>FWPV01011220.1_pt1 | contig 14334 bp, 12 predicted proteins | sample 2228371 | NCBI WGS metagenome assembly FWPV01 (sample SAMEA103939776, study PRJEB20133) | metagenome
CATACTTCCTCCCAAGCTTGCCGCGATTAAGCTCCTCAAGATCTCTTTCCCAGCTCTCCAGAAAGTCGAAGGTCAAATACATCTCGCCGCGCTTAACCAGAGACTCGTTATATTCCCGCCAGTTGCGACCTTTTGATGCTTCATTCCCATTCATCGCCAATAGCTCCAATCAACAATCGTGGTGATGGGATATAACATTATTCAACACAGCACTTATCGAAATTCTGATCTGCGTGAATTGGCTTCTGCCATCAAAAACTCCATGGCCGGCGGGACAGCCAGGGGAACGAACATGGTTCGGAGGCATTTTTTTGTACAAATCGCTCATGACCGAAGGTCACATGGTTCATGCTTCGGAGTAATACTTCGTACCAAACACTCATGATCTCCCACTCACAGTGCTGTGTTGAATAATTCGAATCGATGTAGTCTCAAGACGTCTGTTCTTACCAAAATATTTATTAGTATGAATTAGCCCTTTGCTATTGGATTTCTGAACATTACTCAACACAGCAACTCACAGCACTTCATTTTTATAGAGATGGGTGTAGCGAAGACTTCGATCTTCAGGCCGGAGAGGAAGTCGCCAAGAGGGTTGGTTAACGTCTTGAGCATGATCAATACCAGACAGCGGAGGGGTAGGTTTATTATACATGAGATCGAGCTGCATTAACACTGAAAGCCTGAAAAGTATTAATGGAGCTTTGAAGATGGAGGAGATTGGTCTTCTTGTACTCGGGCACGGCAGCACCCTGCCCTACAACAAAGCTATGGTCGAGGAGCTTGCCATGATGATCAAAAAGAGGCATGCAGGCCCCGTGAGAACCGCCTACCTCAATGCGAATGATCCCAAGATCCCTGAGGGGCTGAAGAGCTTTTCGGGCACTGGGGTGAAGAGGATTGTAGCGATACCTCTCTTCTTAGCAGCTGGTGTCCATACCTTGGAGGACATTCCGAGAGAGCTCGGCATCCCGAAGGGAGAGCGTGTTGGCTCGATAGAGCTCGATGGCAGAGTGGTGGAGGTGACATGCGCCGAGCCGCTCGGTGCGGATGAATGCATCGCGGATCTAGCCTACAAGAAGGCAAGAGAGATGTTCTAGGGCCGGTGGCGGTCCTCGATACGATACATGGAGCAGGAGTGATAGCCTCCAAGCTGATGGAGCTCGGCATAGAGGCTGAGCCACTCGAGGTTTATCACAACAATCCGAGCATTGAGCGATACTCACTGATAGTGGCACCGGTCCACCTCTCCCCTCTTAATAAAACTCTTAGCGATTCCAAGAGGCTCGGAAAGAGGGTCATATCTCATCATAAAGCGGTCGGCTTGCTATTGGCAGATAGAAGCTTCAGGGCCGTGGAGATCACAGGGACGAGGGGAAAGACGACTACCGCGCTCCTGCTATCTCGCATTCTATCGCACAGCATGCGTGTGGTTTCGCATACCACCAGTGGCATCGAGTTATGGGAGCGTGGAAGGAGGACGCTTCTGAGATCCGGGCTGAGCATAACGCCGGGGAATTTGATAATAGCACATCAACTGGCATCGTGTGAGAATGCTGATGTGCTCATCTCTGAGGTCTCGCTCGGCGGCACCGGCGCGTTTGATGTAGGTGTCATAACAAGTTTTTATGGAGATTACACGATAGCAGGAGGATCAATATGGGCAAGCACCGCTAAGCTCCAGATGCTCTCACTCTCGAAACAAAATGCGAAGATAGTTGCAAACACGGAAACAAAGCTCTCTGCGGATATGCTCTTTGGAAGTGGAGGATATGTGAGATTCAGCTCCGGCAGACTGGATATCGGAGGTTCATCGTATGCTTTATCTCTGGGAGAGCATCTCGACCTAGAGGCGTATGCTGATGGCATCGCCGGAGCTTTCGCGGCGGCCCTCTCGCTGGGTCTCGATATAGAAGATGCCGTAGAGGCCCTGGAGGGTTTTGATGGCATTCAGGGACGGATGTCAAGATATGTTTTGGATGGTGTATACGTGCTGGACAACTCAAACTCCGGTCTTAAGGTCTCCGGTGTGGAGAGAGCTCTGGATCTCGCGCGCTCGGACTCCCGTATCGTTCTTGTAGCTGGCGAGGATTCCGAGAGCGTCTGCGAGGGTATAGATGTGAAGGCGCTTGTCGAGCTCATCGGTTCGAGGAGAGATATGATAGATCATCTTGTGCTAGTTGGAAGGAGGCTCGCGCCTTATGCTAGCAAACTGAACGGCTCCATGGCTCGTAACTTCCAGGATGCTCTCGAGATGGCTCGAAGATATACATCGCCGGGGGACCAGCTGGTTTTATGTGTTAAATGCTTCAGGTGATCGATATGGAAGTTCAAGTTATCCATCCCCGTCCGAGTTCGATCGTCGCGGCTCTTTATACGCTGAGAGATCTGGGTGTGGATGTCGTCATACTCCACGGACCCAGCGGATGTTGCTTCAAGCATGCCAGGCTTCTCGAGGAGGACGGCGTAAGGGTTCTGACCACGGCCCTGGATGAGAGGGGCTTCGTCTTCGGAGGTCACGATCAGCTCGTCAGACTCCTAAGAAGGGCTGCGGAGCTATTTAATCCAAAGCTTATTGCGATAGCCGGGACATGCAGCAGCATGATCATAGGCGAGGACCTGCACAAAGCAGTAGTCGAGGCCGGTCTGGAGATACCGGTCATAGAGTCCGAGGTTCATGCGGGCTATAGGGACAACACGAAGGGTGTTATGATAACACTTGAGGCCGCGCGGGATGTGGGAATTATCGATGATGCAGAGCTCCAGAGACAGAAAATGCTGCTGGAGAAAGCGACGGAGATAGAGCGTTTGTACGGTGCCGCGAGCAGCGAGTATCTACCTCCAGAGAGGGGTGATGTCAAGTTTGTTGTCGCATCAAGGCTGATAGATCTCATCGCTGAGGGCAAGCGTGGTCTCAATATTCTCAATGCGAAGAAGGAGACCGCTTATATGTTCGCGGACATCAATCTCGCGGTTGTCGAGATCGCAAGGGCATTGGGATACGCCGATCGAATAAAGACGCTTGTAAACCTCGATCATAATCTCGGTCTTCCCAAGGTCAGAACGGATGCGAAGAACATAGGATCTGCCCTGAGAGATCGAAACGTAGATTTCGAGCTCACGGGAGGTCTCGATGAGTACCCTGTGACAGGGGAGAGGATAGCGAAGATGATCGAGGGGGATAGCTATGACTTCGCTGTTATCTCGGGAGTTCCGCATGCTCTGCCGATTGAGATGCTGCGCGGGATGGAGCTCTTCTCCATCACAAATGGGCCTCGGCAGGTTAGGCCCCTCAGAGATGCGGGCCACCACCATGTGATTGTCGAGATAGATCTCCATCCTAAGACGATGGGCGTCAGGAACATAATCGAATCCGAGTTCGGCGCCACGATGAGAGAGATCGCAAAGAGCAAAGGTCTGCTATAGAATAACATGGCGCAGACGATGGCCTTCGAGCCGGCGAGAAAGCCACAAAGCTAGATTGATATAGGACATCCGACAGCTCGTATCTGATGAGAGTTGCGCTTCTCCAAATCAACACCACGGTTGGAGATCTTGAGGGCAACGCTTCTTTGATACGAAGAGCAGTCCAGTCTACTGATGTCGATCTGGTTGTAACATCTGAGATGGCCATGATGGGCTATCCGCCTCGAGATCTCCTGCTTTTACCGAGTTTCGTCGAGGAGGCCTGGGATGTGCTCAAAGATCTAGCGCTCGATCTCAAGGGCCATCCTCCAGTGCTCGTGGGCATTGCAGAGCCAAATAGATCGGAGGTTGGAAGACCGCTGTTCAACTCAGCAGCTCTTTTGATGGACGGATGCATCGCCCAGATATTCCGCAAGACCCTTCTGCCTACATATGATGTCTTCGACGAGGACAGATACTTCGAGCCAGCTCATGATGATCAAATCCTGATCATAAACGGGAGAAGATTTGGGATCACCATCTGTGAGGACATCTGGAATGACAGGGACATATTCAGGCACAGGCGGTACAAGAGGGATCCGCTTGAGGATCTCATGAAGAGCAGGGTCGACTGTCTTGTAAATATGTCGGCATCACCATTCACAGCTGGAAAACATCTCAAGAGAGAGATGATGCTCAGCAGAATTGCTTGCAAGTATAAAGTGCCTCTGCTATACGCTAATCAGGTTGGAGGAAATGACGATCTCGTCTTCGATGGCAGAAGCTGCGCCTTCAGCCCATCCGGAGACCTCATAGCGAGAGCAGCACCGTTCGAAGAGGACATTCTGGTTGTGGATATCGATTCTCACAAGGGAAGGGTGGCCGACGATGACTTCCGGCCAGAGTCAGAGATATGGAGGGCTCTGGTGCTTGGAACCAGAGATTACGTTCGAAAGTGCGGTTTCAGCTCCGCTGTCGTGGGGCTCTCCGGCGGCATAGATTCTTCGCTCACCGCAGCCATCGCGGTCGAAGCTTTGGGCTCCGATAATGTGGTGGGAGTTCTTATGCCATCTCCATACACGAGCAGAGAGAGCATCGAGGACGCGGAGGAGCTAGCTAGAAATCTCGGGATTCGTACGCTGACTATACCCATCGGGGATATAATGAAGGCGTACGAATGCGCTTTGGCAGATGCATTCAAGGGGCTCGAGAGGGACGTGACAGAGGAGAACATACAAGCGAGAATACGGGGCAATTTGCTTATGGCCCTCTCAAATAAATTCGGCCACATCGTGCTCTCGACAGGGAACAAGTCTGAGCTCGCAGTTGGCTACTGCACAATATATGGCGATATGTCTGGTGGTTTCGCGGTTCTATCCGACGTGCCAAAGACGATGGTATACAGCATAGCCAGATGGATCAATATGCGAAGAGTCGTTATACCGTCGAGGGTCTTGGAAAAAGCACCATCTGCAGAGCTCAGACCCGGCCAGAGGGATCAGGACACGCTGCCCCCCTATGAGATACTGGATGATATACTTCATAGACATATAGAGCTGCGCCAATCATATGATGAGATTGTGGCGGCAGGATTCGACAGAAGGCTGGTGAGAGACGTATTGAATATGATAAAGACAGCTGAGTTCAAACGCAAGCAAGCACCACCAGGAATCAAGGTCACAGACCGTGCCTTTGGAAGCGGCTGGAGAATGCCTATAGCTTATAGAGTGACTTCCTCTCGGGCCTGAAGACCTGAGTCTACGCCCTAATCTATCAGCGGGAAGGATCGGTGGGACGCTGGTCTTCGGGCCGGAGAGCAGCTGCAGAACTGATATGGCTGGCAGAGGGTCCTAAAATCCACCTTTCGATAATCTACAACATGTGAGCATCTTAAAAGGCGGTTTACCCACAATGAAACATCTCGTATCTCAAAGCTTTTGATCCTCAAACTGGCCGTCCCTTATCGCATCTCTAATCGCCCTTCCAAGCGCCTTCGTGACTGAGATTATCTTCTCTCTGTCATCCCCGCCGTCTGCGATCAGATGTAAAGTAAATCTGCCGTTGTATGCCATCGATCTCATGAAGTGTTCGAGATTCTCGAGTGCCATTCCACCCATCGAATGCGATGATAGTTTGATGTCTCCTTTGTAGCCGGGAGTGCCGAAGCTAACCGCGACAAGCGCGGTGCAATCGCCGTGGGGAACTATGCAGCTAGCAGTTCCACTTTTTATGGCCGAGAGGCATCTACCCAGAGTTATGCCGACGTCCTCTACGGCATGATGATCTCCTGCATCATCCCCTCTTGCGGAGACCTTGAGATCGAAACGTCCAGAGGCTGCGAGGATCTTGAGCATATCATCGAGAAGCTCTACACCCGTAGATACCTCTGCATTCCCGCTGCCATCTATATCGATGAGAACCTCCACATCCGTCTCATATGTTGTGCGGCGTGCCTTCAGCGTCATACTCGATCTTCAGAGCCTGTCTATGTATACATCTCCATTAAATCCGCCGATCTCTGCACCGCCGCATACACCCACTATCTCGAGCCCGTCCATCTCCTCCGTCCCGCACAGCACATCCTGCTCGGGATGGGTACCTGCCTGGATTCTGCAGCTCACACGTGTCCTTCTGCCCACGGATACCACCACCTTGAGCCTCGGCGATGCAGGATGACCTTTCGGGAGAACGATAAGCGGAGACCCCAGCTCGCGGATGTGGTATATCGTGCATCTGAGCCCCTTCTCAATGGACTCTCCAGTGCCGAAAGCGGACGCCACTATGAGATCGTCGGCATCTGTAAATAGAACGATCTCCTCCGTATTTGTTTCCAGAAAGAAATGTTTTCCCAGGGTCCTAGCTACAGCTAGCGTCCCTGTTCTGCCGCGAAGATACGCTATCTCATCATCTGCGATATCTATCTTCATCTCTCAAGCTTTACGTTTCTGGATTTGCACGACGGGCACATCGGTCTGCTGCCCATGCCCTTGAACTTGTTTCCGCAATCCAAACATACGTAATCCTTAGCGGACAGCCCTTCTATGGCGCCGAGATCTGGACCTCCACCAACAGTGCACATTTCGGATCCACCTCCAGAATCCCTTGGGCATTATAAATATTTAAGATAGACGGAGTTCTGCAAGCAGATCTCTGACACGCTCTCTGAACTCCTCGAGCGTGCAATCATTGCAGAGACGCATATCCGCTGCTTCTATCGCCTCGCGCATTCCCCAGCCGAGCTCCCTGGAATCACGTTTATCCACGGCCTCTGAGAGGCTTTTGAGATCTCCCCTCGAATCATCCGGCCTGCCTCTCGCTGCTATCCTTCTAAGCCTCTGATCGGCTGGTGCGTATATCTCTATAATATGAAACTCGTCCGCCACAGACCTGAAGTAATCGACCTCTGCCTTGCTCCTGATTCCATCGACCACAACGATCTCATCGTTTACCCCCTCAAGACACCTTCTGGCTATAACATCAGCACCCTCAGATCTCCTGAGATCATCTCCTACCATTCCATGGTTCGCATCAGTCGGCTCGAGGCCCCGCCGTTTGGTCTCGGCTCTTATCACATCTCCCATTACGATGACCCTGAGACCCATCTCTCTGGCAACCTGAGATGCCACGCTCTTTCCAGACCCCGGCATGCCCACGAATCCTATGATCTTCAAGGGTTCACGCTCCTCGATGTGGATTTCACTCTAACCTTAAAGTTCAGAGATCGCGCGAGATCCTCAAGATGCTCTGGCGATACAGGCTCGAACTCGTTGTGGACTGGCAAACCCTGCTGCAGGACCACAGCATCCAGCGAGCCGGGCGTGAGATCACGCAATAGCTCATAGATCTCCACGATCTCATCATCATCTGGCATGCCAGGAAAGACCGTGATTCTTATCTCGAATGGAATGTCTAGATCCACAATCGCATTAAGACTCTTTAGAACCCTGGGCAGAGCGCCTGACACACCCGTGGCTTTGAAGTACTTCTCCTCTCTCGGAGCTGCTTTGATGTCCAAAAAAACCTTGTCCAAGAGCGCATCTGATATCATCGATCTCAGGCTCTCAGGATAATATCCATTGGTCTCAACGCCCACAGCCAAGCCGCGAGCCTTTGACTCGCGCGCGATCGCTTCTGCTGCATCAGGCTGCGCTAAAGGCTCACCTCCCGAGAGAACGATCGCATCCACACTCACACTTCCAGTGAACTCATGGAGTATGCTCTGGCCGCTCGCTCTGCGCGGGAATATACGCTCCACGAGCTCGGATAGCTCCACGGGGGTAAAGCCGCTCTGAAGCTCCCTGTTATGGCAGAAGGGGCATCTGAAAGGGCATCCTCTGAAGAATATCACCTGTGAGATCCTTCCAGGCCAGTCGATGGTCGATTGGGAGACTATACCGCCAAGGTTTACCCGCATCCCGATCAGCTCTTCAGCTGGGATAATACCGATTCCGCTATCTTCGGCCCGATGATGCTCGATAGCGCTCTTATATCAGCTTCCTTCAGGCTTTCTATGCTCTTATAGCCTGCCTGATAGAGCTTTCTTGCTCTGACCCTTCCGATGCCTTTTATCTCTAAGAGCTGAAGGAGCTCCTCACGCGAGCCGTAGTGTATTCTCAGAGAAAGCTTCTCCGCGAGATACGTGACCCCGAGATCCATGTGCTTTGATAGCTTATGCAGCGCGTTCATAAGCCATTCAGCCGTCTCCGCTATCCTCAACACATCACCCGGTCCCACGTTATACCTCTCTGCTATTCGATCCTCATGGACCTCATTTATCCAGTCCAGCAGCATGGAAGCTGTCTTCACCTCTCTCAGGAGCCAGTCGAAGTTCTCCTCGCGCCCGAGCTCTGCGGAATGATCCGATATGAACTCCTCCAGCCAGTTGTCATTCTGCTGAACGTAAAGCAGCTCCATGTCCGGCGTCATCGTTATTATATGCAGCAGGGTTAGCGCAGACGGGCGATAAACACCCCTGACCCCCTGGATCATCACGACGGCGCTGAGCGGATCCAGATACAATCTTGAGACAAGCGATCCAAGTGGTGTCGGGTTTAGGTCCTCATCGATCATATCGTTCCTCTGCAGAAAAACAAGAACCGAATCGATCGTCTCCCCCAGATATGAGGGATCCTGCTGTCGCGCGTAGAATGTAGATGCCATGAAGCTGTTGAGCGCATCTGGAGAGTCTGCAAATCCGGAGGTTATAGCAGCCAGTACATGCGTGCGCAGCGCCCTCTCGCTGGCTAGCTTCGACCATATCTCCTCAGGCTCGCCCAGAACATACTGCTCCATGAGCCGCTGGGCTTCGCTCTCGCTCTTTGCCATTATCAGCGACTCGCCGTATGGATCGAGCCCCGGTCTGCCAGCCCTTCCGGCCATCTGTCTGTACTCCATCACAGGTATCGGAAGTGTTCCCCTGCCTGCCTCGTATCTCTTATAGCTTCTTATGAGAACCCTGCGCGCCGGCAGGTTCAATCCGGCTGCAAGCGTCGGCGTACATGCAACTACCTTTATCACATTTCTTCTGAAGCCATCCTCTATCAAGCGCCTCTGCTCTGAGACGAGGCCGGCATGATGGAATGCGGCGCCGTGCTTCACGCAATCTGCGAGCTTCTTGGACATACCACCCTCATCATCGATCATCTCCGCGAGTTCGGCAGCATCATCAGATCCATCGAGAACTTCCGCGAGCCTCTGCGCCATCGACTCGGCATTTCTCCTGGTGCTCTCGAATATCAGCATCTGACCGCCCATCTCCACGGTATCCAAAACGAGGTTCAGCACGTTATCCTTGAAGCGATTCTTAAGCGTGCTCTCGCCATCCGCGAAGACGAGACGGTTCTCCAGGAGGACGCCCTCGCGGAGCCTTACAGGCCGCCAGTCGCTGGATACAAGCTCCCCGCCTATCCAATCCGCCAGCTCCCTTCCGTTGGAGATGGTTGCGCTCAAGCCGATAACCTGCATCTCCGGATTGAGATGCATCAGCTTTGTCATCGTCATCTCGAGCGTCGGGCCGCGGTTCGCAGAGTCGAGGAGGTGTATCTCATCCACAACCAGAACTCCGATATCTCTTATCCACGAGGCTCCGTTTCTGATAAGAGAGTCCGCCTTCTCGGATGTCGCTATGATTATATCATTCCTTCCAAGCCGCTCGTCTCTTCTATCGAAATCGCCAGTGCTTATTCCGATTCTCAACCCCAGTTTGTTGAACCTCTTGAAGCTCTCGAACTTCTCGGAGGCAAGAGCCCTCAGAGGCACTATGTACAGTGCTCTGGCGCCCGAGAGAGCGCCCTTCAGCATCGCAAGCTCCGCCAGGAGTGTTTTTCCAGCCGCGGTCGGCACCGAGATGATCATGTTTCTTCCATCGAGAAGGCCGCGCTCTATCGCATCGGCCTGTGGCGGATATAGCTCTTGTATGCCAGCTGATTCGTAAAGCTCTATGATGCTCTCCGGCAGCCACCTGATGAGATCTCTTATCGTGAGCATGGAACCCCTTACTCTTATATACTCCAGAGCGCTACTAGATGCGGCAGCATCTGGGTCTCCAGTATCTTCGGAGAGAGATAAATGTACGCCGATCGGATAAAATCCCTTCCTCCTTATCTGTTCGCTGAGATCGATAAAGTGAAGAGATCTGCAAGAGAACGTGGCGTGGATATCATAGATCTGAGTGTGGGTGACCCCGATATCCAGACGCCAGAACATATAGTCAGAGAGATGTGCGAGGCTGTAAAGAGGCCTGCAAACCACCAGTACCCCTCTTACGAGGGGAAGATCGAGTTCAGGGAGGCTGTTGCTGAGTGGTATCGCGCGCTCTTCAAGGTCGATCTTGATCCTGCTACAGAGGTCATGGCGCTGATTGGATCGAAAGAGGGTCTGGCGCACGCTCCGCTCGCCTTCATAAATCCCGGCGAGAGGGCTCTTGTTCCAGATCCGGCTTATACAGTCTACAGCACTGCTGTTATGTTTGCAGGTGGTATTCAAGAGAGGATGCCGCTTCTCAAGGAGAACTCCTTCCTTCCGGATCTCGAGGTCATCAGGGCTCGACTGGAAAGAGATCCTTCCTGGAGGCCGAAACTCATTTTCCTGAACTATCCGAACAATCCGACAGGTGCGGTTGCGGGTTTTGATTTCTTCCGGGATCTTATAGATATGGCCCGGGAGTATGGAATTATAGTGATGCATGACAACCCCTACTCTGAGATCTACTTTGAAGAGAGACCTCTGAGCATACTGCAGATACCAGGCGCTAAGGATGTAGCAGTTGAGTTTCATTCTCTTTCAAAGACATACAACATGACCGGCTGGCGCATGGGGATGGTTGTTGGAAACCCCAAGATAATAGAGGGCATCGGCAAGGTCAAGTCCAACATAGATTCAGGAACCTTCGGCGCTGTCCAGGACGCCGCCATAGTAGCTCTCAGAAGCAGCGATGATGTCGTGGATAGGCTGAGAGCGATATACAAAGAGAGAATCGAGATCCTGTACTCGGCGCTCTGCGATGTGGGTATGGAGCTGTCGAAGCCCAAGGCGACCTTCTATCTTTGGGCCTGGACCGGTCAGGACTCGAGAGAGTATGCCAAGATGCTTCTCGAGAGGACCGGCATCGTCGTAACACCTGGCGTCGGTTTTGGAGAGCGCGGCGAAGGCTACATAAGACTATCCGTGACCCAACCCACTGATAGGATAGAGAAGGCTGCTGAAAGGCTGAGAAAGCTTGGATAGGAGGGTGGATGTTGCGTAACGAATATTCAGCGCATGAGATTGAGGCTAAATGGCAGAGGATATGGGAGGAGAATGGCGTATTTGAGGCAGATCCTGATTCCAGGAAGAAGTTCTTCATAACGATACCGTACCCTTACCTCAATGGCAATCTTCATGCAGGTCATACCCGTACTTTTACAATAGGCGATGCTATAGCGAGATACCATCGCATGCTCGGCGAGAACGTTCTGTTTCCAATGGCCTTCCACGCAACTGGAACGCCTATTGTGGGACTGAGCGAGCTCATTGCGAATCGAGATCCTATGATCTGGGAGGTCTACACTAAGCTTCATGGCATACCCGAGAACGAGCTCGAGAGGCTCACCACGCCTGAGGCGATAGTCGATTACTTCAAGAGACAGGCGAAGCTCGCGATGAAGAGCATCGGCTACTCCATCGACTGGAGAAGGGAGTTCACTACAACAGATCCAGCATATAAAAAGTTCATAGAATGGCAGTTCGGGATTCTGAAGGAGAAGGGTTACGTCACGAAGGGATCCCATCCGGTGAGATGGTGCCCCAACGACCAGAACCCTGTTGAGGATCACGATATACTGAGAGGAGAGGAGGCAACCATACTGGACTTCACGCTCATAAAGTTCAGAATGGACGATAAGATACTGCCATGCGCGACGCTGCGACCGGAGACTGTTTTCGGCGTTACCAACCTCTGGGTGAACCCAAGTGTTGTTCATTACGTGATCAAGGTGAATGATGAGATATGGATAGTCAGCCCCCAGGCCTATTACAAGTTGACGTTTACTGACAGGAGCGTCGAGAAGATCGGCGAGATCTCAGGGGAGGAGTTGATAGGGAAGAAGGTGAAGAACCCTGTGACAGGGGACGAGGTCCTCATTCTTCCAGCAACATTCGTCGATCCGGACAACGGCTCTGGTATAGTAATGTCTGTTCCGGCGCACGCGCCTTTCGATTATCTTGCGCTCAAGGATCTTTACGATGTTGATCTGAGCAGGTACGGCATAACAGAGGATCTGCGCAACATAAAATTCATCTCGCTCATATCGGTACCGGGGTACGGCGAGTTTCCCGCGGTTGATGCGGTTAACGAGCTCAATGTGAAGGATCAGAACGATCCCAAGGCCGAGGAGGCCACGAAGCTCGTATATCGCAGGGAGTTCCACAGTGGTATTCTGAAAGAGAATACTGGAAGGTATGCGGGGACTCCGGTGCATAAGATAAAGGATATTCTCCTTCAGGATCTGATCGATGAGGGCATAGCTGAGATCTTCTACGAGTTCAGCGAGACGCCTGTGATCTGCAGATGCGGGGCGAGATGTGTTGTAAAGATGGTCAGAGACCAGTGGTTTCTGGAGTACTCCGATCCGGTCTGGAAATCCAGGGTCTTGACGTGCCTTGCTGGAATGAAGCTCATACCAGAGGAGATCAGGGCCGAATTCATAAACAAGATCGATTGGTTGAAGGACAAGGCATGCGCGAGGCGGAAGGGTCTCGGCACCAGACTTCCCTGGGACAAGGAATGGCTTATAGAGTCGCTCGCCGACAGCACGATTTACATGGCGTTCTACATACTCGCGAAGTATGTGAATGCTGGAATGGAGATAGATCGCCTGGTTCCGGAGTTCTTCGATTACATCTTCCTGGGCATAGGCACGCCAGAAGAGGTCTCCGGTCTCACAGGTATAGACGTAGATACCTTGAAGCTCATCAGAGGCGATTTCGAATACTGGTATCCTGTCGACCTCAGAACCTCGGGAAAGGATCTTGTTGCGAACCATCTCCTCTTCTTCCTGTACCACCACGTCGCGATATTCCCAGAGCATCTCTGGCCCAGGGCGATTGCTGTGAACGGCTTCGTCTCCCTCGAGGGCCAGAAGATGTCGAAATCACGCGGGCCGATACTGACGCTGAAGCAAGCGGTCTCGGACAACGGCGCAGATGTGACGAGGCTCTACATACTAGCTAATGCGGAGCACACACAGGATGCCGACTGGCGGAATGATGGTGCTCAGGCGACCCGCGGTCAGGTGGAACGCTTCTACGCTCTTGCCATGGATATACTGAGAAGAGAGGATATCGATGAGAGCGCGGAGCTGACTCTGATCGACAGATGGCTTCTGTCCCGCCTCCAGAGGAGGATAATGGAGACGACGGAGGCTTTGAACAACATCCAGACGCGCAGAGCTCTACAGAACGCGTTCTATCACATGCTCAACGATCTGAGGTGGTATGAAAGGAGGGGAGGCAAGAACCAGCTTCGCAGGGTGCTCGATGTCTGGGTGAGGCTGATGGCGCCCTTCACGCCACATATCTGCGAGGAGATATGGCAGAGCATCGGCGAAGGCTACGTCTCCAAGGCTCCATGGCCCGTTCCGGATGCTTCGCTGATCGATGAGCAGGCAGAGCGCGCTGAGGCATACCTTGAGCAGACGCAGAAGGACATAGAGGAGATCATAAGGGTAACAAAGACGAAGCCTGCGAGGATCATACTCTACACCACACCATCCTGGAAGAGGGACATGCTACGTTTGGCTCTCGACATCTCAAAGGCCGGAAGGTTCGATATGGCTGCGCTGATGAAGGCGTCCATGGAGCACCCAGAGATACAGAAGCACAAGAAGGATGCGTCGAAGTACGGTGGCAAATTGGCAAAGGCCATACATTCTCTTAATGCAGAGATCCTCGAACTGGATGAGCTGGCCATTCTCTCGCGGGAGAAGGCGTATCTCTCGCAGATCTTCGATTGCCCCGTCGAGGTGTATTCAGCTGATGATCCAAAAGAGGATCCGAAGGGACGGGCACAGAATGCGGAGCCCGGAAGACCCGCGATATACATAGAGTGATTCCCGGCCAGAAAGGGCCGGGTTCTACTGCTTTGTACACTTACTTGGATTTGCTCTCCGATAATCGAAAAACGCTCACGACCGAGGTCACCCATAGGAATGGAAATGGTTATGAGGTATTTTCGTAACAAACCTTCACGACCTAACGGCCACTCTTGGGGACGAAACTGGGCTTGATGGTGATTCTATCTTCATATCAAGTTATAGAGATGGGGAGTAGGGGCGCAAAGACGGGTGGCGTACTCAGATTACCGAATAGCGCTAACCGGTGAACTGATAGCTCTTTGGCAGGAAATAAATCCCTTGCATTCGATTCTAGTGAAGATTTTCAGTAGAGCGAGTA
>FWPV01007472.1_pt1 | contig 14333 bp, 10 predicted proteins | sample 2228371 | NCBI WGS metagenome assembly FWPV01 (sample SAMEA103939776, study PRJEB20133) | metagenome
CCATCTGCGCGTAGGACTCGGCCAGCCCGCGTCCGCTGATCTCCAGCTCCTCAACTAGACCCTCCAGGCCAGGTGGGTCGAAGCCACTGCCGCGCAAATCGTTCAGCCCCTCCCGCAGCATCTCGAGCCGCCTGAGCGCGCCCGCCCATGCGGCGGCAAGGTTGTCCCAGGCGACCTCCACCTCTACCCAGCACGACTGGCTTCGGGTGCTGTCGGTGATGCGCAGCCGGATGTCATACTCATTGTCGTTGTTGCCGCGGGGCTGTAACTCCTCGAACACCTCGCCGAGGACGTCCCACAGGCTCGTCAGCCGCGACTGGACGCCCTCGACATCCGACTGCAGCCGCAGGATGTGGTCAAGGACGACCTGATACAGCGCGGCGGGGATCTTCGGCGGTCGGATGGCGGCCAGGACCTCGGCCAGCAGACCGTCACCGCGCGCCGGGCCGCTCTCCCGCGCTGACCGCCGGCCTCCCTGCGGGCCACCGGGTGCATGCAGCGCGCCGAAGGCCTGGCTCAGGGAGAAGGAGTCGGCCCGAAAGCTGAGCTGCTCCGTCACGGCGTCTTCCAGGTGGTGCGCCTCGTCAATGATCAACCGCTGATAGGCCGGCAATACGCGGTTATCGGCGGCCGCGTCTGCCATCAGCAGCGCGTGGTTGACCACAATGATGTGTGCCGCCTCGGCCTGCTTGCGGGCGCGGTAGAAGAAGCAGCGGCCGCCCATCTCGCGCTGACAGCGTTCCAGGGTGCAGCCCTGGCTGTCAGCAGCGACCTGGCTCCAGACCAGACGATCTGCTGCGGTGGGCAGGGAGAGTTCGCCCTGGTCGCCGGTCTGTGTTCTCGGCAGCCAGACCAGGATGCGGGCAATGCCGCGCAGTTCTTCGTGGCTGAGCGCCGGGCGGCTCTTGAGGGCCAGGAAGCGACGTGGGCAGAGGTAATTGCCGCGGCCCTTGAGGAGCGCCGCCCGGAAGGGCGGCTGGCCCCATGCCGCGCCGAGGATGCGATTCAGGTCCGGCAGGTCCTTCTTGAACAACTGATCCTGCAGGTTGATGGTATTGGTGCTGATCACTACGCGGGTGCTGTTCTTGACGGCGTAGGCGATGGCCGGGAGCAGATACGCCAGCGACTTTCCGGTGCCTGTGCCGGCCTCGATCATCAAGTGGTGGGCCTGGTTGAACGCGGCTGCCACCGCCTCCAGCATGGCGACTTGCTGCGGACGGTGCTCGTAAGTGGGAAAGGCCTGGCTGACCATGCCGCCTGGCTCGAGCATGGCGGCAATTTCGGCCACGTCAATGGGCTCGGGTTCCTCGCGCGGCGCCAGCGGGTCGAGCCCCCGAACCGGCTCGAACAGCGGGCTGTCGGGGGCGAGTTGGTCCAGGCCCAGCGCCTGCGTAGGGGCGGCAGAGATGTGTGCGCTGGCCAGGGCCTCCCGAAACACCTCGGCCAGGGGCCAGTCGCTCTCCCGCGCCAGGCGGTTGATCTCCAGCAAGATCGGGCGGGGCAGGCGGGCGGCCTCAGCGCAGAGGCAGTGGAACAACAACCCGGTGGCGCGTGCGTCGTCCAGGGCGCGGTGCTGGCTGGCCAAAGGCAGCCGGAAGTGGTTTGCCAGTGCGCCGAGGCTATAGCCCGGCAGGCCGGGCAGCAGGATGCTGGCCAACTCCCAGGTGTCCAGGCCCGTGTTCTCCTGCAGCAGCCCCTGTGCGCGGACAAAACCCAGGTCGAAGGCGATATTGTGCCCGACCACCGGCTGGGAGCCGACGAAGCGCATCAGTTGGCCTGCGATCTCGTCGAATGTGGGCTGCCCGACGACATCCCGGTCGGTAATGCCGGTGATCAGGGTGATTTCGTAGGGGATCGGTCGTCCGGGGTTGACCAGGGCGGTAAAGGTGTCAACCGGCTCGCCATCCCGAAAGCGGACTGCGCCCACCTCGATGATGGCATCGCGGGAGGGATCGAGACCGGTTGTTTCCAGGTCGAGTGCAACATAGGTTCGCGGCACGAGTTCTCCGTTTCCAGGCGCCGACAGGCGGTCCGGCCAGCACAGTAAAATTATACAATATCGGCGCGCAATCCGGAAAGCCGCGCTGCGCTACCGGCATCGCCTGGCCGGGGGCGGACGAATGACCGCAGGCCCTGGGGTCAGGGCGCTCTTTCTGAGTCCCTTCCGTTGTGCTTTTCGGGCGAATCGTGGTATGATGGGAACAAAGGGAAGAGTGCGTTCCTGAGCTCGGTGTGAGGCTGCGACAGGTGATCCTGAAATACCCAACATCCGATCCGTTCTTGCTCTAGGACTCACCGGAGACACGGGGGGTTGTCCTCGTGTCTCCGTTGTTTGTCAGCCCCCGTGCCAACGCAGGGTGGCAGTGGGAGGAGTGAAGGAGAGTAGTCTCCCGGCAGGTGGCGGGCTCTGGCTCGTAACACCGGTATGACGTGGTGGAGTTCCTGGACTTGCTGCAGGGTTGTTGCGCATCGGAGTAGACGGTGACTGCGTATATCTTCGTGACGGGCGGTGTGGTGAGCGGGCTCGGCAAGGGCGTGACGGCGGCCAGCATTGGCCGCCTGCTGAAGAGCCGCGGCCTGCGCGTCTCGATCCAGAAACTCGACCCCTACCTGAACGTGGACCCCGGCACCATGTCCCCCTACCAGCATGGTGAGGTGTTCGTCACCGACGACGGCGCTGAGACAGACCTGGACCTGGGGCACTATGAGCGTTTTGTGGATGTGAACCTGAGCCGTGCCAGCAATGTGACAGCCGGGCAGATCTACAATCAGGTGCTGGCCCGGGAACGGCGCGGTGACTTCCTCGGCGGCACGATCCAGGTGATCCCACATGTGACGAATGAGATCAAGCGCCGCATTCAGGAAGCGGGCCGCCACGGCGATGCGGATGTCGTCATCGTCGAGGTGGGCGGCACGGTGGGCGACATCGAGGGCCTTCCGTTTCTGGAAGCGATCCGCCAGATGCGCAAGGACGTGGGCCGGACCAACACGTTCTATGTCCATGTCACCCTGCTGCCCTGGATCTCGGGCAGCAACGAACTGAAGACCAAGCCGACCCAGCACAGTGTACGAGAGCTGCGCAGCATCGGCATCCAGCCGGATATGATCGTCTGCCGTTCCGAGCAACCGGTGAGTGCGGCCGTGCGCGAGAAGATCGCCCTCTTCACCGACGTCGAGCCGCGCGCCGTGGTGCCGGCCTACACTGCTGAGAGCGTCTATGAGGTGCCGCTCATGTTGGACGCCGAGGGGGTCGGCGATTTCATCGCGGACCGGATGGGCCTGCCGGTAACCAGTCCCGATCTGGAGGAATGGCGGCAGCTGGTGGCCAGGATTCGGGCGGCCAAGCCCGTGGTGCCTATTGCACTGGTCGGCAAGTATGTGGAGCTTCCGGACGCCTACATGAGCGTGCGTGAGGCCCTGCGCCATGCAGCATGGGCGTTAGGCTACGATCCGGAGGTCCGGTGGGTAAGCGCCGAGTCGCTCGAGCGCGCGGGCGGCTTGAGCCAGTTGGAGGGGGTTGCCGGCATTCTGGTGCCGGGAGGCTTTGGCTATCGCGGCATTGAGGGCAAGATCGTGGCCGCCCGCTATGCTCGCGAGCATCGCGTGCCGTACTTCGGGCTGTGTCTGGGGATGCAGGTGATGTGCGTCGAGTTTGCCCGCCACGTGCTGGGATTGAGTGATGCCAACAGCACCGAGTTCAACCCCAAGACAGGCAATCCGGTGATCAGCCTGATGCCGGATCAGGAAGGGATTGAGGACATGGGCGGCACGATGCGCCTGGGGCTCTACACCTGCGTACTGCGGCCCGGCAGCCGGGCGGCGGAGGCGTACGCGCCGGCCGAACGGATCGAGGAACGGCATCGCCATCGCTGGGAGTTCGCCAACCGCTACCGGGCGTCTTTCAGCGCGGCGGGCATGGTCTTCAGCGGCGTCTCGCCCGACAACCGCCTGGTGGAGATTTCCGAACTGGCCCCCGAACTGCATCCGTGGATGCTGGGGACCCAGTTCCATCCGGAGTTTCGTTCCCGGCCTAATCGGCCCCATCCGCTCTTCCTGGCTTTTGTGCGGGCAGCTATTGCCTATGCCCGGCCAACCGGGCCGCGCGAATCCAGCACGGCTGAGGAACCATGATTTCGGCATGACATTGCACATCTCGCGCAGGGCGCCTGGTATTGCGGGCGTGCGCCACAACGGGAGAGTTTGCTCCCCAATCCGTGTTACACGAGGGTACTGACATGTCTGGACATTCGAAGTGGGCTACCATCAAGCGCAAGAAGGGCGCGGCCGATATCCGGCGCGGCCAGATGTTCACGAAGTTGGCCCGCGAACTGGAGTTTGCAGCGCGCGAGGGCGGTGATCCGAACTTCAATTTCCGCCTGAGGCTGGCCATTGATAAGGCCAAAGCCGAGAACATGCCAAAGGAGAACATCGAGCGCGCGATCAAGCGCGGTGCGGGGATCGGCGAAGGCGCCACTCAGTTGGAGGAAATCGCCTATGAGGGGTACGGTCCGCACGGCGTGGCGCTTTTCATCAAGGCGGTAACCGATAACCGCAACCGCACGGTATCCGAGATCCGTCGGATGCTGACGCGCGGCGGTGGCAGCCTGGGTGAATCGGGCAGCGTGGCCTGGCTGTTTGAGAACAAGGGCTACATCACGGTCCCGATGCAGGGCCTGAGCGAGGATAAGGTCTTTGAACTGGTCATCGAGGCAGGCGCCGAGGACGTGGACTTCAGCGAGGACACAGCCGAGATCTATACGGACCCGTCTGACCTGCCGGCCGTCCGGCAGGCGCTCCAGGAGGCCGGCGTGCCCATGGAGACCGCGGAACTGTCCATGGTGCCGAAGACATACATCTCGCTCAACCCGGCCGACACACTCCAGGTGATGCGCCTGATCGAGGCGCTGGAAGAGCTTGACGACGTGGCCAAGGTGTATTCCAACCTCGATATCTCCGAAGAGGCGCTGGCCGCGATCGAGGCATAGGGTGATCGTGCTCGGCATTGACCCCGGCACGGCTACCACGGGTTATGGCCTGGTCGCGGCGGATGATGCCGGGGAAGCCCGGCTGGTAGCCTATGGCGTCCTCGAGACATCGCCCGGGGTGCCGATGCCGCAGCGACTGCAGGCCATCTATCGGGACCTGACGACGCTGATTCGCGAGAGAAGTCCAGACGCGATGGCCGTCGAGGAGCTGTTCTTCAACCGCAACGTCTCGACGGCGCTGTCGGTGGGGCAGGCGCGGGGGGTGGTGTTGCTGGCCGCTGCGGAGAACGGTCTGCCGGTCTTCGAGTACAAGCCTGCCGAGGTTAAGCAGGCGCTGGTCGGCTATGGGGGCGCCGGCAAGGCCCAGGTGCAGGAGATGCTTCGGATGATGCTCGGCCTGGAGGAGGTCCCGAGGCCCGACGATGCCGCCGATGCTATCGCTGTGGCGATTTGCCACCTGCACAGGCAGCGGCTGCGCCAACTGATGGACGACGAGTAAGATGATCGCTTCTGTGGAAGGCCGCATAGCGGCTCGCACTTCCGATGCCGTGATTGTGAACGTGGGCGGCGTGGGCCTGCGCGTGCTGTGCCCACAGCCTACGCTGGCTGCCGTACGCGTCGGCGAACCTATCCTGCTGCACACCCACCTCGTGGTGCGTGAGGACGACCTGACCCTGGTAGGGTTTGCCACGAGCGAGGAGTGTATGCTCTTCGAGCACCTTATGCGCGTGCAGGGGGTCGGGCCGAGGCTGGCACTGGCTGTGCTTTCGGCAATGACGCCTGACTCGCTGCGCCTGGCAATCGGTCAGGAGCAGCCGGAGATGCTGGCGCGTGTGCCCGGCATCGGCAGGAAGACGGCACAGAAGATCGTCCTTGAGTTGCGGGACAAGATCGGTGCGCCCGAACTGGCCGAGGGCCTGGCCGCACTCACCGAGGCGGACGCGGCGGTCATTGATGCTCTGACGACGCTGGGCTACAGCGTAGTTGAGGCGCAACGCGCCGTACAGGGCCTCCCGCGCGATGTCACTGATGTGGAGGAACGGCTGCGGCAGGCGCTGGCTTCGTTCGCCTCATGACCGAGGGAGCATGAGCCGCGGACTGTCATCGGGGATCATTTTCTTTGACAAGCGGGCTGCCGCTGTGCTACACTGGCGTGCGTTTGGCGGCTGGCCGAACGGCGTTCCGCGTCGAAGCGGCGCATAGAACTGAATATTCCTGGACACTCTTATCCAGAGGGGGGGAGGGACCGGCCCTGTGATCCCCCGGCAACCACCTGGAGCCCCGGAGACCGGTTGCGGTAGGATGGTGAGCGTTCCCTGAGTGCAGAGGACACCGGCAGGCGTTTCTGCAGCGTTGGTCGGGGACGGGCTTGACTCCCAAACGGTCGCCGGATCGGCAGGTGCCAACTCCGGCAACCACGGCGTCCTGAGCAGACTGCAGGGCACGCCGAGGGTTGGAAGATGAGAGGATGGCCCGGAGATCGCGCGTGCCCTCCTCGTCGTCCCGGAGGGCGCAGCCTTTTTAAGGAGAGTACATGCCGCGCACGCTATGGTGGCAAGACGGCCAACTGATGATGATTGACCAGCGGGCTTTGCCGCTGGCATTTGAGGTTCGTGCCTGTAGCCGTTATGAAGATGTGGCCCTGGCGATCCGCGACATGGTGGTGCGCGGAGCACCTGCGATCGGCGCTGCCGGTGCGTACGGTATGGCCCTGGCCGCGCAGCAGAGCGCAGCCACGAATCGCAAGGACTTGCTGGCCGACCTGGTCCACGCCAAATCCCTCCTGGACGCAGCCCGGCCCACGGCAGTCAACCTGAGCTGGGCGACGGCGCGCGTGCTGGACGCGGTGCGGCGCAGCCCGTTACGGAGGGTGGGCGACGTGCGTGCCGCTGTACTGGCCGAGGCGCAGCGCATTGCTGACGAGGATGTCGAGGTCAACATGCGCCTGGGCGCCTGCGGAACCGAGGTCGTGCCTGAGAAGGCGGAAATCCTCACCCACTGCAATGCCGGCTCGCTGGCGACGGTGGACTACGGGACGACGCTGGGGGTGGTGCGCGCGGCCATGGCGCAGGGCAAGCAGGTCCATGTCTGGGTAGATGAGACCCGACCGCGGCTGCAGGGCGCCCGGTTGACCGCCTGGGAACTCATGCGGGACAACATTCCCATGACCCTGATCGTTGATAGCGCGGCCGGGACATTGATGCGCTCGGGGCTGGTGAATCTTGTGCTCTTCGGAGCCGATCGCATTGCGAGCAACGGGGATGTCGCGAACAAGATCGGCTCGTACCAGCTTGCCGTTCTGGCCAAAGAGCACCGCATCCCCTGTTACTCGGTTGCCCCCACCTCCTCCATTGATCTCTCCCTGGCGCATGGCGACCTCATACCCATCGAGCAAAGAGACAGGGAGGAGGTTGTCAAGATCGGCAATGAACAGATCGCTCCGGACGGCGTGATGGTCTACAACCCTGCTTTCGACATCACTCCGAGTCGCTATCTGACGGGGATCATCACGGAGGAGGGAATCTGCCGACCGCCGTATGAGGTCAGCCTGTATCGGGCGGTGAAGGCCGCACAGACGCGGCGGCAAGGCGTGGCGGGCGATGACCGGAGCGGTTCAGGCGGTTGAGACGATGGCCGGGAACGCACGGCAACCCGAGCACGGCTGGCGCAACCGCATCTTCTGCTCCGACGCGCGAGATATGCGCGCGGTGCCGGATGGCGCAGTTCACCTCGTCGTGACATCGCCGCCCTACAATGTGGCGAAGGAGTACGCCGACCACGATGACCGATTGAGCCTGGACGATTACATTGCCATGCTCAACGCGGTGTGGCGCGAATGCTACCGCGTGCTGGTGCCGGGAGGCCGACTCTGCATCAACGTCGCCAATACAGACCGCAAGCCGTATCTGTCGCTCGTGAGCCTGATTGACGAGCAGTTGCGGACCAGCCCGCTGGATTGGTTGCACCGGGGGCATATCATCTGGGACAAGGGGGCGAGCGCGGGCATCAGCACGGCATGGGGCAGTTTTGGGCGCTCGACCAACCCCACCCTGCGCGATGTCCACGAGTACATCACGATCTGGAGCAAGGGCCAACTCGGCCTCGACGACGGCGGTCCAACCGGCATCAGCGGCAATCAGTTCGTGGCGTGGACCCGCAGCATCTGGCGGCCCGAACAGTTCCTGCCTGAATTGCAGCGCAAGATCGCCGAGAAGCTTGCGGATGCGCGCCGCCGCGGCAAGGACGAGGCCTGGACCGCCGAATCCATCGCGCGGGCGGTCTGGGCTCACATCACAGAGCCTGGGCCGAGCCTCTGGCAGATGGCCACGGAGTCGTCGGTGAATCACCCAACGCCGTTCCCGGTGGAGTTGCCCCGTCGCCTGATCCTGCTCTATACGCGGCCCGGTGATGTGGTGCTGGACCCCTTCATGGGGTCGGGAAGTACGGCTGTTGCGGCGCGGCTCACGGGCCGAGACTACGTGGGGTATGAGCTGTCCCAGGAGTATTGCGCACTGGCGGAACGACGCCTGGCAGAGGCGAAGGCAGGTAATGGAGGGCCGGGGGCCTCAGGCTAGGCGTTGGGGCCCAGAGGGGCCGTCCCGTGCCCGGTATCCGGTACGAGGTGTTATGTCTATTATCGTTACGGGTTCCATAGCGACCGACTACCTGCTGAAGTATCCTGGCCATTTCCGAGAGCACCTTCTCTTGGACCAGGGCAAGATCAGCGTGAGTTTTCTGGTTGAAGAAAAGGCGATGAGCCGTGGCGGGTGCGGCCCGAACATTGCCTACAATCTGGCTCTCCTGGGCCAGCGTCCCAGGTTGATGGGCACCGCGGGTCAGGATTTCGGAGATTACCGGGCCTGGCTGGAGGCGCAGGGTGTGGATACTTCGCTGGTGCGCATCTACGAGGATGAATTCACAGCCACCTACACGGTCATTACCGATCTGGATCAGAATCAGATTGCCGGCTTTCATTCCGGTGCGATGGCACGCGCGGGGGAGCTCACCTTCCGCGACCTGGATGCCGACGAAATCGAACTGGTCATCATCTCGCCCAATGACCCGGCGGGGATGCTGAAGTATGCCGCAGAATGCCGGGAGTTGGGCATTCGTTTCATCTTCGACCCCAGCCAGCAACTGGCGCGCCTGGACGGCAAGCAGGTCCTTCAGGGTATGGCAGGCGCTTACGCGTTGACGGTCAATGACTATGAGTTGGAGATGATCAAGCAGAAGACCGGCCTGAGCCATGCCGATATCCTGGCGGAGGTGCAGCTCCTGGTCGTCACCCGGGGTGCCGACGGGGCCACACTGATGTCCAGACACCGGCGCGTGGATGTGCCTGTTGCCGTGCCTGCCGCTGTCGTGGACCCGACCGGCGTCGGCGATGCCTTTCGGGCCGGCCTGATCACGGGCCTGGTCCGGTCCTACTCCTGGGAGGTAACCGGTCGGTTGGGTGCGCTGGCTGCCACCTATTGCCTGGAACAGGTTGGAACGATGAACCATCGCTATACTCTGCCCGAGTTCATCGCGCGCTATCGGGAGAACTTCGGCGACGCGCCGGAACTCGAGGACTTGCTGCAAGGAGGGCACACTTCGTGACTGTGAATTACGACATCAAAGACATCCGCCTGGCTGAGAAGGGACGCTACCGCATGCAGTGGGCGGCCCGCGAGATGCCGGTGCTGGAGCTGATCGAACAGCGGTTCGCCGCGGAGCGGCCGCTGCAGGGCCTGCGCATCTCTGCATGCCTGCACGTGACGAGCGAGACCGCCAACCTGATGCGGGTGTTGCAGGCGGGCGGCGCCGATGTTGTCCTGGCCGCCTCCAATCCGCTCTCGACGCAGGACGATGTTGCGGCCACGCTCGTGGCGCACTACGAGATGCCGGTTTACGCGATCAAGGGAGAGGACAACGCCACGTACTACGGCCATATCCAGGCGGCGCTGGACCATCGCCCGCATATCACTATGGATGACGGCGCCGACCTGGTCAGCACACTGCACAAAGAGCGGCGCGAACTGCTCGATGGCGTGCTGGGGGGCACCGAGGAGACCACCACAGGGGTGATCCGGCTGCGCGCCATGGCCCATGACGGCGAACTCATGTTCCCCGTTATCGCTGTTAACGACGCGCTCACCAAGCACCTGTTCGACAATCGCTACGGCACCGGCCAGAGCACGATGGATGGCATCATTCGCGCCACCAACGTGCTGATCAGCGGCAAGACGGTGGTGGTGGCGGGCTATGGTTGGTGCAGCCGCGGGATTGCCATGCGGGCCAGGGGTCTGGGCGGCAATGTCATCATCACGGAGGTGGATCCGCTGAAGGCCCTGGAGGCGGTCATGGATGGCTACCGGGTCATGCCGATGCTGCAGGCCGCACCCCTCGGCGACATCTTTATCACCTCGACCGGCGATATCAACGTGATAGATCGGCATCACTTCGAGGTCATGAAGAGCGGAGCCATCCTGGCGAACTCCGGCCATTTCAACGTCGAGATCAATATCCCGGCGCTCGAGGAAATGGCCGTCGAGGTTCGGCGTGTGCGGGACTTCCTGGACGAGTACATCCTCGCCGATGGCCGGCGCCTCTATCTGGCCGGCGAGGGTCGGCTGGTCAATCTGGCTGCTGCCGAGGGGCATCCGAGCGCCGTGATGGACATGAGCTTTGCCAACCAGGCGCTGGCTGTGGAGTACATGGTTAAGAACCATGACAGCCTGGCGCGCACCGTATACGCCGTGCCGGAGGAAATTGACCAGCAGATCGCCCGGCTCAAGCTGGCCGCCATGGGCGTGGCGATTGACATCCTGACCCCAGAGCAGGAGCGCTATCTGAACGAATGGCGCATGGGAACGTGAGACTAGGAGCCTAGAGGACGCTATGACCACAACTTTCGCGAGTTCACCGAAATTCTTCTACACTTCGGAGTCGGTGACCGAAGGCCATCCCGACAAGATGTGCGATCAGATCTCCGACGCAGTCCTGGACGCGATCATCAGGGACGATCCGGATGCGCGGGTGGCATGTGAAGTCTCAACCACGACCGGGCTGATCCTGGTCATGGGGGAGATTACCACCTCCACCTATGTGGACATCGGCACGATCGCGCGCGACACCGTGCGCGAGATCGGCTATACACGGGCCAAGTACGGCTTCGACGCGGATACATGCGGTGTGATCGTGAGCATCAAAGAGCAGAGCCCTGACATCGCGCTTGGGGTTGACCGGGCACTGGAGGCCAAGCGCGGTGAGATGACGGACGAGCAAATCGAGGCCATCGGCGCAGGCGACCAGGGCATGATGATCGGATTTGCCTGCAACGAGACCGAGACGTACATGCCGCTCTCGATTGACCTAGCGCACAAGCTGTGCAAGCGCCTGGCCCGCGTGCGCAAGGACGGCACCCTCCCTTACCTGCGCCCCGATGGCAAGAGCCAGGTTACCGTGGAGTACAGTTACGGCAAGCCCGTTCGGGTGGACACGATCGTCATCTCCACGCAACACAACCCGGACGTGGAGCACAGCAAGATCGAGCGCGATCTGTTCGACCGGGTCATCAAGTACGTCGTGCCAAACGGATATCTGGACGACGATACCAAGTACTTCATCAATCCCACCGGCCGCTTCGTGATCGGCGGCCCCATGGGCGACTCCGGTCTCACGGGGCGAAAGATCATCGTAGATACATATGGCGGTGTGGCTCGGCATGGCGGCGGCGCGTTCTCCGGCAAGGATCCGACGAAGGTTGATCGCTCGGCCTCCTACATGATGCGCTATGTAGCAAAGAACCTGGTGGCTGCCGGGATCGCCGATCGTCTGGAGATCCAGGTGAGCTACGCCATCGGCGTGGCGCGTCCCCTGAGCATCGCTGTCGAGACCTACGGCACGGGCAAGGTCAGCGACGATCGCATCGTGGAGTTGATCAGAACCCATTTCGACCTGCGCCCTGCGGCGATCATTCGCGATCTGGACCTGCGCCGGCCGATCTACAAGGCAACGGCGGCCTACGGCCACTTTGGTCGCACGGATATTGACGCGCCGTGGGAGCGGCTGGACAAGGTGCCGCTCCTGAGGAAGGCGGCCGGCTTGGCGTAGCGCGCGGCCGATGGCCTCTGCTTCGGATGCAAGACCGGGGCACCGGCGCCCTGTGCCTTCTGTCCTCAGCGGTCTGCGAGGCCTTTGCCGCGGCTGCTGTCCTGCGGTATAATCGGGCCTGTCATAAGCAGACGGCGCGCGTGGGCGTTTGCCGACTTTGGGGGTGCAATTGCGAGCGCTGATAACAGGCATATCGGGCTTTGTCGGAAGCCACCTGGCTGAGTACTTGTTGGAGAACACGGACTGGCAGATATCCGGTACTGTCTACGGCCTCCCCGACAACATCGCCCACATCCGCGATCGGCTGTCGCTGTATCCGGCGGAACTATCACGACTGGAAGTTGTCAAATTCATCATCGAGGATGCCCGGCCGGACTACATCTTCCATCTGGCTGCTCAGTCTGTCCCGGAACTCTCCCGGAGGGATCCGTGGTTCACTCTGGAGAACAATATCCGGGCCCAGCTCAACATCCTGGAGGTTGTGGCTCGGAGCAGGTCCCATACGCGGGTGTTAGTGGTTGGCTCCTCGGAGGAGTACGGCCAGGTGACCGAGGCGGAGCTGCCGATTCATGAAGAAGTTCCCCTGCGCCCGGTCACTCCCTACGCAGTGAGCAAGGTGGCCCAGGACTACCTGGGCCTGCAGTACTATCTGGCCAACTCCGTGGCGGCGATCCGGGTCCGCCCCTTCAATCACATCGGGCCGCGCCAGAGGCTCGGCTTCGTCGCGCCGGACTTCGCGCACCAGATCGCCCTCGTCGAGGCGGGGCTGCGTCCGCCGCACGTCTCGGTCGGCGCGCTGGACGTCGAGAGGGATTTCAGCGACGTGCGCGACATCGTGCGCGGCTACTTCCTGGCAATTACCCGCGGCGAGCCTGGAGAGGTGTACAACCTGGGCGCGGGCCGATCCTACAAGGTGAGGGCCTTGCTCGATGAACTGATCCGGCTGGCGGGCGTACGTGTTGCTGTGGTGCAGGACCAGCAGCGCATGCGGCCGGTGGATGTGCCCCGCATGGTAGCCGACTGTCGCAAGATCCAGGCGCGTACCGGCTGGCAGGCCGAGATCCCGTTTGAGCAGAGCGTCAGGGACGTGCTTGACTACTGGCGGGATCAGGTGCGGAGGGGCGCAATTGATCCGACCCCCGCGGAATTGCAGTACGTGGGGCGCGAGACGTGAGACGGAGCGCGCATTCTGCAGAGCGCATCCGTGTCGCGCACCGGAGCACCGCGTGCCGCGCCATACCGAATGCGCAGTACGCTGCAGGTCGCATGCCTTACATGACGCTGGAAGGACATAGATGCCGCGAGCATTGATTACTGGCGTGACAGGCCAGGATGGGTCGTACCTGGCCGATTTTCTCCTGGAACGGGGCTATGAGGTGCTGGGCATGGTGCGTCGCACTAGCACCATCAACTTCGATCGCATCCGCCATCTGCAGGATCGCATCAAGATCGTGCGCGGGGATCTGCTGGATGAGGTCAGCCTGATCAGCATCCTGCAGGAACACAGGCCCGAGGAGGTTTACAACCTGGCTGCGCAGAGTTTCGTGCCAACCAGCTTTGAGCAGCCAGTGCTTACCGGCGAGTTCACGGGCCTGGGAGTGACGCGCTTGCTGGACGCCATTCGCATTGTGGACCGCTCAATCCGCTTCTACCAGGCCAGCAGTTCGGAGATGTTCGGGAAGGTTCGCGAAACGCCCCAATGCGAGACGACTCCCTTTTATCCGCGCAGCCCCTACGGCGCGGCCAAAGTCTACGCCCACTGGATCACGGTCAACTACCGCGAGAGCTACGGCCTCTTTGCCTGCTCGGGCCTTCTGTTCAACCATGAGTCCCCCAGGCGGGGCGTCGAGTTCGTGACCCACAAGATCACGCGCACGGCAGCGCAAATCAAGCTCGGGCTGGCGAATGAACTGCGGCTGGGCAACCTTGACGCGCGGCGCGATTGGGGTTATGCCCCCGACTACGTGCGAGCCATGTGGCTCATGTTGCAGCAGGATCACCCCGATGATTATGTGATCGCCACGGGCGAAACCCATTCCGTACGCGAGTTTCTTGATGAAGCCTTCGGGTATCTCGATCTTGACTGGCACGACTATGTCGAGATAGATCCACGGTACTTCCGGCCGAGTGAAGTAGACTTGTTGCTGGGCGATGCATCCAAGGCGCGCTCACAGCTTGGCTGGCAGCCGCGCGTTACGTTTCGCCAACTGGCGCGTATGATGGTGGATCACGACCTGCAACTGGCGCGCGAAG
>FWPV01011221.1_pt1 | contig 14333 bp, 15 predicted proteins | sample 2228371 | NCBI WGS metagenome assembly FWPV01 (sample SAMEA103939776, study PRJEB20133) | metagenome
CTTTCGGCAGCATGATCGGCACCCCGTCGCGGATCGGATAGGCCAGCTTGGCCGCGCGGCTGACCAGCTCGCCCTTGGCGCGGTCATACTCCAGCGGACCGCGGGTCACGGGGCACACCAGCACTTCCAGGAGGCGCGGATCGACGTCGATGATGGGGGCGGAAGCTTCGGTCATGGGGTCTGTCTACTGGCCATCATCTCTATTGGATAGAGGTCGGTTCATCATCATCGCCGCCCGCCGCATCGATCTCGAGCAGGGCGGTCAGGGTGGCCTTGCGCTCGAAAATGGTCTCGGCTTCCAGCAGGGCCTGCTTCTCCATCGGATCGAACGGCAGGGCCATGGCCAGGCTGTTGATCAAGGCGTCCGAGGGGGCGCTCTCGGCGTCGCTCCAGTCAATGGCCAAGCCTCGATGGTCGAGATAGCGCCGCAGGGCGATCATCAGGCGATCGATCTCGCTGGCCGTGCGCGTGCCGGCCGCCTCCTCGCGCAGATCGGCTTCGTAAGGCGCGAAGTCGGCGCGTACCTGGCGGTAGGGCGTGCGCGCCGGCAGTTCCTCGCCGGCCCGGAACCGGCAGACGCCGGTCAGGGTGATCAGGTAGCGGCCGTCGCTGGTCTCGGCGAAGCTGGTCACGCGACCCGCGCAGCCCACCGGCGCGAGGCTGGGGCGGTGCGGGTCGCCGCCTCTTCCCCCGACAGAGGGCCTCGTCTGGATCATGCCGATCATGCGCTCGCCGGACATGGCGTCGTCCAGCATGTTCAGATAGCGGGGCTCAAAGATGTTTAGCGGCAACTGTCCGCCCGGCAACAGCAAGACGCCGTCCAGCGGGAACACCGGGATCACCAGGGGCAGGTCGCTGATCTTGCGGTAGGCCGCCGCCATCCAGAGCTCCTGAGGCTAGCTGAAGAGGATCGAGGACAGTTTGCGCCGGCCCTGCTTGGCCACTTCGGACGTGGGTCCGGCGGCCTCGAACACGGTCAGCAGCTGCTTGCGCGCGGCGTCGTCATTCCAGGCGCGGTCGCGGGCGATGATGGTCAGAAGATGGTCGGCGGCGTCCTGTAGGCGGCCCATGCCGGCCAGGGCCTTGGCCAGCTCGAGGCGCGCTTCGTGATCGTCGGGATCGGCGGCCAGGCGCTGCTCGAAGGCGGCGGTCTCGGACGGCGCCTCGGCGGCCAGGGCCAGGGCTGCGCGGGCTGCGTCGAGATCGGGGTCCTTGGCGTCGGCCAGGGCCATGGCCACGACCTCGGCCGCGCCCTCTGGATCGCCGTTGGCCAGGTAGACGCGGGCCATGCCGCCCAGGGCCTTGGCGCTGGTCGGGTCGATCTGCAGGGCCTGGGCGAAGGCCTGGGCCGCGCCGCCCAGGTCGCCGATCTCCAGCGACTCCTTGCCCATGGCGATGATCTCGTCGAGGGCGCCGCCCTCGCCGGCCCCGGCCAGCTTTTCCACGAAGGCCTTCACCTGGCTCTCGGGCAGGGCGCCCTGGAAGGCGTCGACCGGGCGGCCGTCGACAAAGGCGTAGACGGTCGGGATCGACTGCACGCGCAGTTGGCCGGCAAAGCCGGGGTTCTTGTCGACGTCGATCTTGACCAGCTTGACCGCGCCCTTGGCGGCGTTGACGACCTTTTCGATCGTCGGGGTCAGGGTCCGGCACGGTCCGCACCAGGTGGCCCAGAAGTCGACGATGACCGGCTGGGTCTTCGAGGCCTCGATGACGTCGGCCATGAAGCTGGCGTCCGTGCCGTCCTTGATGTGTTCGCTTTTCGAAGAGGGCGCGGGCTTTTCGCCGATCAGGGACATCGGGGTTCTCGTACTCGAAATTAGGGGAACGCTTTCGCCGTCAAGATGGTCCCTCATCGAGCCGCGCGCAATGACCCGTTCGCTTGACCAGCGACCCTAGCCGACCACTTCCATCGCCGCGAAATCGACGATCATCGGTTCAACGCCCAGGGCGGCGAGGAACTTGCGCAGGCCCGCCTGGCTGACGGCGGTGGTGGCGTCGTTCTTCAGCGGGTGGAAGTTCACCGGGTCGCTGTCGGCCAGGGCCTTGTCCAGCACGAAACGGACCTTGCGTTCGGTGTCGTTGATCAGGCCAAAGGCGGTGACCGAGCCCGGCGTCACGCCCAGGGTCTCCAGCATCATCTCCTGCGGCCCGAACGACAGCCTTGCCGAGCCGATCACATGGTGCAGCTTCTTCAGGTCGATGGTGGTTTCGCCGAGCGCCGAGATCAGCCACAGCTGGCCCTTGGCGTCCTTGAGGAACAGGTTCTTGGTGTGACGGCCGGGCAGGGCGGCCTTGATCTCCAGCCCCTCCTCGACGCGGAAGACGGGCGGGTGGTCCAGGGTCTTGTGGTCAACGCCGTGGGCGTCGAAGAAGGCGAAGAGGTCGGCGCGGGTCTTCATGCGCCTCTACTAGACGGCGCGAGGCCGCGAGCGCTAGACCTGATGCCAGGGCAGGAAGAACAGACAAAGGACCGGCATGGAACTGGAGTGCTATCCCACCGAGAACCGTCCGCCGGAGATCGTGCCGGGACGGCCGCAGCGCGCCTGGATGGACCGGTTCGCCGAGCGCCATCCCTATCGCTGCCTGCCGCTGACCATGGCCAATACCACCGGGTGGGACATTCTCTGCCCGGTCGGCTTTACGGCCACCTGGGACGGCGGGGCGCACCAGGAGTGCATCAAATTCCAGCCCGACCACCCCTATCCGGGCTTCCATGACTTCGTGAAGTCGCACTTTACCCGGGGGGTCGTGACCTTCCACACCGGCTATCTGTTCCGCACGCCGCCGGGCTGGTCGCTGATGGCCATGGGGCCGCCCAACCACGTCAAGGACGGGATCCAGCCGCTGGCCGGGGTGATCGAGACCGACTGGCTGCCGTTCCCCTTCACGATGAACTGGATCTTCACCCGGCCCGGCACGGTGCGGTTCGAGAAGGGCGAGACCTTCTGTTTCATCATGCTGATCCAGGACAAGCCGATGGAGGCTTTCCAGCCGGTGATCCGCTCGATGAACTCCAATCCGGAGCTCCGCCGCCAGTACGACGTCTGGGCCGAGAAGCGCACCGAGTTCAACAACCTGATCTTCAAGCGCGACCCCGAAGCCACCAAGGAGGCCTGGCAGCGCTTCTACTTCAAGGGCGAGTACCCCGAGGAGATCCAGGCCGAGGCTCCCAGCCACCACGTCAACAAGCGCCGGATGAAGTCGCCGAAGGTCGGGGTCTAGGGCTCGGACTCGAGCGAAGGGGTGAAATTCCCCTACATCTCAAATGCTAAACTCTCGTCATCCCGGAAGCCTCGCAGAGGCTGTCCGGGACCCAGGGGCCGCCGCACTGCCGCTTGCCCCTGGGTCCCGGCGCTCCAGCCCGCTTCGCGGTCTTCCGGCCGGGATGACGAGAGAAAATGATGTGATCTGATTTCGTCTGAGGTCTAGGCGGGGCCGCCGCGCCACCTGCACGCAAGCATCCAGAGAACTCTGCTTGACAGAGTTCAAAGTCGGGCGCTTACTCTGCATCACAGAGCGCTCTGGAGTGTCTGGAAATGGAGGGGCCCATGGCCATCACCCGAAACGAGGCGGCCGCCGCGCTGTCCGACATCGAGACCACCCAGCGCCGGGGCATGACCCTGCGCGGCTACCGGCTGGGCGGGCCGATCCTGATGCTGTGGTCGCTGATCTGGGCGACTGGCTACCTGACCATGGGCCTGGCGCCGCCTGAGCTGTGGCTGCCGGTCTGGCTGGCCCTGGATGTCGTCGGCGTCGCCGGCGCCCTGTTTCTGGCGCGGACCGGCAAGCCGGCGGCGGCCGGAGCGCCTCCGGGCATGACCTGGCGCCTGCTGGGCGGCTCGCTGTCGATGATGGTCTTCGCGCTCAGCGTCTTTTGGGTGATGAAGCCCACAGACCCCGCCGCCGCCATGGCCTTTCCGGGCCTGCTGATCGGGGTGATCTACGCGGTGGTCGGCTTCTGGGCTGCGCCGCGCTACGCCTTGATCGGCGGCTTGATGTTCGGCCTGACCCTGGTCGGCTACTTCCTGTTCCAGCCCTGGCTGCCCTTCTGGATGGCGGCGGCGAGCGGCGCGCTGTTCCTCAGCGGCGTCTGGCTGTGGAGGCGCTGAGCGTGGCGGACTCCGACGACATCATCCATCAGCCGCTGCGGCTGAAGATCATGGCCGCCCTCAGCGCCGAGAAGGGTCAGCCGCTGGATTTCCCACGCCTGAAGGCCATCACGAAGGCCACCGACGGCAATCTGGGCAGCCATCTGGCCACCCTGGAGAAGGCCGGCTACGTGGCGATCGAAAAGGACTTCGTGGGCAAGCGCCCCCGCACCCAGGCCAGGCTGACGCCGCAGGGACGCAAGGCCTTCCGCGCCCATGTCGACTATCTGCGGGCGGTGGTCGAGGCGGCGGACGAGGAGGGCGGCTAGCCTAGGAACCCCGGCCGTGACACCGCGCAGCTTCCCCCCTAGGGTCACGCCCAAATCGTGCCCATCAGGTGTTCGAGGGAAATCAAATGGATCGTCGGCTGACGGCGCTGGCCGCCTTGTTGTTGATGTCGGGCTCGGCTCTGGCCCACCAGGCCTTGGCGCAAACCGCGCCCGCAAGCGCGCCGGCGGCGAGCGCGGCCAAGCCTGACAAGCCCGAGAAGTGGAACGTCAACGCCCCGCCCGGTGTCACCACGCGCGAGGTGCGGATCAGCGTCGACAACGGCACCTGGATGAATGTCGACGTGTCGCGTGACGGAAAGCTGATCGCCTTCGACATTCTGGGCGACATCTACACCATGCCGATCGCGGGCGGGACGCCGACCCGCATCGCCGAGGGCCTGGCCTATGACCAGCAGCCCCGCTTCTCGCCCGACGGCAAGCGGATCGCCTTCACCTCGGATCGCGGCGGCGGCGACAACATCTGGGTGATGAACCTGGATGGGAGCGACAAGCGCCAGGTGACCAAGGAAGAGTTCCGTCTGCTCAACCAGCCCAGCTGGAGCCCGGATGGCCGCTTCATCGTCGCCAAGAAGCACTTCACCACCGGCCGCTCGCTGGGGACCGGCGAGGTGTGGGTCTATCACGTCTCGGGCGGCGGCGGCGTCCAGCTGGTCAAGCGCGCCAGCGAGCAGCTGCAAAAGGAGCTGGGCGAGCCGATCTATGCGGCCGACGGCAAGAGCGTCTTCTACACGCGCAACGTCACGCCCGGCCCGATCTTCGAATACGCGCAAGACTCCAACACCGCCCTGTTCGATATCGAGCGCTATGACCTGGAGACCGGCGAGGTCACGACCGCCGTCTCGGCCCTCGGCGGTTCGGTGCGGCCGACGCCCTCGCCGGACGGCAAGAAGATCGCCTTCGTCCGCCGCGAGCGGACCAAGTCCAAGCTCTATGTGAAGGACCTGACCTCGGGCGAGGAGCGCAAGATCTATGACGCGCTGGATCAGGACGTCCAGGAGACCTGGGCGGTCACCGGCGTCTATCCGAACATGGCCTGGACGCCCGACGGCGCGGCCGTGGTGGTCTGGGCCGGCGGCAAGATCCGGCGGGTCAATGTGGCGGACGGCGCCTCCAGCGTGATCCCGTTCAAGATCGACGACACGCGCGTGGTGATTGACGCGGTTCATCCCGAGGTCGCGGTCGCGCCGGATCGCTTCACCACCAAGACGCCGCGTTGGGCCAGCGTGTCGCCCGACGGCAAGTCGGTGGTGTTCGAGACTCTCGGCAAGCTGTGGATCAAGTCCACCGCCGGCGGCGAGCCGCGTCGCCTGGTCAGCGGCGACGAAGACGCCTTCGAGCTCTATCCGTCGTGGTCGCGCGATGGCCGCACGGTGGTGTTCGTCAGTTGGACGGACGCGGGTCTGGGACGCCTGCGCACCGTGGCCGCCGGCGGCGGCGCGGCCAAGGACGTGATCGCCCAGCCCGGCCACTATGGCGCGCCGCGCTTCTCGCCGGACGGCAAGACCATCGTGTTCGAACGCCGTCGCGGCGGCGGCCTGACCTCCGGACGCTGGTCGCAGGATCCGGGGATCTATCGTGTGGCCGCCTCGGGCGGGACGCCGGTGCGGGTCTCGCGCGGGGGTTCCGAGCCGCAGTTCGGCGCCGGGAACGACCGGGTGTTCATGCTGATGTCGAGCGGCGACAAGCGCCAGCTGGTCAGCACCGATCTGAACGGCCAGGCCAGGCGGGTCCATGCCAGCGGCGACATGGTCAATGACTTCCAGGTCTCGCCGGACGGTCGCAACGTCGCCTTCCGTCAGAACTACGAAGCCTTCGTCATGCCGCTGATGCCCGGGACCCAAGAGGTCGCGGTCGACCAGAAGGGCGGGCCGCTGCCGGTCACGCGGGTCAGCGCCGAGGGCGCGGAGTTCATCCACTGGTCCAAGGACGGCAAGCAGGTCCACTGGAGCATGGGGCCGACCTTGTTCACCGCCGAGACCGAGGCGCTCTACGCCAGCGCCCCGGCCGCCGATGGGGCCAGCAAGGACGACGGCAAGTTCAAGCCGGTGAAGACGGGCCTGTCGCTGTCGATGGAAGTCGCCGCCGACAAACCGACGGGTGTCGTCGTCCTGACCGGCGCGCGTGTCGTGACCATGGCCGACAAAGCCGGTGGGATCATCGACGACGGGGTGATCGTGATCAAAGGCGACCGTATCGTCGCGGTCGGTCCCAAGGCCAGCACGCCGGTTCCCGCCGACGCCAAGGTGGTCGACGTGACGGGCAAGACCATCATCCCGGGCCTCGTCGACGCCCACGCTCACGGGCCGCAGGGCGCCGATGACCTGATCCCGCAGCAGAACTGGTCGGCGATGGCCAACCTGGCGCTGGGCACGACGACGATCCACGATCCCTCGTCGCGGGCGACCCAGATCTTCGCCGCCGCCGAACTGCAGCGCGCGGGCAAGATCCTGGCCCCGCGCACCTTCTCGACCGGCGAGATCATCTACGGGGCCAAGGCCGCCGAGGTCTATGCCGAGATCAACAGCCTGGACGACGCCCTGGCCCATGTCCGCCGGCTGAAGGCGCAAGGCGCGCACAGCGTCAAGAACTACAACCAGCCTCGCCGGGACCAGCGCCAGATGGTGGTGGTCGCGGCCCAGAAGGAAAACATGGAGGTCGTTCCGGAGGGCGGGTCGCTCTACACCCTGGACGTGACCCTGATCCAGGACGGCAACGCCACCGTCGAGCACAACGTGCCGGTGGATCGCTTCTACGACGACATCGTCAGCCTGTGGTCGCAGACCAAGACCAACTACACCCCGACCCTGGTCGTGGCCTATGGCGGCCCGGCCGGCGATCCCTACTGGCGTCAGCACATGGACGTCTGGACCCACCCGCTGTTGTCCAAGCACGCGCCGCCGGCGCTGCTGGCCGCCCAGAACGCTCGCCGTCAGGCCGCGCCCGAGGAAGACTATGTCGACGGCGCCGCCGCGCGGGAGGCCAAGAAGCTGGCCGATCGCGGCGTGCAGGTGGCCATCGGCGCCCACGGCCAACAGGCCGGCCTGGGCTCGCATTGGGAAATGTGGTCGTTCGCGCGGGGCGGCTGGAGCCCGGTCGAGGCCCTTGCGGCCGGCACGATCAACGCCGCTCGCTCGCTGGGCTACGCCAAGGATGTGGGCTCGCTGGAGGTCGGCAAGCTGGCCGACCTGCTGGTTCTGGACGCCGACCCGACCGTCGATATCCGTAACAGCGACAAGCTGCACCGCGTGATGCTGGGCGGCCGGCTCTACGATCCGGCGACCCTGAACGAGACCGTCACCGGTCAGCGCGTCCGTCAGCCCTACTGGTGGGAGCGTTCGGGCGAAGCCTGGAGCGGCGGTCCGGGCGGCTCGGGCCACACTGACGACGTGGGGTAAGAAAAGGCCGTTTCATCCCGGCCGCAAGGCTACGTACGAAGAGCCGGGATGACGAGCAAAGGGACATTTCAAGCTTCGGCGAGAAACATCCGATCGTTCGTTTGGTGGTCCTTGGCGGAGCGGCCTATATCCGCGCCATGGACCACCTGCCCGTCGATCCCGCCCGCTACGGCGCCTTTCTGGTCGCCATGTTCGTCATGGCCATCACGCCGGGTCCGGCCAATCTGTTCGCCATCGCCACGGGCATGGAGCGAGGCAAGCGTGCAGCCCTCTTGGGCGTCCTGGGCATGAACGCCGCCACCCTGGTGTGGTTCGGCTGTTCGGCGCTGGGCCTTGGGGCGTTGATCCTCACCTTTCCCAAGGCCTTTCATGGGCTGGCCTTGGCCGGCGCGGCCTATCTCGTCTGGCTGGGCCTCAAATCGCTATGGGCCGGGATCAAGAACGTCGAGAGCCACGCCTCGGCGAGCGTTCGCGCGGGCCGCTCGGCCTTCTTCGACGGCTTCATGGTGCAGATCGCCAACCCGAAGATCCTGCTTTTCTTCTCGGCCGTGTTGCCGCCGTTCCTGGATGTCGACCGGCCGCTGGTCCCGCAGCTGATCATGTTCGCCTGCGCCACCATCGGCATGGACCTGATCAGCATGTCCGCCTACGGCGTCGGCGGCGCGGCGCTATCCAACCGGATGAACGAACCGGGCTTTCGGCGCGGCTTTGCGATTCTGGTCGGGGTGCTGCTGATCACGGCCGCCGCGCTGATCGTCTCGCGCGGCTAAGTTTCAACCGTGAGGCAAAGCGGCCTTGGCGAAACCACAAAGCGCAGCCAGAGTTAAGCGCAATGTCCAAGGACTCCGCGTGAAGGAGCACGTCATGTCGATCAAGAAGGCCGCCCTCGCCGCCGCGCTGGTCGTGACCGCCGGCCTCGCCGCCTGCGCCACGCCGACGCCGTATCAGCCTCGCGTCACCTCCGGCGCCGTCACCGGCGGCTTCTCGGAGCAGAAGCTGGAAGGCGACCGCTACCGCGTGTCGTTCGCCGGCAACAATCTGACCTCGCGCGAGACCGTCGAGCGCTATCTGCTCTACCGCTCGGCCGAGCTGACGGTGCAGCAAGGCTATGACTGGTTCGAGACCGCCGACCACCGCACGGACCGGACCTCGCGCACCTATGTCGAGGCTGACCCGTTCTCGCGCCCGGGCTTTGGCTTTGGCTATCCGTACGGCTACTGGCGCCCGGCCTGGCGCTATTACGGTCCCGCCTATGGCTGGCGGACCTGGGACCCCTTCTGGGGTGACCCCTTCTTCGCCGATCGGGCCCAGATACGCACGGTCGAGAAATTCGAGGCCGGCGCCGAGATCGTGATGCACAAGGGCCAGAAGCCGCAAGGCGATCCGCGCGCCTATGACGCTCGCGAGATCATGGCCAACCTGGCCAGCACGATCGTGCGGCCGGAGGCGAAGTAAGTCGGAAGATGCTCCCCCGCGATGCGGGGGAGCTGTCACGGAGTGACTGAGGGGGCTAGTGCGGCTGATGTCCAGCTCGCCCCCTCCGGCCCTCTGGGCCACCTCCCCCACATCGCGGGGGAGGAGCGGGCGACCCTTACCGCGGCGCCATGCGGATGCCGCCGTCCAGGCGCACATCCTCGCCGTTGAAGTAGCCGCAGGTGATCATGGTGAGCGCCAGCTGGGCGTATTCTTCGGGGTGCCCCAGGCGCTTGGGGAACGGCACGCTGGCGGCCAGGCCCGCCTTCACCGCTTCCGGCGCATTGTTCATCAGCGGGGTGTTGAAGATGCCCGGCAGGATGGTGTTGACGCGGATGCCTTCGCTCATCAGGTCGCGGGCGATCGGCAGGGTCATGCCGACGACGCCGCCCTTCGAGGCCGAATAGGCCGCCTGGCCCATCTGGCCGTCTTCAGCCGCCACCGAGGCGGTGTTGACGATGGCGCCGCGCTCGCCGTCTTCCAGCGGCTCCAGATCCAGCATGCCCTTGGCCGACTTGGCGATGCAGCGGAACGTGCCAACGAGGTTGATCTGGATGATGCGGTCAAAGGCGTCGAGCGGGAAGTGCTTGGTCTCGCCGGTGGCCTTGTCGCGGCTGGCGGTCTTGGCCGCGTTGCCGGTGCCGGCGCAGTTGACGAGGATGCGCTCCTGGCCGTGGGCGGCGCGGGCCTTTTCGAAGCCGGCGTCGACATCGGCGTCGCTGGTGACATTGACCTTGCAGAACACGCCGCCGATTTCCTTGGCGACCTGCAGGCCGCGCTCTTCGTTCATGTCGAAGAGGGCGACCTTGACGCCTTGGGCGGCCAGGGCGCGGGCGGTGGCTTCGCCGAGGCCCGAAGCGCCCCCGGTGACGACGGCGGCGACGGTGTTGTCGAGTTTCATTGGACGTTTCCCTGCTAGTTCGCGTTTGAAGCGTTCGCGTTTAGGATCGAGTTTGAACAGAGGTTTATCCCGATGAGCGGCGACGCCAAACCGTCCCCCGACGTAAACGTCAACGAGGTGCTGGATCCGGCCAAGGCGCTGGTCCCGGCCACCGTGCGCGTCAACGAGGAGAAAGTCCGCGAGGGCTTCCTGCCGAAGATCCGCAAGGTGGCCGCCAAGATCCCCTTCGCGGCCGACGCCCTGTCGGTCTGGTGGGCCGCGCGCGACCCGGAAACGCCGGTGGCGGCCAAGGGCATGATGCTGGCGGGCCTGGCCTATTTCGTGCTGCCGACCGACGCCCTGCCCGACCTTTTGCCCGTGATCGGCTTCACCGACGACGCGGCGGTGATCGCGGCGCTGGTGGCGATCCTGGGCAAGACGCTGAAACCCCGCCACAAGGAAGCCGCTCAGGCGTTCCTGGCGCGCCTGTCTGACGACGTCTGAGGAAGACCATGTCTCTGATCGCGATCGGTCTCGCCGCCGCCCTGTACATCACGGCCGTTCCCGCAGACGCCGAGGACAAGGCCGTGCTCGCCACGACCCAGGCCTTCTTCGACGGCCTCGAAGCCGCCGACCCGGTCGCCATGCGCGCCGCCGCCCTGCCCAATATTCCGATGATGGCTCTGTCCACCAAGCCCGACGGTACGGTCGATGTCCGCCGGTTCGGCTTCGAGGACAGCTTCGGCAAGAAGGTCGCGCCCGGGCTGAAGGAATGGATGTGGTCGCCCGTCGTCGTGCGGCGCGGGGCCCTGGCGACGGTCACGGGCCCGTTCGAGATCACGCGCGAGGGCAAGACCGTCCATTGCGGCGTCAATGTCTTCACCCTGGCCAAGACCGAGGGCGCCTGGAAGGTCGCCAGCGTCAGCTGGACCGCCGAACCCGACGCCTGTCCCGAACTGCGTAAACGCTAGAGCATTTCACGACCTGACTGCGTCAGGCCGTGAGCTCCAATCTTTTGTTTTAGCGCATTTTTCTTCACGCGAACCGAAACCACTTCGCTCGAAAAATGCGCTAGCCCACGCGGAACGTCAGCACCGCGCCGTCCCAGCGGGCGTCGTGGCGGTCTTCCTCGACCACATCGCGCACGCCCGGATAGGTCTCGGCCGCTCTCCGCCAGAAGGCCCGCGCGCCGACGTTCCGACGAACCGTCGCCGCCTCCCAGACGCCCCAGGCCGAGCCGAACAGCGCATGGGCGGCGGCCAGGCCCACGCCGCGTCGGCGATGCTTGCGCACGACGAAGAACTCAGCCACCGCCCGGTCGATCGGGGCGTGCGAGTGGGCGATGTCGTTGACCAGCGCGAACCCCACCGGCAGGCCCTTGATCCGAAATAGCCAGGCCTCGCGGGCGGGATCGCGCCAGTAGGTCTCGAGGCCGGGATAGTCCGCGTAGCGCCCGTCGGGACCCAGCTCCCCCTCGATCTCGCGGTCGAACCACAGCTCTGAGAAGTCGTGGAGATAGAACTGCATCAGGTTGGCGATGATTGCAGCCTCGTCGGCGCCGGCCCGAGAGACGACGAGGCCCGTGCTCACCAGTACTGCTCCATGATCGCCTTGGCCCAGTCGGGCTCGCGGATTTCTCCGCGTGGGGCGAAGCCGCTCATCACCGGCTTGATGTCGAGCACGGGCGTGCCGTCGATGGCGTCCAGCCCGCGCACCTCCAGCACCCGGCCCGCGACCGACACGATCTCGCAGACGGTGACGCCGATCCGGTTGGGCCGGTTCTTGCCGCGCTGGGCGAAGATGCCGATGCGCGGCCAATCGGTGTTGCCGCGCGGATGGCGCGCGCCCGTGACGATCTGATCGTCGCCGACCTTATCGAACACGAAGATCACCTCGGCGTGGCTGAAGGTGTCCAGGCCCAGCAGCGCCTCGTCGTCGAAACGCGCGGGATCCAGAACGATCCGGGCGCGGCTATCGCCCCAGTCGTCGTCCTCGGGAACGGCGCGTCCGCCCTCGACCCGCCCGATCGGCGTCATCAGGATCGACATGTCATCCTCCTCCGCGTGGCGGAAGATAGCATGGGCGGCCCGCTACTCCACCGTCACCGACTTAGCCAGATTCCGCGGCTGGTCGACGTCCGCGCCCTTCACCACGGCGACGTGGTAGGCCAAGAGCTGGATCGGGGCCGACATCACCAGGGTCGAGACCAGAGGATCGCTGGCGGGAGCGGTGACCACCACCTTGGCGCCGGCCGGCGCGTGCTTCACGCCTTCAGTGTCGGTGATGAAGATCACCTGGCCGCCGCGCGCCATCACCTCGCTCATGTTCGAGGCCGACTTCTCGAAATAGCTGTCATAGGGAGCCAGGATGACGATCGGGGTCTGGTCGTCCACGAGGGCGATCGGGCCGTGCTTCAGCTCGCCGGCCGCGTAGCCCTCGGCGTGGATGTAGCTGATTTCCTTCAGCTTCAGCGCGCCTTCCAGGGCGAGCGCCGACATCGGACCGCGGCCCAGATAGAGCACGTCACGCGCCTTGGCGACGTCGGCGGCGATCTCCTTGATGGCGTCTTCCAGGCCGATGGCCTCGGCGATCAGGCGCGGAGCCTCCAGCAGAACCTTGACGAGACGCTGCTCCTCGGCGGCGTCGATCGTCCCGCGCGCCTTGGCGGCGGCGATGGCCAGGGCGATCATCACGCTGACCTGGGCGGTGAAGGCCTTGGTCGAGGCCACGCCGATCTCGGGACCGCAGTGGATCGGCCAGATGACATCGACCTCGCGGGCCATGGTCGACTCGGTGGCGTTGACGACCACCGCGCTCTTCATACCCTTGGCCTTGCAGTAGCGCAGCGCCGCCAGGGTGTCGGCGGTCTCGCCCGACTGCGACATGGCTACGACCAGCGAGCCGGGCCGCAGGGCCGGGGTGCGATAGCGGAACTCCGAGGCGATCTCGACGTCGACCGGCAGGTCGGCCAGTTGCTCGATCAGATACTTGCCGATGACGCCGGCGATATAGGAGGTGCCGCAGGCGACGATCTGGATGCGTTCCAGCGTGGCGAAGTCGATGTCGCCCGGCACAGCCGCCTTCGAGGTCAGCGTGTCGACATAGGCCGCGATCGTCCGCTGGCAGCCTTCGGGCTGATCATGGATCTCCTTTTCCATGAAGTGCCGGTAGTTGCCCTTCTCCAGCATGACCGACGAGGTCGGCACCACACGCACGGGCCGCTCGACCGGCGCGCCCGAGGCGTCGAAGATGCGGCGGCTGTCGTGGTCGAGGGCCACATAGTCGCCCTCCTCCAGATAGATCACCCGGTTGGTGAACGGACCGACGGCCAGGGCGTCCGAGCCCAGGAACATCTCGCCCTGGCCCTCGCCGACCACCAAGGGACTGCCGCGACGCGCGCCCAGGATCAGGTCGGCCTCGCCCTGGATCAGCACCGCCAGGGCGTAGGCCCCGGTCAGCCGGTCCAGCGTGGCCTTGAAGGCGTCGAGCGGCGCCAGCCCCTTGGCCAGCGCCACGTCGATCAGCTGGGCGATGACCTCGGTGTCGGTGTCGCTCTCGAAGGTGCGGCCGGCGGCGGCCAGCTCGGCTTTCAGCTCGGCGAAGTTCTCGATGATGCCGTTGTGCACAAGGGTGACGCGCCCGGCGGTATGCGGGTGAGCGTTGCGCACGTTCGGCGCGCCGTGGGTGGCCCAGCGGGTGTGGCCGATGCCCGTGGTCGCCGTCAGCGGCTCATCGGCCAATACGGCTTCCAGAGCCTTGATCTTACCCTGGGCGCGACGGCGCTGAACCGTCCCATCGACCACGCCCGCGACGCCGGCGGAGTCATAGCCGCGATACTCGAGCCGCTTGAGGCTCTCGATCAGCCGGTCGGCGACGGGTTCTTTTCCGACGATGCCGATAATGCCGCACATGGGCCATGATCCCTTGTAGAACGCGCCGACAGGATTATGCCTACCGACACGCGAATTTCTGTGAGGCGCCTTTAGCACTGGCTAAAGACCGCATCGCATAAATCTGCATTTCGGATCGTTTCGCGTCCGAAGCACGACCCTAAAGAGACGACAGCACGACCATGAGCAAGCGCGCCTATTTCGGCACCGACGGCATCCGGGGCCAGGCCAACAAGCATCCGATGACGGCCGAGGTG
>FWPV01011222.1_pt1 | contig 14333 bp, 16 predicted proteins | sample 2228371 | NCBI WGS metagenome assembly FWPV01 (sample SAMEA103939776, study PRJEB20133) | metagenome
TACGCTAACACGAAATCCTTCGGTGTTGCGTGCTCAGCGGCTATTTTTGTGCTGTCGAAAAAAGGCTTAGCCAGACGCCGTAAGCCTGCCTTGGGGTACCGTCCCTCTTCACCAGGGCAACCGCGTCATTTTCGTCGAGGGCTGAAAGCCACGGCCAGCCCAGGAATTGCAGGTTGACACCCTGCCCGACGGTCAGGCGCCGGGTTAGCTGAGCGATAAAATCTGCCTGGCTTTGCTCGCCGCCGAAAGCGTCCAGCGCCGCCCATCCAACCTCGCTAAGCCCAAAGACCTTACCGGGCATATACTGCAAAGCTCTGGCGTAGTAGTCGTTCGGAATGGACCCGGGACTTTTTATGCCTTTCACGGCGTAGGGATAGCTGGTGAACATCAGGATGTCCATCTTGCCGGCATCGAACATCCTGAGGACAGCAAGATTGGACTCCTGGTTCCGGGAGACAACCTCGCGGGCGAAAATGCAGAAGACTGTAGTCTGAGGAGACAGCTTCTTCACCGCATCATATGTTTCGTTGTACAGGCTGACGTAGTGCTGAAACCCGTTGGGGTCACCTTCGTTAGCCCCGTAGGCCTCATACCACCGGTTTACCTCATTGCCTAGTGAGAGGTACTTGGGCTTAATGGCTTTGACCACATCGAGCGCGGCCTGCTTGTATGCTGTGCGCCATTCGGGCTTGCTGAGCGTAGCCCCCTGCATACCGGGAGGTGCCACCAGAGCCATATTATTGCCTATAAATGACAGATTTATGATGGGGAACATCCCGTTCCCCCGGATATACTGCTGGACAAAAGTATCACCCCAACTTCCTGACAGCTCCTGTGCCAGACCGTAAAACGGCGTTGGTCGTCCCCAGACCGGCACGAATTCGCATAAAGCGGCAGCTTTCTTATAGGCGTCGGCGAAGGACTCTTTCTGGGTCGGTGTGGGCAATATGCCCATAAAAAAGCCGCGTGACGGCAGGGCCGGGCGGTCGGCCGGCACTATCTTTGTTTCGCCGGATGGCGGGCCCGTGGTCGGCCGGGGTGGCGGGGCTGGTGCCGGGCTTGAGCACCCCAGCAGGGAAAGCACCAGGACTGCGGTCAAAAAGGCCCAGGACGCTGCGATACGCTTACTTCCATTCCGGGATATCGCGCGGCGACAGTTTTCTATCACCGAGAGCCTCAAACTCTTCCTTGCTCAGGTAGTGAATAACGGGATGATAGTGCCCCATTATACCCGGTCTGTTTCTTCCTATCAATGACTCATCGTACTGACTGGCGGACCAGGCGGCTTTCTTCCAGGGAAGGTTATACTCATCGGGGGCGTATTCAGGCAGGTGCCATTCAGGAATGACGCTCATCCAGCGGATGGTTATGGTCTGCCGCGACCGTGGCCCCCAGTTTGCCCAGGTCACACCGTTTTCCGCCCGAGCGTTTTTGGGTCTGTTTTCCGGCGTGGAATAGACGATAATATACTCATTATCCTCATTGAGGACTATTTCATCATCCATCAAAGAACCGTAGTTCACGGCTGTTTCATACCTGTCGCCCTCACCCCTGCCGTATTGGGAGATGGACCAGTAGCGCACCTCGCCGCCGGTCATCACCGGCTCGCCGTTTCTAGTCCTGGGGAATGCGGGCATTTTGCCGGTGATAACGTACACCTTGCCCGGACCGAGCTGAAATATTCTGGTCAAAAAATTATTGTTCTTGCAGGCGGTGGCGCTGCCTTCATAGTTACCCGGTGGCTCAGCATCTTCTCCCCGATTAAACAGCAACAGGAACATTTTACGTATGTCTTCCTTGACCTGCTGGACCGATTGGGACCTTCCGGTTTCGCAGGCAATGTATCCGGCGGTCTCCGCCCGGATCAGGGTCAGGCCGAAGATTTTGAACCATCCCTGCTGAGGACCGATGAAACTGTAAGGCTCTCGGGGGGCTTCGTAGCCGGCTGGCACCCGGGTTGTTGCTCGTTCCAGGGCCAGTGAGAAATCGGGCTGCAACCAGAATTTCTCCCCTGTTTTCAACTGCAGAAGAGCTTTCGGCAGTCCGACGCCGCCGTAGATGTCGGTGTTCTTATCGGGCGCATATACCCGGTACCACAGTACGGAAGGGGTGAGCACATTATTCCCCCAGGGACCGGCGAAGCCAAAAGGCGCCCCCGCGCGGCTGTTGCCCGGTGCTCGGTAAACAGGGCTCTTCATAGCTTCCTGATTGAGTGCCACAGCATTGCCCAGCCCCAGATCGAAGGCAACATGATAGTGCCTTTTCGAGGCAGTGCGGTCGGCGCCGACCCTGAAGGGGTTGGTATTGCCGGGGTCGGGCTCGATGTCTGCATCCACTAGAAGCACTTCGGGCGTCTCGCCCATGGTGCCGCTTGCCGGATGCTTTGGATCGAATGGCGGCAGTATCTCATAGCTCATATAGCGTGCGTGGGGGAAGTCACCTTCAACTAACAGTTTTGCGCCGATCGGGGCGACGAAGATCAGTTTGGCGTAGGTCACATGCGGGTCTACCCCCAGCATATACAGCTTCTTAAACTCAGGGTCGACCTGGTGGCTGGGGATTACCAGCCACTGCTTTTCCGGCGATACCTCTTCCGGCTTCATCAGAGTCCAGTCCCTGGTCTTGGGGGTATCTATATATTCGGGCAGCAGTCCCTCGGGCAGTTTTGCCGGGACTTCGCCCTTCAGCCACCGCCGGATATAGCTTTCCAGCTTGTCTGATAGTTCCTGGGCTTTAGCGTTTTGTTCCCGGACATATTCTTCCCCTTTTAATCGAGCGGCGAGGCCGACCTGAATCCTCTGGGACACGGTCATCTGGGGCAGCTCGGTGTGCGACCAATAATTATGGGGATAGGTCTCCTGCTCAAGCTCATCTTCGAGGCTTATGCTGGTGGTATTCCCGGTGTGCTGTGTCTCCGGCGTTTGCGGCAGGTCACGAGTCCTTTGGTCGTGCCGGCAGCCGGCTGCGGCGGTGCCTGCTGCCAGCAGGACTAGTAACACTATCACTGCGGGTAACAAAGACCTGACTCTGGTCATGGCAGACTCCGTTGTACCCGTAAGCGGTGCGCTACATTTTACCATAATGAGACCGTTCAACCGAGCAGTTGTACTCGTCCAGTAGATTAGTGACACCTCAGTGTTAAATTTCTGATACCGCAAGGGCCGGCTTCCATTCCCGCATATGTTACCCTCTCCCTGGACGGGAGGACTCTTCCTACCCTCTCCCTGGTGGGAGGGGGTAAGGGATGGGCGGTGCCGTCTCCTCCACGGCAACCGGCCCCTCTCCCCAGTGGGAGAGGGTAAGGGTGAGGGTAAAAACGTTAGCAGCGGTGTCACCTATCTATCCGAACGGGCTCAGCAGTGCCCTGTAGACCGCTCCCAGCACACCACCGCCCAGTATGAGCCAGGCTGAATTGACCTTGAACCAGAAGACCAGGACCAAGGCAATGATGGCCAGGGCTATGGTGAACCGGTCCACCACCCCGGCGCGCCCCAGGGTCCAGGTGACGCCCATCATCAGTCCCAAGGCGGACACATTTACGCCATCAAGAAATGCCTCTGACCACCACTTCTTGCGCAGCAGTGGCACAAAGCGGCTTATTACGGCGACGAAGAGGAATGATGGCAAAAAGAACGCTAGGGTGGCGAGCAGCGCCGATGTCCAGCCGCCCATGAGATAACCGACGAAGGTGGCGCTGCTCGCCACAGGACCGGGAGTAATCTGCCCCACTGCGGTCATAGTGTGCCCCCAGTATTACGGGACAAAATCTCCGGTGTGACAATCTGCGGTTAATCGTGGTCTTTATACCATCGGCGGGTGCGGTTGCATAGAAAGCAATGTTGATTTCACACATTCTATTGTCTTGTTATCCGGCGGGGGTTTCTATTCCAGAAGCAGGGAGGTGCGGTGGATGGACCTGGGGGGTTGGGGGAAGCCCAGGGCTCTGGTCACCTGTTCCGGCCTGCCCGAGCCCTGCTCATCGCAGCGCAGCTTCATACCCAGCACGCACACGGAATCGCGGTGTTCGATGAGCCACAGGTCCTGAATGAGGGCACGCAGGTCATAGTGTCTGGGACCGGTGTCCCTCATGTGCTGCCAGGGGAGCTTTTCTGTCTTGAGGAGCGCCTCCAGGGACTGCTGTATTTCCCGGGTTGATTTATCGGTCTCCAGTTCGACTTTATATTCGGCGGCTTTGACCTGCGTCTGGAGAGCGGGGACCTTAAGCCCTATCTGCCATACCTCCAGCAGCTGTATGCCGCGCGGTAGCTGCTCTTTGACCCGTGCCTGGAAAAACTGCGGAGTTGTCCAGCGGGAGAGGTAGACGTCCATGAGCTCTGCCTCGCTGGTGACACCGACGGCCAATGGTGCCGCCAGTGAGAGCTGTGGGTGGGGGGTGTAGCCCTGAGAGTAGGCGAGGGGAATTCTGGCGCGGCGCATTGCCCTTTCCCAGAGCCTCATCAGATCAAGGTGCGAGAGGAACTTCAGTTCCTCGCCGCGGCTAAACTTTATCCGCAGGCGCTGCATCCTTTTCCTTGGTTATCAGTATCCTTTCCACTTTCCGGCCGCGCATCTCCAGAATGGTCAGCTTAAGGTCTTTGTACTGCAGGTGTTCGCCCTGCCTGGGGATGCGTCCCAGGTGGCTGAGGATGAAACCGGCTACAGTCTCGTAGTCGCCCGGCGGCAGGTTCAGCTCCAGCTCTTCGTTGACCTCTTCGATCCTGAGTCCGGCATCTATTTCGAAGGTGTTGGCGTCAATGGTGACAAAGTCCTTTTTTCTGCTGGCAAGCTCATCGCCGATCTTACCCATGATCTCGGCGGTGAGGTGTTCCAGGGTGGCAACACCGACCACCCCCCCGTATTCATCGACGACTATGACCATGTGGTAATTATTGTCCCTCATCTCTGCCAGGAGTTCGCCCAGCTTCTTAGTCTCGGGGACGAAGTGGACCGGGCGGACAAGGTCATCGAGGCGGCTATCCATGCTCAGCGAATCGTTGGCCTGCGCCATGAGCACGTCCTTGATGGAGATGACACCGATAACATCGTCGATGGTTTCCCGGTAAACGGGGAAGCGGGAGTAAGGGAAATTGCGGTAGGCTTTCAGAAACTCCGCCAGAGTAGCCCCCTGCCTGAGCCAGGCGACCTCTGTCCTGGGCTGCATCACCTCCTTCACCGGACGGTCGGCGAACTCGAAAGCCTTGTGCAACATTTCCGCCTCGTCCTCCTCCCAGATACCCTGTTCCTCGCCCAGTTCTATAGCGGTGTGCAGCTCCTCCTCGTTTACTATGGGCTTGAGCGCGGTCTCCTCTCCAGACAGCCTGGTGAACCTTATACCGATGTGGTTAAGGACATAGACGAAGGGGTAGAAGATGAAGGAGATGACCTCGATGGGGCCGGCGTAGAGCAGCGCCAGCCTTTCGCTGTGGCGTACCGCCAGGCTCTTGGGGATGAGTTCAGCAAAGATGAGGGTTATCACCGTGATGATCACGGTGGCTAAAGCCAGGGCCAGATTTTGTTCCCAGACTGTCACCGCTATGACCGTGCCCAGCGTGGCCACTGCCGTCTCGAACAGGTTGATGCCGAAAAGGACGGTGGCGAGGAACTTCTCCGGGTTTGCCAGTATTCTGGCTACGCTCTTAGCTTTGGGGTGGTTGGTGCGCACCAGATGCTCCAGGCGCAGCCTCTGTATACTGACAAAAGCCGTCTCAGCGCTGCAGAAGAACGCTGCTATCAGAAGGCAGATGAAGAAAAGCGTCAGGTATATGCCAGTCGTCTCTTCCATAACCAACCTGGCCAACATTCCGACCAGGTCTTCAATATCATCATAACACCGAGTAGCTATAGTGTCAAAGATCTGTATTTGTCCCTCACCCCCTCCCTTGATGGGAGAGGGTAGGGGTGAGGGTGTGCCTCCATTACGCCCCTCACTTGCCACCGTATTCTCCGCCTGATAGGATAGGAAGTGTGGTGTAAAAACCGGCAGACCGGTGGAGCTACCGGATGGCAGAGATAGAGCTTTTTCCTGACCTTTCCCGCTGCATAGAGACAACGGCGCGGAGAGAATATGAAGAAACAGCGCGGCGGTTACTTGCTGGCGGCGGCGATGCTGAACTGGAGGAGAGGCTAGGGCTGCTACGCGACTTCCTGGAGACGGCTGACTTCAGGGAACTTCGCCGGCAGAGCGAGGGATATTTGCTCAACGGCAGGAAGGTAAAATTTGTCCTGTATCGAGAGCAGGACCGGCTGGGGTACCGGATGCTGGAATGCTAGCTGGCTGGGGTACCTGCGGTGGGCTTCAAGAGCCGCGCTTTTCGTAGTCGGGGCACCACACCGCGTGGGGGCGCTCCGGGTGGCGGCAGGCGCTGCGCCAGTCCCACTTGCAACTATCACAGAGGATGGGGTTTATCCCCAGCGCCGTCTTCAGGTTGACCTTCAACCTGTCCATCCAGTTGGGGCGCGATTTCTTTGGCATGGCTTTGCGCGTGAAGTTGCAAAAACAGCGCTCAGTTTACCGAGGCGGCAGCGGACATGTCAAGGCGCTGGACCGACTCAAATTCAACCTCAGCTCTGGCTGTTTATCGTGGCTCCTGTCGCGGGCGGCGTACTGGCTGCCCTCATCTGGCGGTACTCGCTCGGGAAACAGGCTGTGCGTCACCAGCCCCTGGGACAGTTGAGATTTGCGTGGTGGCGCGCCTAGAGGGATTCGAACCCACGACCCCCGGTTCCGAAGACCGGTGCTCTTGTCCGCTGAGCTATAGGCGCAAGTCTCGCTGCCGGGGTCACCATGTGCAGCTTGTCTTACGGTGGGGTGAGCGGAGGGATTCGAACCCTCGTTCTTCAGGGCCACAACCTGACGCCTTAAACCACTCGGCTACGCTCACCACGGGGCTACAAGCGTTATTATAGCTTACTGTGCGAGCTATTGACAAAGGTTGGACGGACGGCTACAATTCGCCATCAAATAGAAATTCTGTGGCGAATAGCTGGCAACCTAAACTAGGTGACAAGTTCGTTCGTCGCCCCAGGGTGAGTGTACACCCGTTAAGGCGCGTCCTCGGTGTTTCCGCGCTGTTCAGTGCAGGCTATGGTAATGTAGGTTCCTCCATTTATTATGCTTTAGGGCTGGTGGCGCTGGTGGCGGCAGGCGCCACCCCGGTGGTCCTGGGGCTGGCCGGTATCCTGTTCATCTTTACCGCTCTTACCTATGCCGAAGGCACAGCCATGTTCCCCGAGGCTGGCGGTTCTGCCAGCTTCGCCCGCCACGGGTTTAATGACCTGGTGGGGTTTGTCGCCGGCTGGGCCCTGATGTTCAGCTACATCGTCACCATTTCCATTTCAGCATACACTATTCCATCCTACCTGGGGCTTTTCTGGGAACCTTTGAAGGCGTCGCCTCTGGCACACACCGGGATGGCCATGGGTATAGTGCTGTTGCTCATGCTGGTCAATGTTATTGGCGTCAGGGAGTCTTCCGGGGTCAATGTGTGGCTGGCCATTCTGGATATCGCTACTCAGGTGCTGATTATCGTCCTGGCCCTGGCGTTGCTTTTCCAGCCGGCGGTGTTCTGGCAGAGGGTCAGCGGCTACTGGCCTTCCACTGCCAATCTGGTCTTCGGTATAGCTATTGCGGCTATTGCCTTTACCGGCGTGGAGACGGTATCCCAGATGGCTGAGGAGACCAGGCGCCCGCAAGTGCGTGCCCCCAGGGCCTACCTGTTGATGATTGTGGTGGTCTTATTTATCTTCGGCGGTATCTCCGTTTCCGCTTTTTCAGCCATGACACCCCCTGAGCTGGCTTCTGAGTGGGCCACCGACCCGATAGCAGGCATAGCCCATAATGTGTCAGCGGCTATCGTCCCCGATGAGCTGGCGGCGAGGTTGTTTTCCCACCCGGTACAGTTTTTCCTGGCTAGCTGGTTCCTGGACGTGATGCGGTTTGCCCTCCCCCTGCTGGTAGCGGTGCTGGCGGCGACCATTTTGTTCGTTGCCACCAATGCCGGCCTCCTGGGAATTTCCCGGCTGGCTTTCTCTCTGGGAAGGTTTAACCTCGTGCCCGGGGTGATGGGGAGGGTGCACCCGCGCTTTAAGACGCCTTACATGTCCATCTTAGTGTTCACCATGGTGGCGGTACTTTTGCAGGTGCCGGGGTTTTTCCGCTCGGACCTGTTTGAATCGCTGGGCGGTCTTTACGCTTTTGGCTCCATGCTGTCTTTCGCCTTAGCCCATCTTTCCATCCTGGCGCTGCGCTGGAAGATGCCGAAGGCGGAGAGGCCGTTCAAACTTGGCTGGAATATTAGCTTCAGGGGCGTGGAGTTCCCGGTAACCGCAATGATCGGGCTCCTGGGCACAGCGGTCATATGGGTCATAGTGGTGATCATGCAGGAGTACAGCCGCTGGGTCGGTTTTGGCTGGATGGGGCTGGGGCTGGGTATCTATTTCCTGTTCCGCTGGCGGAGGCAGGTTTCCTCGGCGAGGGCGGTGAAATGGGCTGACTTCGCCAGGCCGGGGCGGTGAGCGCAATTGCGCTGACACAGAGGTGAAACTATAATAGTAGACGAGCGTCGCAGATTATGAAACTGGAGAGGATGCTGGTCGCGGTAAATGGTAAGGACAGCGATGTGGAGACAGTTAAGTTGGCCTGCGACCTGGCAAAGAAGGCCAAGGCCAAGGTCTATGTGGTCTATGTTATCGAGGTGAAGCGCAGCCTGCCTCTGGATGCCACCATCGAGCCGGAGATAGAAAAGGCGGAAAAGGCATTAAGCCGTGCTGAGGAGATCGCTGCCGAGCGTGACTACGAGGTGGAGACCGATCTGATTCAGGCACGGGACGTCGGCCCCGCTATAGTGGACGAGGCTGCGGAAAAGGATGTGGACTTGATAGTGATGGGATTCGGTTACAAGAAGCGCTTCGGCGTGTTTAACCTGGGCAGGGTGATACCCTACGTTCTGGAGGAGGCCCCCTGTCGGGTACTACTGTACCGGGAGAATATCTCTTGAGGAATGCGGTCTCATGAAGGTGCTTATTATGGGCTGCGGGCGGGTCGGTGCCCAGCTGGCCAGTCTGCTGGATGCTGAGGGGCACGAAGTAACTGTACTTGACATAGACGCCCACAGTTTCAGGCGCTTGCCGCCGAGCTTTAGCGGGACCGCGCTGGTTGGCGATGGGACCGACCTTGAGATGCTGAAGAGGGCGAATATTGAGCGGGCCGATGCCTTTGTGGCGGTGACCCAGGGGGACAACCGCAATGTGATGGCTGCCCAGATCGCCAAGCAGATTTTCAGTGTGCCCAAGGTCGTTTGCCGGATATACGACCCGCTGCGCAAGGATGTCTATGAGGCGCTCGGGCTCGATGCGCTCAGCCCGACCACGATATTTGCCCAGATGCTAAAGGAGAAGATTATTTCATAAGCGAGGATAGGACAGGATGTATATCATAATCGTCGGCGGAGGCAGCGTTGGCTACAGCCTGTGTAAGGTACTGCTGCGGGAGGGGCATGAGGTGCTGGTGCTGGACAAGGACCCTAACAAGTGCGAGAGGTTTGAGGACGAACTGGGCAGCGTGTGCATGAGGGGAGATGGCTGTGAGGTGGCTGTGCTCGCTGAGGCCGGGGCTTCGCGGGCTGATGTGTTCATAGCGGCTACTAACGAGGACGAGGACAATCTGGTGGCATGTCAGGTGGCGAAATACAAGTTCGGGGTGCCGCGCACCATCGCCAGGGTGAATGACCCCAGGAACGAGGAGATCTTTAAGAAACTGGGTGTGGACTGTCCGGTCAGCGTGACCAATGTGATTCTGGAACATATAGAGGAGAAACTGCCCATACACCCGCTGATCCACCTGTTGAGCATGGGCGAGGGTAAGATGGAGGTGGTGGAGGTCAAGGTGCTGGAAGGTGCCAGGTCGATAGGTAAGGCGGTCAAGGACCTGACCTTGCCTGCTGATACTGTGCTGGCGCTATTGATAAGGAACGGTCAGAAGCCCCAGGTACCGACCACCGATACTGTGCTCAGGGCTAATGACCGCATAATCGCCCTCACCACCACGGACAGCGAAGGTGCTTTGAAGGAGGCGCTGGTGGGGGGGTCGAAAGACTGAACCGGGAAATGGTGAGGGTTGCCTTTCAGGGGGAAAGGGGTGCCTTCGGGGAAGATGCCGCCATCAGCTTCTTCAGAGATGCTCAGCTTATTACCTATCGCCACCTGGATGACGTGTTTATCTCCGTCCTGAGGGGTGAGGCCGATTTCGGCGTGGTGGCGGCGGAGAACTCTTTAGCCGGCAGCATCAATGAGACCTATGACCTGCTGCTCAAGCACGATGTCAACATCTATGGTGAGATAGAGCTGAGGATAAACCACTGCCTTATGGCACTGCCGGGCGAAAGGCTTTCAGATATAAAGACGGTGTATTCCCATCCCCAGGCGCTGGCACAGTGTGAGGACTTTTTGAGGAAAGAACTGGACGCCGAGGTGGTGCCCGCCTACAATACCGCTGCGGCCGCCAAAAGGATCAGGGAGGAGGGGCTTAGGGGGTGTGCTGCTGTGGCCAGCCGCCGGGCAGCACAGATCTACGGTCTGGAGGTCCTGGCTGAGAACATTGAGACGGGCACGGACAACTATACCCGGTTTTTCGTTATCTCGCGGCTTAAACCGCCACCGGCAGCCAGGAACAAGACATCGCTGGTCTTCAGCACCAGGAACGTCCCCGGGGCGCTGTATGCCTGTCTGGGCGTATTTGCCAGCAGGGGCATCAACCTCACCAAATTGGAGTCGAGGCCGAGCAAGAAGCAGCCCTGGGAATACGTGTTCTACGTTGATTTCGAGGGGCATGTGGAAGATGAGGTGTGCCGCCAGGCCCTTACGGAGCTGAAGGAAAAGACAAACTTCATGAAGGTGCTGGGCTCCTATCCACGTGCTGAGGGTCCGGCATCAGCGTAAGGCTGCCAGCTTTTCCTTCAGTTTCTGGTAGGTTGCCGCCAGCGTTTCGGGGAGGACTTTGGTATCGGCGATCACCGGCATGAAGTTGGTATCGCCCTGCCAGCGGGGGACGATGTGGGTGTGGATATGGTCAGCCACCCCTGCCCCTGCTGCCCTGCCGAGGTTCATGCCGATGTTGAACCCCTCGGGCCTCATGGCCTCGGTCAATACCTTAAGCCCCAGCTTGACCATCTCCAGGTGCTCCTTAGCCTCGGCCTCGCTGAGCAGCGCGGGGTCACCTACGTGGCGATATGGTGCCACCATAAGGTGTCCGGTGTTATAGGGATAGGTGTTGAGGATTATGAAGTTGCTCTCTCCGCGGTAGAGTATCAGGTTCGAGGAATCGTTGTTTTCTTTCGGTTTCTGGCAGAGAAAGCAGCCCGGCCCATCGGCGGCCTTGTTTATGTATTCCATTCGCCACGGTGCCCAGAGGCGTTCCATTTGCGCATCAATATTAACCAAAATGGTGCTTATCTGCAACAGGACGCGGTAGCAGCCTCGTAGAACGGCGGTGTGATGGCTATTGACTTTAACGACTGACATTGTTATCTTGTAGCTAGGCATGGCTGATGTCCAGCTCAATGTGATCACCAGTGGCAGTGTCACTTGGGTCACCAAGCGAGAGATAGAGAACACTTTCCGCGACTGCTACCGCAAATTCAAAGTAAGGCTTCCCTACCGCGTGGACGTCCACATAGTGGACACGGAAGCAAATGTGCAGGCGCTACTCAAAGAGGAAAAACTAAGGATGGGGATAACTACCAGCGGGGACGAGGAGTATATCTGTTACCACGATGCCTGGCGCGGTTATCCGCGTATAATCTGCTGCCTGGAGAGGTTAGCAGCCCTGAGCAAGCAGGCTAAGTTCGGCGCTTTGAGGCACGAGGCGGCGCACAGCGCCCTGCACGGCTCGCTCGAGTACTATATTTTCAAGGTCCCCGAAGAGTGCCGTCATACAGCGGCGGTGAAGGGACTCGATGCCTCGGTGCTGGAGCAGGTGGTATATTTTGTCTCCGTGGCGGTGAAAGACTTCGAAGTTACCAGGTTCCTGGTGCAGCGGGGCTTCATTGAGTGCCAGTTTGCCTTTGCTCTGGAGTGGATACATGCTTCTGAGGAGGACAAGGCCGCCTGGAAGGCGGTGCAGGGTAACCGGCGTGCCAGGTTTATCTATTTGACCGCTCTGCTCAAGCCACTGCTGTTTGCGCATCCACTGCTGGCATTGCCCAAGTCGAAGAAGGTCCCCCTGGAGCACCAGGTGCTTCTGGCAAGGAGGGTTGAGGAACTGCTGGAGAACCTGGGACCGGCCGAACGCAACCGGTTTCTTCAGGTGGCTAACCTGATGGTGGAGGAACTGTCGGCAGACACGCACAAGAATGTCGATGCGGCATTACGGCAGGCTATGAACTTCGCCTGATACTCCGTTTTCCTCTGCCCCCGCTTTGAGGCTTTCTATCCGTAAGGTTTTGTGCGGAAGTATGTGGATGTACTGCCATGATAGAGATAGACGGTTCGGCAAAGTCGGGTAGCGGCACCTTGCTGCGGTATGCGGTCAGCCTGGCCACACTGCTTGGTGAGGAGCTGCACATGTGGAACATACGTGCTGCCCGGGAGAAGCCCGGCCTGCGCCACCAGCACCGGCAGGCTGTGCTGGCCTGCTGCGATGTGTCCCAGGGTTCGGCTGAGGGTGCCGCCCTGGGCTCCATGGAGCTGTGGTATACACCGGGGAGAGAGGTAGGGGGAGGCACATATAGCTGGGACATTGGCACCGGTGGCTCCACCACCATGCTGGCTATGACTCTGCTGCCGGTGGCATGTTTTGCCGCCGGGCCGTTAACCTTCGTAATATCGGGCGGGTTGTTCCAGGACTTTGCCCCCTCAGCCTATCATATGAAGCATGTATTTTTTCCCTTTTTAAGGAAGATGGGCATCGAGGGCAACCTGGAGATAAGGCGTCCCGGTTATGCCGAGCGGGGTGGCGGTATAATCGAGGTGGGCGTCAGACCGGTGGAGGGAAAGGTCAGAGCGGTGAGGTTGAGCACACCCGGACCGGTCTCAGGGGTAAAGGGGGTGGCGCTTTGCTCACATCTACAACAAGCTCAGGTGAGCGACCGGATGGCGCAGGAATGTGCGCGCGTGTTGAAGCGTGCCGGTTACCGTGTTGACATAGAGGCTGTTTATGACAGCTCGGCCAGCCATCCCGGCGCAGCCCTGGCTGTCTGGGTGGACGCTGAAGGTCGCTATCTCGGTTCGGACATGGCGGGTAAGAGGGGCAGGCGGGCGGAGACGATCGGTAAGCAGGTGGCGCAAAATCTCATTGAGGACATCAATTCCGGAGCCACGGTGGACAGGTTTTTGGCCGACCAGGTGGTCATCTACGCCGCCCTGGCGGAGGGGGTCACCGAGTACCTGATACCACATCTGACCGACCATGTAGAGGCGAACCTGTGGCTGGTGGAGACGGTTCTGGGCAGGTTTGGTGCCCGGGTGAGAATGGAGGGTAAGTGTGTGAAGATTAAAGGGATCGGGTATTCTAGGAAGTAGTCCCGGTCAGCAGCTTCTTCAGCGATTTCAGAGTCTCTTCATAAGGGGCCGCTAGCCTTTCCAGTCTCTTCCGCCACTCCTGCCTGGCGCGGACGTTTATGCTGCCGACTGCCGAACCTGCGATACGCATCTGGTGCAGAATTTCCCTGCCGGCCTTTTCTATATCCTCTTTTTCTCTGGACTGTGCCGACCGGTACTCCTGGAGCACATTTTTGATCTTGTCTACAGTGTCCTTGATGGTGCTGTTCTCGCCTAGGCTGAGGATGCCTTCGATTGCCTGCTGTGCCCTGGTGCCGGAAACGTCTATCGAATCCAGAAACTGGCGGGTGAGGAACCTGGTTATCAGCTCCCTTTCCAGACCGTCGTGCTTTGCCAGCTCGTCGGTCAGCAACCTCTTATCGGGGTGGGCGAGGTATTTATCGGCCACGGCCCTGGCAATTTGGAGACATTCTTTTTCTTTCTGCCCCCGCCTCTCTTCCGGCGAAAGGTCACCCAGCTTTTTGGCCTTTTCCAGGGCTATTTCCCTGGCGCTTTTAAGTTCTCCCATTTTCGGTCCTTCTTGTCTGGCTACCGAATGCGGCACACACTATTTCATGCCGGGCGCTGACAAGCTACCGGCAATTACTGTGTAGACAGGCCCATATTTGGTGTTCCGAAGCATTTTACCTTATAATTGAGTTGCAATCAAAAGATGGCCTACAGGACGTCCGGTTACTATAGCGTGCTGAAGCTTGCTGATAACCTCTACTGCTATGTGTGGCAGGGCAGGGGGAATAACTGCAACACCTGTCTGTTTACAGGCGTGCTCCGGGGAGAGC
>FWPV01011223.1_pt1 | contig 14332 bp, 15 predicted proteins | sample 2228371 | NCBI WGS metagenome assembly FWPV01 (sample SAMEA103939776, study PRJEB20133) | metagenome
TGCACGCCCGCGGCGCAGCCGCCGACGATGAGGAACAGCAGCACGGAGGCGCGCATGTTCAGTCTTCGAGCCGGTCTGCGTGCACCACCGGCTCGCGCCGCACGAGTTCCGCCACGACATACGGCGGCCGGCCCTTCACCTCTTCGTACACCCGCGCCAGGTATTCGCCGAGGATGCCGATGAACAGCAGCTGCACGCCGGAGAAGAACATGATGCTGACCACCACGGTCGGCCAGCCCGGAAGGTCGATGCCGAACACCAGCTTTTCGATCACTTCATACAGGCCGTAGGCAAAGGCCAGCGTCGACAGCAGCAGCCCGGTCAGGCTGGCCATGCGCAGCGGCAGTACCGAAAAGCTGGTCAGCCCGGTCCACGCCAGCCGCATCAGGTTGAGCCGGTTGAAGGTGGTGACGCCGGCTGCGCGCGGCAGTGGTGTGTAGGGAATGCCGATCGAACGGAAGCCGACCCAGGCGTACATGCCCTTCATGAAGCGCTGGCGTTCCGGCAGCGCGAGCAGGGCATCGACGACGCAGCGGTCCATCAGCCGGAAGTCGCCGGCATTGGGCGGGATGTCGAGCCGGCCGCCCATGTTCATCAGACCATAGAAGACGCTGGAGCCGAGCCGGTTGAACAGGCCCTGTTCGCTGCGGTCGGCGCGCACCGCATAGACCATGTCGTAGCCGTCGCGCCAGCGCGCCAGCATGTCACCCAGCAGTTCGGCCGAATGCTGGCCGTCGGCATCCATGCACACCACCACGTCGCCGCGCGCGTACTGCAGCCCGGCGGAAATCGCCGCCTCCTTGCCGAAATTGCGCGAAAAGCGCACCAGCGTGACCGGCAGGCGAACCGCGCACTCGCAGGCGATCCGTGCCGTCGCGTCGCGGCTGCCGTCATCGACCACCACCAGCTCGAAAACGGGCGTCAGCGCCGACAGGTGGCGGGCAATCATGTCGAGCGTGGCGGCCAGGGCGCCCGCTTCGTTGTAGGCGGGGATGACGATGCTGACGCAGGCGGGCGGGCCGATGCGTCGTGAGGAAGGCTGCAGACGGGTGCCGGCGGGGTCGGTCGGAATCATCGTGGGGTGCCCGCGCGGATGACAGCGCCGGGCCGGAATACGGCAAGCAGGGTTGGCAAGGTGAGCAGTGTACCGGCCTGCAGACCCTGTCGGGAGGCTTTACAGCACCGGTTGATAGTTAGTGTGCGCAGTTGTTTGCAATTGCAAGTGCATGAAAACAAACACCATCCCCGGATGTGGCACGGCGATTGCTCAATGTCTGCTGTCAGGCTCGAAGCGATGGACGTCGAGTCGCCACACAAAGATGACGCGGGCACGCTTCGGCGGTTCGCCCGCCACGATCGGGATATCTCAATGAAACTGTCAAAAATCGCTCTGGCACTCGCCCTCGCCGCTTCAGCCAGCCAGGCTTCCGCTGCCATCATCGCCTCGGATGGTTTTTCCTATGCCACCGGCGCACTCAACGGCGCCAACGGCGGTACCGGCTGGAATGGCGGCTGGAGTGCCACCGGTGCGGCGTCGGTCAGTGATCCGGCGGTCGATCTGGACGGCAATCGCGCCGCGTCCTTCACCGCGAACGCCGGCAACGCCGCGCACCGCGCCCTGTCATCGGCCTTCACCGGCGACAGCGTGTTCGTCAGCTTCTTCATTCAGGTGGCGACCGGTTCGGACATCGGCAACAACGACTTTCTGGGCCTGTGGCTGCAGAACGGCGCGGCCAATGAAGGTCTGAATCGTCCGACGCTCGGTCTGAAGGGCAATGAGGTGACCAACGATGCGTCGCGCAACGATCTGTTCGTGCGCACCACCGGCAGCAACGGCACCTTTCTGGCGTCCAGCAACGTGATGCTTGGTCAGACCTATCAGATCGTCGGCCATCTGTACCGCAACGCCGCCGGCAACTACACGAACTTCGACGCCTGGGTGAACCCGACCGCCGGAGACCTGGGCACGCCGGACGCCAGCTTTGTCGGCAATTCGGGCATCAACCAGATCACGCGCGTCGGCATCCGCACCGCGAATCTGGATTCGGGCGACAACATCCTGATCGACCGCGTCGTGCTGGCGACCACCTTCCGTGAAGCGATCGGTCAGCCGATCCCGGAACCGGGCGCACTGGGTTTGCTGGGCCTCGGCCTGGCCGGTATGGCGTTCATGCGCCGCCGCATGGCCTGAGTCGTCGACGCACGGGTCCTGCGACCGTTTGCGTGACGTACTTTCGCCTTGGGGCAGCTTCGGCTGCCCCTTTTTCGTTGACGCCCCGCCGGCCGGGGTGCATGTCTGCTCAGGGCCTGTTCTTCAGCGCTTCGGCCGCGCGGCTCAGGTGCTGCATCAGCTTCGGCGCGACGTCCATCGGAATGCCGGTCTCCTCGATGGCATGCACCATGCAGCGCAGCCAGGACACGACTTCCTCCTGACCGATGGCGACGTGCGCGTGCATCTGCCGCAGGTTGGAATGTCCCATGCGTTCGGCGTAGTAGCGGGGGCCGCCGAGAAAGCCGCACAGGAACTCGAACTGCGCCTCGCGCAGGTGGGCCACGCCGAAACCGTGCTGGTGCAGCGCGTGTACCGGCGCCCCGTCCGGGTGGGTTTCGACGATGTCGTAGAAGGCATTGACCAGCCGGCGCAGCGGCGCTTCGCCACCGATCTGCTGGAACATGCTGGGCGGTCGGGTCGCGCCGCTGTTCATGGGGTCTCCTGGTTGAGGCTGCTTGTTGGGCATCGCTGCGCTCACCCCAACCTGCTGTTACCGCACTAGCCTGAAGCATCCGCTGCCCCGCCCACTCGCCGCAATACCCCGGTGGAGGTACCCGCCCGGCACCGCCCACACGTAGGTTGGGGTGAGCGCAGCGATGCCCAACTCCGACCTCTGCAGCAGCAGTCACATCACCGGCAGCAGCGTCGCAGCAAGCGCCAGCCCGGCGTCGCAGCCACGACGTCGACGAAGCGCCCGGCGTCCATCGTCAGCACGCGGCCCATGCGCTCGAAGGCGCGCGGTCGGTGCGCGATCAGGATGACCGTGCGGCCGGGCGCGTGATCGCTCATCAGCGCGTCGATCACGCGCGCTTCGGTGTCGGCATCGAGCGCCGACGTGGCTTCGTCCAGCAGCAGCACGGGCGCGTCGCGCAGCACGGCACGCGCGAGGCCGACGCGCTGGCGCTGGCCACCGGACAAGCTGTGTCCTTTCTCCCCGACCGGACTGTCGAGACCGTCGGGCAGCAGCGCGATCACGTCGTCGAGCTGCGCGATGCGGCAGGCATTCAGCAGGTCGAGTTCGCTCACGTCGCGGCCCAGCGTCAGGTTGTCGCGCAGCGACAGGCTGAACAGTTCGGTTTCCTGCGGCACCACGGCGATCTGGTGCAGCAGCGCCTCGTGCCGGATGTCGGCCAGCGGCACCTCGTCGACCGCCAGCCGTCCCGATTCCGGCGGGTAGAGCGCGAGCAGCAGCTTGACCAGCGTGCTCTTGCCGGACCCCGAACGCCCGGCGATGCCGATGTGCTCGCCGCGCCGAATCGTGAAATCGAGCGGGCCGAGCACGCGCCGGCCGTCGTGCGCAAAGGTCAGCGCTTCGGCGTGCAGCACCCGCCAGTCGGCCGGCCAGTCCAGCGTGCCGTGCTGCGCGGTCTGCGGCGCGAACAGCGGCATCATGCGGCCGAGGTTGGAAGTGCGTTCGATCATGGTCTGCACGCGGTCGGTCATGTCCATCGACGCTTCGCGCAGCGTATTGAAGTAGGCGGTGTAGGTGAGCACCAGCCCGACCGACAGTCCGCCTTCCATCACGCCCCAGGCGACGCCCAGTATGTAGAGCGACCAGGCCAGCGCGGTATGCAGCTGGAACAGCATCCACTTGGTGTTGGTCAGCCGCAGCCGGCGGTAGGCGAAGTCGCGCGCCGCCTGTTCGCGTGCGGCGACCCGCGCCGTCATGTCGGCACCGGCGTTCATCGCCTTCACCGACAGGATGTTGGCCGCGCTTTCGACGAAACTGCCGCTGGCGTTTTCCATCGACGCGTTGATCTGGTCCGACAGCTTCGCGATGCGCCGGTAGAAGTACCACTCGATGAAGCCGAGTACGCCGCAGTAATACAGGAAGAAGAACACCGTGGCCGGATGCAGCAGCATGCAGGCGATCAGCGCGCCGAAGAAGGCACCGGAGGCCGTGAGCAGCGCATTCACCAGATCGCTGGTCCAGTCGCGCACCGCGTCGGCGCCGGTCAGCACGCGCTGTGCCTTGTTGCCGGTGCTCTCCTTCTGGTGCCAGCCGAGCGAAAAGCCGAGCAGCCGCTCGAAGCCCCACACCTTGGCGCGCATGCGCGCATCGATCGACATGCGGCCGATCACCCGCTTGGTGGACAGCCGCACCAGCGCAACCACCGCATGGGCCACGCCCAGCGTGGCGATCAGCGTGTACATCGGCGTCAGCGAATCGCCGCGCTGCCAGCCGATCAGGAAGTCGGCGACCTGACCGATCAGGAAGGGCGGCAGCATCGGGTAGAACTGCACCACGCCGAGCACGCAGATGAACAGCAGATAGCGTCGCCGGTCCGTATCCAGAAAGAACCGGATGGCGCGCGGGACGTCGGTCAGGCGGAAGTGCGCGTCGGCGCGCAGGAGGCGGGAGTCGTTCACGATGACGGACCGGCGCGCCGGACGGCCGCGCCGGCTGACGCAGTCAGGCTCAGGCGGTCACTTCCTTCGACGTGATGGCATAGACGAAGCTCGCCGCATCGAGGCTGTCGGCGCGCCCCGCAGATGTTTCCAGCTGCGGATACATCAGGAAGGGAATGGCCGGCCCGGTCGCTTCCGGCAGCTTCAGGTCGTGCGCCACGTTGTAGGCCAGCCAGTTCATTTCCCACGAACCGAACAGTGCCTTGCGCGCGGCCACCACCACGTCGTCCTGCAGCGTCAGGCCGGGGCGCTCTTCCAGCACCACCTTGCGCACGTCGGCCGGATCGACCGGCACCCAGCCGAAACCGGCCAGCCACACTTCGGCGCGGCAGTGCTGCGCCTTCGTGATGTCACCCGCCTTGCCCAGACTTTTGTAGCCGAACTTCGAATCCGCCACGCGCACGCCGTACACGTCGCGCGCCGGCAGGCCGGCGGCGCGGGCCAGGCCGACGTACAGCGCATTCAGGTCGGCGCACTTGCCGCTCAGGTTGCCGCTCTCCAGCATGCTGCGGATGTCGCCCAGACCGCAGCCGCGCGTTTTCGGGTTGCGTTCGGTGTGGTCGCAGATCCACTCGTACAGCGCACGGGCGCGCTCGATGTCGTTGCCCGCACCCTGGGTGATCTTGAGCGCGGTGTCGCGCACGATGCCGTCGGTCGGCAGCAGTTCGGTGGCCTGCGTGTAGAGCTTGTGCGATTGCGCATCGAGCGGCGCGACGGCGCCCGGCCGGCTGAAATCGACCGCGCGGTCGCGTGTCGCGAAGCGGTTCACCAGTTCGATCACCGGCGCCTCCTGACCGGCGCGCCACTGCGCCACCAGCATCTTGGCGCCATACACGGTGTCTTCCGCGATGCCGGCGCGCGCGGCGTTGCCCTGCCAGTCGCTGGCCAGCGGCTTGATCCAGTCCGGGTTGTCGATCGACGGCAACGGAATCCACGCCGTGGCCACCTCGCCGCGCGTGACCGGCTTGACGACGGTGGTCACCTCGAAGGTGCGCCAGCCGGCGTCCGGCGACGGATTGAAGACGGGCTGTGCGGCAGAGCCCGTCCGCGGCAGCACGCCGGACAGGCCGGCCAGTGCGGAAGACTGGATGAAACGACGACGATCCATGATGACACTCCGATCCATTCGATAGCTATTTCAGCAGACCCCGCAGCCGCTCCAGCACTGCGTCGTCCTCCCATTCGATCACACCCTGCGCACGCGCCACGATGCGATGCTGCCGGTCCAGGATCACCGTACAGGGCAGCAGACGCGCCCCCCACAGCCGGCTCAGCCGCTGGTCGCGGTCATGCAGCACCGGCAGCGCAAGGCGGGCGCGCTGCATGAACAGCGCGGCGTCGGCTTCGCGGTCAGCCACCGCCACCGTCAGCACGACCAGCCCGGTGCCCGCCAGTTTCTCCGGCAGGCGCGCCAGCGCAGGCATTTCGTCGCGACACGGCTCGCACCACGACGCCCAGAAATTGATCACCAGCGGCTGGCCGGCATGGCGGGCGAGCTCCTGCGCCAGCCGCACATCGTCACCGACCGGGGCCGCCGTCGGTGGTTCGGTGACCCATCCGGCCACCGACCCGGCGGCTGACGCCGTGCCGCACAGGGCAAGCCAGAGCAGAAGGAGTGGCAGCGCGCCCGTTGCGGCGCTGCGAAGTGTCGCCCACATCGAAGTTTTCGTCTTCCCTTTTGTTCGACGGCCGGTTTTCGTTGCACGGGTGGACATCAAGTGGCTGTCATGGTTGCGTCACCGTGCCGTCATGGTGCTGCATTGGCCAGTCGCGACACTGCGCGCATGCGACCGGACGACGCCGACGACGAACTCGCCTTCACCGTGGAACGACTGCACGCGGCAGATGAACCGCTGCGCATCGCCGTGGTGACCGAAACCTATCCGCCGGAAATCAACGGTGTTGCGATGAGCCTCAAGCGCATGCTCGACGGCCTGCTGGCGCGCGGTCATCGCATCCAGCTGATCCGGCCGCGCCAGCACGCGGACGATACCGCGATGCAGTCGGGCGCGCTGCACGAAGTGCTTGCGCGCGGCATGCCCATTCCGCGCTACGGAACGCTGCGCGTCGGCCTGCCTGCCAAGCAGAAGCTGGCCCGGCTGTGGGCGGTCGAGCGGCCGGACCTGGTGCACCTGGTCACCGAAGGCCCGCTCGGCTGGTCCGCGATGGCGGGCGCACGCAAGTTGAAGCTGCCGGTGACCAGCGACTTTCGCACCAATTTCGACGCCTACAGCGCGCATTACGGCATCCGCTGGCTCAAGCGCCCGATTTCCGCCTACCTGCGCCGCTTCCACAACATGGGCCACGAAACCTTCGTGCCGACCCGTGCCATGCAGACTCAGCTGATCGACTGCGGTTACCGCAACGTCGAGGTGGTGGCGCGCGGCGTCGACACGCGGCTGTTTTCGCCGCAGCGGCGCAGCGCGGCACTGCGCACCGCCTGGGGCGTCGGCGAGCGCGACCCGGTGGTGGCCTTCGTCAGCCGGCTGGCGCCGGAAAAGAACCTCGACCTCGTGGCGCGCGCCTTCGAGGCGCTGCGCGCGCAGCGCCCGGACGCGCGCATGCTGTGGGTGGGCGACGGGCCGGCGCGCGAGTCGCTGGCGCGGCAGTATCCGCATCACCTGTTTGCCGGCATGCGCACCGGCGACGATCTGGCCACGCATTACGCCAGCGCGGACCTGTTCCTGTTCGGCAGCCTGACGGAAACCTTCGGCAACGTGCTGACCGAGGCGCTGGCGAGCGGACTGCCGGTGGTGAGCTATGCGCAGGCGGCTGCGGCCGAACTGGTGGTGCCGGAGCACAACGGACTGCTGGCCGCGCCGGGCGACGAAAACACCTTCATCGCGCAGGCGGTGCGCGCCGGGCTCGATGACGAGCTGCGCGCCGGCATGGCGGTGCATGCGCGCGCCAGCGTCGAGCAACTGGGCTGGGACAGCGTGGTGGACACCTTTGCCGCCCGGTTGCGCGCCACGGTGCACCATGCCGAGGCCCTGCGCAGCGCGCGCTCGCAACGCTGAAACGGTGACGGAAGCCCGTATACTCGCGATTTTCGCCACCGGTCTGCCTTCATGTCCGTCCTCATCTGCGGCTCCATCGCCTACGACACGATCATGGTGTTCCCCGATCGTTTCAAGCAGCACATCCTGCCCGACCAGATCCACATCCTGAACGTGGCTTTCCTGGTGCCCGACATGCGGCGCGAATTCGGGGGCTGTGCCGGCAACATCGCCTACAACCTGAAGCTGCTCGGCGGCGAGCCGCTGATCATGGCCACGGTCGGCCACGACGCCGGCCCCTACATGGATCGCCTCGCGTCGCTCGCCATTCCGGCCACCCATGTGCGACGGATCGACACCGCATTCACCGCGCAGGCCTTCATCACGACCGATCTCGACGACAACCAGATCACCGCCTTCCACCCGGGTGCGATGAACGTGTCGCACGAAAACAGGGTGTCCGACGCCACCGGCGTCAAGCTGGGCATCATTGCGCCGGATGGTCGGGACGGCATGATTTCGCACGCGCGCCAGTTTGCCGACGCCGGCATCCCGTTCGTGTTCGATCCGGGTCAGGGGCTGCCGATGTTCGGCGGCGACGATCTGCTGAACTTCCTGGATCTTGCACGCTGGTGCACGGTCAATGACTATGAAGCCCGCCTGTTGTGCGAGCGCACCGGTCTGACCGAAGCGCAGATCGCGGAACGGGTCGAGGCGCTCATCGTGACGCGCGGCGCCGAAGGTTCGCGCGTCTATGCGGGCGGCTCGGTGACCGAAGTGGCCTGCGTGCCGGCCGACGCACTGGCCGACCCGACCGGTTGCGGCGATGCCTATCGCGGCGGCCTGCTGTACGGCCTGTCGCGCGGTGCCGACATCATCGCCTCGGCGCGTCTGGCGTCGGTCATGGGATCGATCAAGATCGCCAGCCGGGGCGGGCAGAACCACCTGCCGACGCGCGAAGACATCGCCGCGCGTCATCGTGCCGCCTTCGGCACGGCGCTGGCATTCTGAGCGTCCGGGCAACCTTCGGAGGCCGAAACATGCGCTCACCATTGGCCGGCTGACGTGCCGTGCGGCGCGCGGTAAAAGGTCAGCATGGCCGCGATGTCGCGGCCGCATACGGAGAAGCATCATGAATCGCATCGCACTGCCCGCCCTGTTGCTGGCCGGCATCGTTCTCGCAGGTTGCCAGTCCAGCCTGTCGGGAGACACCTATTCGCGCGAACAGGCGCGGCGCGAAATGTCGGTCCGACAAGGAACGGTGGAAGGCGTCCGGGCCATCACGATCGAGGGCACGAAGTCGAACATCGGCACCGCTGCGGGCGCAGCGGTGGGCGGCCTGGCCGGTGGTCAGGGATCCACTGCAGGCGCCATCGCCGGCGCCGTGGTCGGCGGTGTGGCCGGCGCCTTCATAGAGGAAGGTGCGACCCGCCGCAAGGGGCAGGAAATCACGATACGGCTCGACACCGGCAACGTGATTGCCGTGGTGCAGGAAGGCGACGAGAAGTTCGCGATCGGCGAGCGCGTCCGTCTGGTCGGCGCCAGCGGCAACACCCGGGTGACACGGGCGCAATGAGCCTGTGCGTGTGCGGCAGCGGTCAGGTCGCGGCCGACTGCTGCACACGTCATCACGCCGGCGAGCCGGCTCCGAACCCCGAAGCACTGATGCGCTCGCGCTACAGCGCCTATGTGCTCGGCCTGACCGATTACCTGCTCGCCACCTGGCATCCGACGACACGTCCGGCCGCATTGACGCCCGATGAGGCAGGCCTGAAGTGGCTGGGGCTGGACGTGCGGCGCTGCGCGATGCAGGACGCCGATCACGGCACGGTGGAATTCGTCGCCCGCAGCAAGCTCGGCGGACGCGCGCACCGGCTGCATGAAACAAGCCGCTTCGTGCGCGAGAACGGTCGCTGGTTCTATCTCGACGGCGATTTCGCCGTCGGTTCACCGCGCTGAAGTCTCACCCGCCTGCGGCCGCTCAGTAATCGTCGGCGCCCGCGCTTTCCTCTTCTTCGTCCTCGTCGTAATCATCGACCGCCTCTTCGGCCACGCGGGCTTCGAGGAAGGCCTTGAAATCATCCGGGTCGGTGAATTCGTCGATGAACTCGGCAAGGATGCTGACGACGGTATCCGGGTCCCATTCGCACTCGTCGGCGGCGTCGTGAATCAGCTTTTCGGCACTCATTGCTTTCTCCCGAAGGACTGGACAGATGCGACCGGGGTCTGCTGACATCGAATGACCAACCGGAGGGGCGGAAACCCGCATATGCCGGGCTCCGCGGTGGTCTGCGATTCAATGTCGAAAGACTCCGACGCAGTGCTGGAAAGCCTAGCACAGGCCGATCGGCGCTTCATCGTGCAGCGCGTCGAACACGTTGCATGGCGTTGCCGCGTCAGACGCCCTGAGCCTTGCCCACGGTGTCGGCGTTCTGCCCGAACAGCAGCTTGCTGGAGACTTCGTCGACCACCGGTTTGTCGCTGATCTGCACGCCCCGCAGATACGCCCGCACGGTGGCCGCGCGGTCGCGGATGGCTTCGTGCCAGCGCTTCAGATGCGGGAAGTCATCGAGATTCATCTGCTGGCGCTTGTGCGGCACGGTCCATGGGTAGCTTGCCATGTCGGCGATGCCGTACTGTCCGCCGGCGATGAAGTCGCGATCGGCCAGGTGCTTGTTCAGCACACCGTACAGGCGCGAGGTTTCGTCGACGTAGCGGCGGATCGCGTAGGCGATCGGTTCCGGCGCGTACTGCACGAAATGGTGATTCTGGCCGGCCATCGGGCCGAGGCCGCCGACCTGCCAGAACAGCCACTCCAGCGTCTGCACCCGCTGGCGCAGCGCGCCCGGCATGAATTGACCGGTCTTTTCGGCCAGATAGAGCAGGATGGCGCCGGATTCGAACACCGACAGCGGCGCGCCGCCGTCCGCCGGCGCATGGTCGACGATGGCCGGCATGCGGTTGTTCGGCGAAATGGCGAGAAATTCCGGCCGGAACTGCTCGCCGGCGCCGATGTTCACCGGCACGATGCGGTGTTCCATTCCCGATTCTTCGAGAAACATCAACACCTTGTAGCCGTTGGGTGTGGGCCAGAAATGAAGATCGATCACGATGTGCTGCCCCGCTGTGGTCACGTTCATCGACCGTAACCGCTGCCCGCAACGCGCGCCAGTCGCATCTCGCCCCGCATGTGGCGGATGCCTCGCGCACCCACCACGTACAATGAGCGGTCGTCGCCTTTTCCCGTTTCCCCGCATGCTCCGTCACGCCATCATTCCGGTCACCCCGTTCGAACAGAACTGCACCCTGCTGTGGTGCGACGAAACCATGAGGGGCGCGGTGGTCGATCCGGGCGGCAATCTCGAACGGGTGCTGGCCGAGGTCGAGCGGCAGGGCGTCACGCTGGAGAAGATACTGGTGACGCACGGCCATCTCGATCACGCCGGCGCCACGCTGGATCTGTCCGAACAGTTCGACCTGCCGATCGAAGGCCCGCACCCGGACGACAAGTTCTGGATCGACGGCTTTCCGGTGCAGTCGCAGATGTTCGGCTTTCCGCCGTGCCGGCCTTTCGTGCCGACGCGCTGGCTGGCCGACGGCGACACCGTCACGGTCGGCAACGTGACGCTCGACGTCGTGCATTGCCCGGGCCACACGCCGGGTCATGTGGTGTTCGTCGACCGCGTCGGCCGGCTGGCCCAGGTCGGCGACGTGCTGTTCGCCGGCTCGATCGGCCGCACCGACTTTCCGCGCGGCAACCACGCCGACCTGATCCGCTCGATCCGCGAAAAACTGTTTCCGCTGGGCGACGACATCCGCTTCATTCCCGGCCACGGCCCGATGTCGACCTTCGGCGAAGAACGCCACTACAACCCACACGTTGGACAACGCTGACATGCAGCTCGAACGCATCCTGCAGAGCCAGGGTTTCGGCACCCGCCGTGAATGTCGCGCCCTGGTGCGCCTCGAACGCGTCACCGTGCGCGGCGAAATGGTCGACGACCCGTTCGTCGATGTGGACACGGCTGACCTCGACTACACCGTCGACGGCGAAGCCTGGCGCTATCACGAGCCGTCATACGTGATGCTGCACAAGCCGGCCGGCCACGAATGCTCGCAGAAGCCCAAGCACCATCCGGCGGTGTTTTCGCTGCTGCCGTCGCCGCTGGTGGTGCGCGCGATCCAGTGCGTCGGCCGGCTCGACGAAGACACCACCGGCCTGCTGTTGCTGACCGACGACGGCCAGCTGATCCACAAGCTCACGTCACCGAAGCACGGCGTGCTCAAGCGCTATGTCGCCACCGTGAAGCACCCGGTGGATGACGCGATGATCAAGGCGCTGGGCGGTGGCGTGGTACTGAACGACGCGCCCGACGTGTCGGTCGCCGCGCATGCGGTCGAGCGGCTGGACGAGCACCGGATATTCATCACCATCGGCGAGGGCAAGTACCACCAGGTCAAGCGCATGGTGGCCGCTGCCGGCAACCGGGTCGAGGCGCTGCATCGCGTGGCCGTCGGCCGGCTCGAACTGCCGGCCGATCTGGCGCCCGGCGAGTGGCGCTGGTTCGATCCGGCCGAGGTGTGACGCCATGATCCATACCGATCCGCTGCAGGCAGCCGCCGAACGTCTGGTGTCGGCGGCGCCGGCCAACGTCAGGGAGGACGCGCTGGAACGCGCGCTGCGCCCGAAGCGGCTCGACGAATACATCGGTCAGGTCAAGATCCGGGAGCAGCTCGACATTTTCGTCGCCGCGGCGCGTGCACGGCGCGAGCCGCTCGATCACGTGCTGCTGTTCGGTCCGCCCGGTCTGGGCAAGACGACGCTGGCGCACATCGTCGCCGCCGAAATGGGCGTGAACCTGCGCCAGACCTCGGGCCCGGTGCTGGAACGCGCCGGCGACCTCGCGGCCATCCTCAGCAACCTCGAACCGAACGACGTGCTGTTCATCGACGAAATCCACCGCCTGAGCCCGGTGGTGGAGGAAATCCTCTACCCGGCGCTGGAGGATTTCCAGATCGACATCATGATCGGCGAGGGTCCGGCGGCGCGCTCGATCAAGCTCGATCTGCCGCCATTCACGCTGGTCGGCGCCACGACACGCGCCGGCATGCTGACGAATCCGCTGCGCGACCGCTTCGGCATCGTCGCCCGGCTCGAGTTCTACACCGCCGACGAACTGGCGCTGATCGTGCGCCGCTCGGCGCGCCTGCTCGACTGTCCGATGGATGACGACGGCAGCGTCGAGATCGCCCGCCGCTCGCGCGGCACGCCGCGCATCGCCAACCGCCTGCTGCGCCGTTGCCGCGACTACGCTCAGGTGAAGGCCGATGGCGCCATTTCGCGCGAAGTGGCCGATGCCGCGCTGACCATGCTCGACGTCGACAGCCTCGGTCTGGACATGATGGACCGCAAGCTGCTCGGTGCCGTGATCGACAAGTTCGATGGCGGTCCGGTCGGCGTGGACAACCTCGCCGCCGCGGTCGGTGAATCACGTGACACGATAGAGGACGTGATCGAGCCGTATCTGATCCAGCAGGGGTATCTGCAGCGCACGCCGCGCGGGCGCATCGTCACCGCGGCGATCTATCGTCACTTCGGCCTGGGCGCCCCCACACCGGCGATCGCCTCGCTGTGGGACGACGCGAAACCCGCCGGCTGAGCACTCAGTCGGCGGCGCGCAGCGCCGCCACGGCAGCGATCCGCGCCGCCTGCACTTCGCGCGCGATGGCGGGTCCGCTGTCCGGCGATCCCGTTCTGCCCTTGTCGGCCATCGCGCGTGCGATCGCGCCCGCGTCGACCGCCCGGAACGCCGTCGCAGCCCGGCGCACGATGACGGCCTGCGGATAACCGGCGGCGTCGAAGCCGGGCCGGCTGCGCTGGTCGGCTTCGCAGGCGAGCAGCATGTCGTCCAGCCGTTCCGGCTTGCGCATCACGTCCAGCCGCTCCAGCAGTTTCACCATGGTGTCCGCGCGCAGCTGGGCGGCACGGTGGATGTTGGTGTGCTCCTGGGCGACCAGCCGGCCGATGTCGGCGATGTCGGTCGGCACGCGCAGGCGCTCGGCCAGCGCGTGTGCCAGCTTCACGCTGCGCGCCTCGTGGGCGATGTGGCGTGGCCATTCTTCGCGCGGCGTCGTGCCCTTGCCCAGATCGTGCGCCACCAGCGCCCAGCGCGTCGCCAGGGACGCCTGGTGGCCGGCGGCCCAGTCCAGGCACTGCAGCAGATGGATGCCGGTATCGTTTTCCGGATGATGCTTTTCCGGCTGCGGCACGCCGAACAGCGCATCGACCTCGGGCAGCACGACGGCCAGTGCGCCGCAATCGCGCAGCACCTCGAGCATGCGTGAAGGTCGCGCTTCCATCAGGCCGCGCGACAGCTCCTGCCACACGCGCTCGGCAACCAGGGCGCCGGCTTCGCCCGCCTCCACCATGCCGCGCATCAGCGCCTGCGTTTCCGGCGCGACGGTGAAATCGACGAAGCGGGCGGCGAAGCGGGCCAGCCGCAGGATGCGTACCGGGTCTTCGGAAAAGGCGGGGCCGACATGACGCAGCACGCGCGCCTCGATGTCGGCCTGACCGTTGCACGGATCGATCAGCGTGCCGTCATCGGCCCGCGCGATCGCATTGATCGTCAGGTCGCGCCGTTGCAGATCCTCT
>FWPV01008757.1_pt1 | contig 14330 bp, 12 predicted proteins | sample 2228371 | NCBI WGS metagenome assembly FWPV01 (sample SAMEA103939776, study PRJEB20133) | metagenome
TGCTGCCATGATCTTCCCTTCAATCCCACGCTCGCCAAAGCCGCCCGGTACCACGATGCCATCTGCCTGTTCAAGCAGGTCGAACCCCTTCCCTTTTTCCAGATCGCCGGCGGAAATCCAGTCTATCTCCAGCGACCGGCCATGAGCGATCGCAGCATGGTAAAGCGCTTCCTTGACGCTGATGTAGGCATCACGAAGTTCGACATACTTGCCTACCAGTGCGATACGTACGGAACCTTCAGGGTTACGCATCCGCTTAATCAGGCGTCGCCATTCATGTAGATCCGCGGGCTGGGCGTCCAGTCTAAGCTGTTGAACCACATAATTGCCTAGTCCCGAATCCTCCAGTAGCAATGGGACTTCGTAAAGGAGATCAGCGGTTTGCAGTGGGATAACCGCCCGAGGTTCAACATCACAGAATAACGCAACCTTCTCAGTGACATCTTTGCTCACCGGGTAGTCGGTCCGGGTGATGATGACATCCGGCTGAATGCCGATGCTCCGAAGCTCCCGGACACTGTGCTGGGTTGGTTTTGTCTTCAGTTCACCCGTAGCTCCGATGTAAGGCAGGAAGGTGACATGGACATAGAGGACATTGTCGCGCCCAACATCCATCCGCATCTGCCGTAGCGCTTCCAGAAATGGCAAGCCCTCAATATCGCCAACAGTGCCACCAACTTCCACCAACAACACGTCAGCATTGCTCTCAGCTGCCATACGGACGATGCGGCGCTTGATCTCGTTCGTAATGTGGGGAATAACCTGGATGGTTCCGCCAAGAAAGTCACCATGCCGTTCCCGGTTGATGACCTCTGCGTAAATCTGCCCTGCAGTGACGTTGGAGTGCCGGCTGACATTCTCATCAATGAAGCGTTCATAATGGCCCAGGTCCAGGTCTGTCTCTGCGCCATCAACGGTAACGAACACTTCGCCATGCTGATAGGGACTCATCGTCCCGGGATCAACATTCAGGTACGGATCTAGCTTCTGGATGGCAACCTTCAATCCCCGGGCCTTAAGAATGCGGCCCAGCGCGGCGGCGGTTACACCCTTACCAACAGAACTAACCACACCACCGGTGAAAAAGATGTAGCGCGTCATGACACATTCCACTCCCGGAAGATGCTCACTGACAACTGCCTGACCCACAAAGAAGCGGGGAGGTCAGCTTTGTTAGCCACTCCCCGCTTCGATTTCTGACAGATGAAACTCGCCGTAAGGCCGCGTCCAGGGCCTGACGGCAGCTATCGTTCTAGACAAGATTCTCCAGATCATCTGCGGCTCGCTTCATGTCCAGGAAAATCAGCCCCAGACGGGCGTTCTCCCGAATCAAAGAGGTCAGAACCGCCTCTTCCCCCACAGCCATCAGGATAACGTAACCATTATCACCACGGATGTAGACCTGCTCCAGATCCCCCCGCCCCAGTTCACTGGCGATCCGCTCACCAAGCGAAATCATTGCGGCTGACATCGCGGACACCCGATCTTCTTCAATGCCATGGGGTAGAGAGGATGCCATGATCAGGCCATCCACGCTCACCACAGCAGAAGCCTCAATGTCAGGTGTGCTGGCCTGCAGCTCGCGCAGGCGATCCACCATCAATTCTGTCCGCGACTTGGCCATAGATCCTGCTCCTTCCATCCACGAGAAAAAGCCAGAAAGAATTCATGAATCTCCTGGCCCGATGGAGTCAGTCCATAACGCAAGGGGCAAATCGGTTACAGGGTGAATACAAAGCTGCAGCCTAAAACGCCTGCATGATAGCATAAGGGTCAGGACTAGTCAACCGCAGTAGCGGCACGCGGCTCCGTGTACCATCGCAGGGTGAACGTAGTCCAAACATCTGTCGCAACCACTGCGGATCTGTGCTACAGTAACGCCCGAATTCCTTAGTGGCAGTGTAGTCCGATCCAGACGGTAAAGGAGTAATCTGCATGAATATCGTGCAGAGGGTTGCAGAACAGATCATCAATAACGTCAGTAACGTGATCATCGGCAAACGCAACGAAATCAGGTTGACCACCCTCGGTCTGCTCTGCAATGGTCACATCCTGATTGAAGATGTCCCCGGTGTAGGTAAAACCATGCTGGCGCGTGCCCTGGCCAAGTCCATTGGTTGCACTTTCAGCCGCATTCAGTTTACGCCGGATATGCTGCCCTCTGATATCACAGGCGTTTCCGTCTACAACCAGAAAACCATGGAGTTCGAGTTCCGCCCTGGCCCGATCATGGCGCAAATTGTCCTCTCGGATGAAATCAACCGTGCGACACCCAAAACCCAGGCGGCTCTACTGGAAGCAATGGAGGAACACCAGATCACGGTTGATGGCCGGACGTACCGCCTGGGGCCGCCTTTTCTCGTCTTGGCAACGCAGAACCCTATTGAGTACGAGGGCACATTCCCTCTCCCGGAGGCTCAGCTGGATCGCTTCCTGCTGCGAATTGAGCTGGGATATCCCTCGCCCCAGGAGGAAATCGCCATGCTGGATTCGCAGCAGTATGAGCATCCGGTCAACTTGATCCAGCAGGTGGTGAGTGTACAGGAGCTACTCTCTGCTCAACAGGCCATCCGCGATGTCTATCTTGCACCTGAGATCAAGCAGTACATCATTGACCTGGTGACCGCTACGCGTCGCCACCCTGATGTATATCTGGGAGCCAGCCCGCGTGGTGCCCTGGCTCTCTACCGCACTGCCCAGGCGCGAGCAGCCAGTGTGGGCCATGACTACGTTCAGCCCGACGACATTAAAGCTCTAGCGGAAGCGACACTGGCTCATCGCATTATTGTTGGCCCCACGGCGCGCATTCGCGACATCTCTACCCAGGCGATCATCCGTGACATCCTTGCTACGGTGCCGGTGCCAGGTGCAACTATCGGCGCGCGGCGTTGAGATGCCCGTAAGCCATGAGCAATAGACGAATCGCGATTTACAGCTTGCTGATTGCCGCGCTGGTGCTGGGCTTACTGAGCGGTCGCACGATCATGTTCACGATCGCGTATGTGCTCGGCGGCCTGCTGGTTGTCTCCCTGCTCATTTCCTGGACTGGCGTCTCATGGGTGCGCCTGAAAAGGCGTACATACGCCCGGCGGGCGCAGGTGGGCAGTGACTTTGGTGAACGCTTTGAGGTTGTCAACAACGGCCTTTTCCCCAAACTGTGGTTGGAGGTTCTGGATCATTCGACGTTGCCTGGTTACCGGGCCAGCCATGTTGTGCCGCCAGTCCTCCCAAAAGCACACTACCGGTGGGAAAGCAGTACAATTTGCGCCGTTCGGGGGGAATACCGTCTAGGTCCGGTAACTATTTCCAGTGGTGATCCTTTTGGGTTATTTCGGTTCACGCGCTCCCTGCCCGCGACATCCAGAATCATTGTCTATCCGGCGACCGTCCCTCTTGAGGATTTTGCGCTGCCGAGCGGTCTTCTGTCTGGTGGGGATGCACAGCGGCGCCGCACACACTTTGTGACGACGAATGCGGCAGGTATTCGTGACTACGCACCGGGTGATAGCTACAATCGCATCCACTGGCGTAGCACGGCTCGTAAGAGCCGCTTGTTGGTCAAGGAATTCGAACTGGATCCACTGGCGGATGTCTGGATCTTTCTGGATCTGTCGGCGGGTTCGCTGGTTGAGCTGCCTGCCGCGCGTATGTACAACGCTGTACCTGAGTACAGCGGTATGAGTTTCTATCTTCCGCCTTCTACGGAGGAATATGGGGTTGTTATCGCGGCTTCCATTGCGCGGCATTTCCTGGATAAAGGGCGTAACCTGGGGTTTGTGACCTATGGGCCACAGCGTGAGATTCTGCACGCTGATCGCAGTCAACGGCAGCTTAATCAGATTCTGGAACTGCTGGCGGTAGTCAAGAGTGGCAGTGATTTTGACCTGGAGCATATGCTCAGCCTTAATACGGAATACCTTGGGCGAGGCACGACAGTGATTCTGATCACGGCTGATCAGAGTGAAGGCTGGGTGCGCGAGGCACATACATTATCGCGGCGTGGTGTTCGTCTGGTTGCGATCTTGCTTGATCCGGTTAGCTTTGGAGGGGTTGTTGATACGAGTGCCACGCAGGCCCGGCTGGCAACTTTTCATGTGCCAACGTATGTTGTTCGCGCTGGCGATGATCTGACTGCTGTGCTTAGTCAGCCTCTGCATTGATCTGATCCGCTCTGATGAATAAGCCCCTGTCACACTGGTCTGTTCGCCTGATCTATCTAAGTGTAGTGCTCAGTGGGGCAGCAACGCTGGGTGTTGAGCTATCAGCATCCCGGTTGCTGGGGTCGGTATTTGGCACTGGCAACCTGGTGTGGGCGAGCATTATTGGGCTGGTGATGCTTCATCTGGCGCTTGGGTATTTCCTCGGTGGGCGTCTTGCAGATCGCCGGCCAGCTGTGACGTGGTTGTATGTCATTATTGCCTGGGGGGCGTTTCTGACTGGTGTGGCTCCTTATTTGTTTCGGTTAGTTATGCTAGTTTTGGATAGTCTGGTGGTGCCGCATGTTGTGGCGATGTTGGTGGTAGTTATCCTGCTGTTGGGTCCTCCCGTTACATTGCTTGGCTGTGTGTCACCTTTTGTGATTCGGTTGCTTGTGACACAGGTTGGTGAGACCGGGCGGTCGGCTGGCTATATCTATGCTTGGTCGACGCTGGGTAGTGTTTTGGGTTCGCTGGCACCTGTGCTGTATATGCTCCCTGCTCTGGGTGTAACTGTAACGTTTGGTGTTCTGGGTGGTATGTTGTTGGTTGTGGCGATTGTAGGATTACTGGTGCAGGGTGACTGGCGTCTTTTTGTATGTCACAGCTGGATGCCGGTTGTGCTTGTGCTGATCTGGGTTATGTCGCCATAGATGTTCGCCAGGACCAGGAGGGGATAAAGTGTGGTTGGTGCGTTTGCTGGTGGTGGGCGTGGTGGTAGCTGTGCCGGTTGTGCTGGTTATGACGGCTGTGCAGCTGGTGATGTCGGAGACCTATTTGCGTTTGGAGTATGGTCGTGCGGGTTTTCCTGCAGATGTTTTTGGGTTTGGTGCTGAGGAGCGTTTTGCGCTTGCTGTGCGGGCTGTGGAATATCTTCGTGGTGATCAGGGTATTGATTATCTGGAGGGGTTGGTTTTATCTGATGGGCGGCTGGCTTTTGGGGAGCGTGAGCTCAGGCATATGGAGGATGTGAAGGCTGTGGCTGGTGTGTTTTTGGGTGTTTATGGGTGGTTGATTTTGTTTTTGGTTGGGTGTGTTCTGGTATGTGTTTTTAAGGATATGACTACACGAATTTACCTGTTGCAGGCCTGTCTTCAAGGCGGACTACTCACCCTGGCGCTAATTGCGGCCCTGCTCATATCAGCGATTCTGGGTTGGAACCAGTTCTTTGAGGCATTCCATCGCCTTTTCTTTGCCGACGGAACCTGGCGGTTTGAGTATTCCGATACGCTTATCCGCCTCTTTCCGGAACAGTTTTGGTTTGACACCGCTCTCGTGATCGGCTTTCTTACGACTGGTGGTGCAACCCTCCTGATTGCAGCCAGTCGCTGGGCCTTGCGACGAATCAGGCTGGCAGCGCCACGTTGAGCGCGGTGCTGCCAGCCTCCACAAAGACAGAATACAGGGACTCTTCTAGGCCCCGATCTAGGCCCCGAATTTCTCCAACCGCCGGGCATGAGCCAGTGCCATGGGCATCAGTTCCACAGCAGGGAACTGCCCGAGCGCCCCGGCCATACATTCCCGCTCGCCGAATGCCTGCGCACGGTCAGGGATATGGGTCTCCGGCGCCCACAACAAGGTGGGAACAGGATGCCAGCTATGGGCTTTGTATGTGGCGGGTGTCGAATGGTCACCGGTGATAATTAACACGTCCGGTTTGAGATCGAGCAGAATAGGCAGCGCCGCATCAACACCCTCGATCACCTTCACCTTGGCCTCGAAGTTTCCGTCTTCGCCCCGGCTGTCTGTATACTTAATATGACAGAACACAAAGTCATACTGATCCCAGATCTGGACGACCTTGCGGAACTCATCCTCGGTACTGTCATGATCGCCTGTTGGGATCACGTCCATGCCTACCAGCTTACTCACGCCCTTGTACATGGGATAGACAGCCACACAGGCCGGCTTGAGCTTAAAGACATCCTGCATCTTTGGCAGGTTCGGATCCATGGCAAACCCACGCAGGGTAAGCATATTGGCTGGATGCTGATCCTTGAGTATTGATCTCGCCTGCTCAATCCACTGGTTGATCAAATCAGCCGTGTAAGCTGCCTCAGGTTTGAGAGCTTTGACCGGCAGGGGGGCAACACCGGTCGCCTGGGGATCGGTGTCACTCAGCGCTGCGCTCAAACCACTGCCGCGCAGCACGAAGACAAAACGATATTCCTTCTCTACCCGCAGTTCGACCTCCACACCGGGCAGCTTGATATTACGCAGCAGATCGATCATCTGCTCGCCGACTTCAGTTGGGATGCGCCCGGCCCGCCGATCCGTAATCAGACCAGCAGCATCAACCGTGCAGAAGTTGCCGCGCGCCGCAACATCCGCCGGACCCATATCCAAACCAACCCCAAAAGCGGACAAAACGCCCCGCCCCACGTCAAACTTGATTGGATCGTAGCCAAAGAGCGCCAGATGGGCCGGGCCACTGCCTGGCGTGATCCCGCGCGCCACCGGAATGCTTAACCCAACGGAACCTTCACGTGCCAGGCGGTCCATATTGGGTGTATGGGCGGCCTCCAACTCTGTCGGCCCACCCTGCTCACGCGGCAGACCACCCAGACCATCCATAACCAGCAACAGAATCTTGCCGCCGCTGCTCTTAGCCAGCCGGCGTAGTAGTTCGAAATCAGCCATTGCTGTGACCATCCTTTCCGCAGTTGCGTTCGATCCTGTTTTTAACACGGCCTGTAGTGATGCCACAAGCCACGGGCGATCACTTCTGCCTTTAAGCAGGTCAAATCAGGATAAGAATCAGCCTTCAACCTTTGACAGGCGTCGCGGCATCATGTTACTCTACACTTTGGATTGCCCACCGTTACCGGGAATAAGGGCTTGCCTGGCGATGCGCAACAGGTTTAAGGCCGTCACAGCATGGTTAGGTCCCCTGACCAGTAGCCCACACTGGTTCATCTTGCTTGGCATAGGGATGTTCCTCCTGATCATCGCGCTGGCGGAACCGATCGGCACGCTATACCGGGAAGGGTTGGCAAACAGGGGCATTGCAGCAATAGTTCTGCTTCAGCCCTTACCCGCCACACTGCGGGCATTGCTGGCAGGCGCTGCCGGAGTGGCCTTGATCTATGTAGCAGTTGCGAAGCTGCGGCAGCCAGCCAGGTCATCAGTATCACTATCGGTACGGCCTCATCGCCCTGCCCTGGCCACTGAACAACACCAGAGAGCGCTGAAAGTTGTCGCCATTGGCGGGGGGACAGGGTTGCCAAGCGTCTTAAGAGGCATGAAACATCTGACAGGGCACCTCACAGCGATTGTGACCGTTGCGGACAACGGAGGAAGCTCCGGCAGGCTTCGCCGTGACATGGGTATTCTGCCGCCCGGTGATCTGCGAAACAACATCGCCGCGCTCGCCGATGATGAGGACTTGATGACCCAGCTGTTTCAGTACCGTTTTAGTGCTGGCGACCTGGACGGCCACAGTTTTGGTAATCTCTTCATCACTGCGCTCTCTGATATCACGGGCAGTATGGAGCAGGCGTTGCAGGAAACTGAACGCGTTCTGGCGGTTCAGGGCAGTGTTCTACCTGCCACGCTTGACGACATCACCCTGTGTGGCGAGATATGGCATCCTGCGGACAACACCCTCCAGCAGATTACAGGGGAATCACAGATCACTGAGTTGGGCGGACGCATCGAGCGCGTCTACCTGCAACCACAGCACGCCCGGGCCTATCCGAGAAGTGTGCAGGCTATTCTCGCCGCTGATCTGGTGGTCATTGGGCCGGGCAGCCTGTATACGAGCATTCTCCCTACCCTGCTAGTCAGGGGAATCACAGAGGCAATTCGAGCCAGCAAGGCGCTATGCGTTTATGTCTGCAATGTCGCTACCCAGCCGGGCGAGACTGATGGATTCACGGTCGCGGAACATGTGCTTGCCCTGGAGAAACATGTCGGGCCGCATTTGTTCCAGGTTGTGGTAGCCAACAATCATTTCCCGCTTGAAAACGCGGGGGAAAACACGCATTATGTTATGCCAGCGGATGCGCATCACGAAATCTGCCAGCGCTACCGGATCATCTACGCCGATCTTACCGATTCCCGGTACCCCTGGCGCCATGATCCAGCCAAACTGGCGGATGTGCTGTCCACTTCTTACACCAACTACCAGGCTTCCCTTCAACAGGTAGCCTGATAATTGGAGCCTTGTGAAACGGTAGCAGGCTGTTTGCCGGAGTTGGCAAGCACCCACCTGTACAGATGAAAGGAACAGAGAGCATGGCTACACGAATTGGCATCAACGGTTTTGGCCGCATCGGGCGGCAGGTCCTCCGCATCGCTCTGGAATCTTATCCGGATGCGGAAATCGTGGCTTTCAATGACCTGGGGGATGTCAATACCATGGCGCACCTGCTGCGCTATGACTCCAACTACGGCAAGTTCCCCGGCAAGGTTGAGGTTAGCGGCAATGACCTCATCGTCAATGGTAAGGTCATCAAGGGTCTGAATGAGAAAGACCCCGCCAAACTGCCCTGGGGTGATCTGGGCGTTCAGGTGGTCATCGAGAGCACCGGTGTGTTTACCAGCCGTGAGAAGTGCCAGCCACATATCGATGCCGGGGCCAAGAAGGTCATCATCTCCGCGCCCGCAAAAGGCGAAGTTGATCGCACCATCGTAATCGGCGTCAATGACAAAGACTACAACCCCGCCACCGATCACATCGTCTCCAATGCCTCCTGCACGACCAACTGCCTGGCACCCGCTGTCAAAGTTGTACACGATGCCTTTGGCGTCAACCGGGGCGTGATCACCACCATTCATGCCTACACTAACGACCAGCGCATCCTGGATCTGCCCCACAAGGACCTGCGCCGCGCCCGCGCTGCGGCTCTGAACATGATCCCGACCTCTACCGGCGCTGCCAAAGCTGTTGCCCTGGTGATCCCTGAACTCAAGGGTAAGTTCAACGGCATCGCGGTGCGCGTCCCCACCTCGACCGTTTCCCTGGTCGACGGTGTCTTTGAACTGGCCCGCGAAACCACGACCGAGGAAGTCAGGGCCGCGTTCAAGAAGGCTGCTGAAGGTGAACTGAAGGGCATCCTGGCCTACACCGATGAGCCGCTGGTGTCCTCCGACTTCAAGGGCGATCCGCACTCAAGCATTGTCGATGGCGAATTCACCGCAGTGTACAACGGCAACATGCTCAAGCTGCTTGCCTGGTACGACAACGAATGGGGCTACTCGGTGCGTACGGTTGAACTGGCCCTCCTGATGGGCAAGGGCCTGTAGGTATAGCCTGGCTGTACACCGAGGGGGCGGGGCCTTTGCCCCGCCCCACCATGTCAAGCATAAAAAGGGGATTCCGACATGAATAAGAAGACAATTCGCGATGTCGACCTGAAAGGCAAACGTGTCCTCGTGCGCGTCGACTTCAACGTGCCGCTCCAGGACGGCGAAGTCACCGATGACACCCGCATCCGTGCGGCTATCCCCACCCTCAAATACATCCTCGACCAGAAGCCGCGTTCTGTCATTCTGATGTCCCATCTAGGGCGCCCCAAGGATGCCCCAGATCCAGCCTATACCCTGCGTCCGGTCGTGCCGGTTCTCAGCAAGCTGCTGGGTGGTGTGCCGGTCTTCTTCGCGGAAGACTGCGTTGGCCCCAAAGCCATCGAAGCTGCTGAAGCTCTTCCAGAAGGCGGCGTGCTTATGCTGGAGAACACGCGCTTCCATGTGGAGGAAAAGAAGAACAACCTCGACTTTGCTGCAGAACTGGCCAAGCTGGGAGATATCTACGTAAACGACGCTTTCGGCAGCGCACACCGCGCCCATGCCTCCACAGAAGGTGTCACACACTATCTGCCAGCTGTGGCTGGCTTCCTGCTGGAAAAAGAAATCGAGTTCCTCAGCAACGCGATTGCCAACCCGGTACGGCCGTTTGTGGCCATCCTGGGCGGCGCCAAGGTGGGCGATAAGATCGGCGTGATCGAGGCCCTGCTCAGCAAAGTTGATACCCTGATCATCGGCGGCGGTATGGCCAACACCTTCCGCAAGGCGCAGGGCTTCCCCATGGGCAAATCCCTCGTCGATGAGGAAGCCCTTGACCTGGCCAAAGGGCTGCTGGCCAAAGGTGGCAGCAAGCTCAAGTTCCCCATGGATGTCGTTGTCGCTGATGCCTTTGACAACAACGCCAATACCAGAATCGTCCGAATCGAAGAAGAAGGCGGCGTCCCGGATGGCTGGGAAGTCCTGGATATCGGCCCGCAGGCACTCAAGGACTTCGAGCAGATCCTGCGCACCGCCAAAACTGTGGTCTGGAACGGCCCGGTTGGTGTCTTCGAGATGGAGAATTTCGCCCGCGGCACGCGTGAGATTGCCCGCATCTTGAGCGAGATCACCGCGGCAGGCGCCAAGACGATCATCGGTGGCGGCGATTCGGCGGCAGCAGTCGCCCAGGCTGGCTACGAAGATCGCATGACCCACATCTCGACCGGCGGTGGTGCCAGCCTGGAGATGCTGGAAGGCAAGATCCTGCCCGGTGTGGCCGCCCTGCTGGATCGATAAGCGGATGGCCGTTGCGGCAGCAGGGGCAGACACAGTCTGCCCCTGCCTCGCTGATAACTGGCGCGAGATCTTCCGTTTCCACACTGCTCCGCGCCATACGCAGAAAGATCGCTCATCTCCAACAAAGAACGATAGAATCCGCGTAAAGGCAATCCCGTCGTTTATCCTGCCTATTGCAATGCAAGGAGAATCTTGAGCATGCGCGTACCGATCATTGCAGGCAACTGGAAGATGTACAAAACAGTCGCGGAGGCGGAAGCTTTCGTACGCGAACTTGCCCCACGTCTGGCGCCTTATGACAATGTGGAACGGGTTGTCTGTCCACCCTATCTGGCCATCCCTGCGGTGCGTACTGCCCTTGAGGGCACGCCCATCAAGGTAGGGGCGCAGGACGTGCATTTTGAAAACGAAGGGGCCTTCACCGGTCGGGTGTCGCCCACCATGCTGAAGGGATGGGTCGAGTACGTCATCATCGGCCACTCCGAGTGCCGTCGCGACCTGGGCGATACAGACGAAATTGTTAACCGGAAGGTCAAAGCTGCCCTCGCGCACGGGCTGACCCCGATCATTGCCTGTGGTGAAAGCCTGGCCCAGAATGAGGCTGGCGAGACAGAAGCTTTCGTGAGTCAACAGATTCGCGGCGCGTTCGCCGGACTCTCTGCCGAACAGGCACTAAAGACCGTTGTGGCCTATGAACCCATCTGGGCGATCGGCACAGGACGCAATGCTTCTGCCCAGCAGGCCAATGACATTATTGGGGGTGTTGTCCGCAAGACACTTGCAGACCTGTACGGCAACAGTGTTGCGCAGCAAATCCGCATCCAGTACGGCGGCAGCGTCAAGCCGGACAACATGGGCGAGTACATTGCCCAGCCAGATATCGATGGTGCGCTGGTCGGCGGAGCCTCCCTGAAGGTAGATTCCTTCACGGAGCTTGTCCGTATCACGGCGGAAACGCGCAAATAGTCCCTGCAGCCACCTCATGCCACACCTGGAACTGCTGACGCCCTGGCTGACTTTCGTCGTTATCCTGCTCCCCCTCCGGTATCTGGAGCGCTGGATACACCGACACCTGTATGGCGTGGGGTGGCTGCTCACTCAGGACAGGGAGCGCGCCACGGTTCTGTACTACCTGATTCTGCTCCCCGGCGTTTTCCTGCACGAATTCACGCAATGGCTTGTCGCTGGAGCGTTCAAGCTCAAACTTGGCAAGGTCAGAGTCTGGCCCAGGCCACAGGCCGATGGTGCGCTTCGCCTGGATTTCGTCAGGCTCAGCCGCAATACCGGTCGTGCTGCCAGGGCCGTAGTTGAGATAACCCCCTTCATCGCCGGCATTGGAATCGTGCTGTTCATCAGCCGCAGTGTCTTCAATGTCGCCGGTCTGTCGGCGGCCCTCTCCAGCGGAGAGCTATCGATCATTCAGACTGAGCTGGGGCGGCTCTTCGCCACGCCGGACTTCTGGTTGTGGCTTTATCTGCTATTTGCCATTGGCAATGCCATGTTACCAACGCCCGCCGAAGAACAGAACTGGCCTCTGAAAGCGGCAGCATTTACAGGAATTACCGCCTTACTCATAACCATCGCTTTTCTCGGCGAGAGCGTCCAGACGACGCTCAAGCCGATCCTGGGCAGCGCGCTCGATATACTGGCAACCGCATTCAGCACTATCCTTGTCCTGGATATCTTCGTGGTCCTGGCGCTTCTCGTGGCCGAGAAGCTATTGGAGCGCATTACCGGCAGACGGGTGAGCTACCGCCAACCCCGCAAAGCCCGTCCAATCCGACCCGAGCCCGGCGGCGAAACACCGCTCCCGGCTAGCGAGGCGCCCGAACGCATTGCCGATCGTCGTCTGCCAATCCCCCCACCCCCCGGCAGTGAGCAGCGCGCCCACTTCCTGCCTGCGTCGGTTTCTCCCGCCCTTCCCGGCCACACGCCTGCCGCGATGTCCCAGCAACCACGACCTGATGATCCGCGCCATCCCAAAGCATACAGACCACTTGCCTGGGTAACAGACCATGACGAATCGATAGCTTCAGCCGATCACTGGCCTGCTGACAGCAGTGACATGAATCAGGAACCGGGAGAGAAAGACAGTACAACTGGCGAGGAAGACACTGACAACGAACTACGCTACGAAGACCTGGAGGACATCCCCTGAAGAGGGTGCGATTACGATCCCGATGGCTCTGACGGCTGCCTGGAGGATCGACTCAGAATAAAGAACCCGATCGTTACTAAAAGGGCCATCACGACAAGCGCCACGAATTTGAAGAAGCGACTGGTAGTGACCAGAGCCAGGCCACCGAAAAAGGCGCAGAATGCGTAGTACCCCAGGACAATTACGCGAGCATTCAGGCCTGCGTCAATCAGACGAAAATGCAGGTGTCCGCGATCACCCAGACCCGGATTCCTCCCCTGCAGCACGCGATGTACAATCTGCCAGGCCACATCAAGCAAAGGCAGGCCCATTACCAGCAGGATTGTTGCTGCTTTAGCCCCGCCAATGATGCTCAGCGAACCCAGCGTATACCCCAGGAAAAACGCGCCGTTTGACCCCATAAACACCCTGGCAGGTGGAAAATTGAACACCAGGAATCCGGCTGTGCAGCCCATCAATGCCAGGGGCAACAGACTTACGCTGAGTTGCGGGGGATCAAGGCGAAAGACCGAATTGGCAAAAAGCACCAGCGCGGCAACAAATGCCACGCCACCTGCCAGACCATCCACGCCATCAAGCCAGTTGACCGTATTCATCATCAGGCCAAGCCAGAACAGACTCAGCGTAACCGTCACCCAGAATGGCCAGGGATCGGTCTGCTGTCCCGTGAATGGGTTATTGAAGGTCTCGATGAAGATTCGAAAGGTGACTGCAATTGCCGCAGCAACAAGCTGGGCAAAATACTGTGGCAGCGGCCCGAACTCGAAGATGTCATCCAGTAGCCCAAAGACAAAGATAAAAAGCCCGCCGAGCAGTAAGCCGGCCAGTCGGATCCACTCCCAGGGATCAAAACGTGGCACAGGCAATACCTGCGCCAGGATAACGGTTGCGGTGAAACCGACATACAGGGTAAGCCCCCCCAGCTTCGGGGTCGGCTGGCGATGCTGGTGCCGTCCACGGGGCCGATCAACGATGTTCCAGCGAAGAGACAGCCGTCTGGCCAGGGGAACCGTCGCCAGTGACAGCACAAAAGCGCTGAGAAATACAACGCCAGCGACAATCAGGTAAGTACTGTCAGGCACGCTTTACCCCCCCTGACCAGAAAAAAGCGAATACTGTGCTGGTTTCTTACCCTTATCCCGTCCCAAACTGGCGATCGCCGGCGTCCCCTAAACCGGGTACGATAAAACCGACATCGTTCAGATGGTCATCTACAGCTGCTACGTGAATGGGCACGTCAGGATGCCGTTCCGTCAGATGAGCAATGCCCTCCGGGGCGGCAATCAGACCAACAAACTTGACTCGCCGTACCCCCCAGGCTTTGAGCACATCGACTGCCGCCGAAGCCGACCCGCCGGTAGCCAGCATCGGATCGAGGATCAAGCATAGCTGGACAGTCGGTTCTACCGGTAAGCGATTGTAGTACTCCACAGGTCGAAGGGTCTTCTCATCAC
>FWPV01011226.1_pt1 | contig 14329 bp, 13 predicted proteins | sample 2228371 | NCBI WGS metagenome assembly FWPV01 (sample SAMEA103939776, study PRJEB20133) | metagenome
CATTCTTAGTTTTTATAAGATAAAGTGGATAAGTTATTATAAAAAATAAACTTATAATTTAAAGTTAAAAATTTTTTAATCTTTTAATTCTGGGTTTTTTGTTAGATTTTTGTTGGTAATTTATCATATTTATAATGCGGTTCTTTCTCAGAATTAGTGAGAAATAATACTATAATTATATAACCTAAATTATATAACCCAATAGTTTGAGAGGTGGTTAACTAAAAGATCTTAAGAGTTCTATAGTTAGTATATATTTTTTATTAATTTGTATTTCTCGCTTGCTTGGGTTGCCCTTATTTAAGAAACTTGCGTTTTGAGGGAGTGGGATGATAAAAAACTTTCTTTGTCATAAAGAATTTGTTTTTAGTATCTAAAGAAATTCCAAAATAAATTCAAAATGATAAAACTACTCTTAGTTATGCCGAACTTGTTTCGGCATCCTTATTTCTACATTTGTCAAACTAAACTCGTTTCAGAATCCCTTTGAAATCAAACGAGATCCTGAAATAAATTCAGGTGACCAGTGGGTAAACAAGATTACAAAAATAGATTTATTTATTAAAATTAAGCTATCTTAACCTATTCAACACCTTTTAGTTTATTTATAAAAAAATTTTAAGAAGTTTTATTGATTTAAGGAATCAAAATCTATTTTTACCAATTTTATAACAAGATAAAAATATCCTCTATCAAGTTTAAAAAAGACTCAAGAATAATAAAACAATTAAAACGATCTTTTTACTATTACTAAATTTACTAAAGGATGTTACAGCGCTTGACTATTAAGTTAAGATTAATTATATTTATTAAGTTATTTAATAATTTTAAAAGAAAATGGTAATAGAGGTTAACAAAGATAATTTTTCTCAAGAGGTTTTAGAAGCAAAAGGCTTGGTTTTTGTTGATTTTTATGCAGACTGGTGTGGTCCTTGTCAGATGACAAGCCCGATTATTGAAGAGTTGTCTAGAGAAATTACTGATGTTAAGTTTGTGAAGGTTAATGTAGATCGCAATCCCGAACTAGCAAGTCAAAATTCAATTTTTTCCATTCCAACAATAGTTTTTTTTAAAAATGGTAAAGTGGTAAGCCAGTTAGTTGGAGCAAGAACAAAGGAAGGTTTTTTAAGTGAGATAAAAAAACTTCAATCATCTTCTTAAAACTCTAACCACTTTTCCACCGACAACTCTAAGTTGAATATGGGCTATTTTTAGAATATATAAGGCTAAAGTAGCTAACCAACGAATAGAGGTTGTTACCGGTTGTTTTGTCCCCCAAATTATTTTTTCATCACTGATTGGGAGTTTTACTTTTTGAAAATCCTTAATATCAGGAGTTCCAGTTGGAAATACTCCAAATTTTTTAACCTCCTCAGGTAGTTTTATGGTCTCTTGTCTTTTTTGAATATAAGGCTGAAGAGGTTTTTCTACCTCTTTTTCTACCACCTCCTCTATTTCGATTTCAGGTGATACTTTTATTGGTTCAGACTCTTTATTTAAAGGATTAAAAGATGAAGGTTTTTTAGTTTGGTTTATTAGAAAATCAATTGGGGTAAAGTTTTTACTTTTATTCATATATATTTATTTTAAACAATAATCTATAAAGAAAAAACAAAGAAAAAATCAGAGAGACGGTTGAAATAAGGAAGAAGATTATCTAATTTTTTATTTTCTTTTTCTCTTAAACGAACAAGATCTCTTTCAGCCCGTCTACAGATAGTTCTTAAAATATGAAACCAAGCGGTTTGTTCGTTTTTACCTGGAAGAAGAAAATGGTTTAATGGTTTATTTTTTGATTTTTTATCAATTATTTTTTCTAAAAAAACGATTCTTTTTTCAGATTTAAACTTTACTTTTGCCCCTGAAAGAATAGCCATTATTTTGTAAAGGTCTTTATTAATTTGGTTGAGAATGTTTTTTGTTTTTTGTTCGGGTGTTTTTGTTTTAACAAGTCCTATAAAAGCCTGAAGTTCATCAATAGTGCCAATAACCTCAATTAATTGAGATCCTTTTGAAATCTTCTTATTATTATAAGTATTAGTTAATCCACAATCACCGATTTTGGTATATATTTTCATTATTTAGCACTCAGAATAACCACAACTATAACATTTTTTACAACCTTCTTCATGGACAAGGCTAGCTTCTCCACAACTTGGACAAATATCAAAAACCGACCCTGATTCTATATTGTTTATTAAAGAGGTTTGTGTTGTTTGTTGAACTATTTTTGTTTCTTTTTGATTGTTTGTTCCATTTAGACCATAATGCATAGCGATTACCTTAGAAACTGCATCTGGTAAGCTTCTAATTTTTTCTTTTCCAAACCCTAATGTTCTTGCTCCACCAATTCCTTGGAGCTGATTAACTATCTCTTTTATTCTTTCCTCAACTGAAAGATGAGAGGAAAATCTTAGTGCTAAAGAAATCATTCTTCCTAATCCTTCAGCCATAGCATAGACATCAGTACCGGCTTTTCCAACATTAATAAATACCTCAAGAGGCTCAGGAGGATTACCACCATTAGTATTAATCGTAATAAAGGCAACTCCAACAGGAGTATCAATTCTATATGTTGATCCATTAACAACCAAAGGTCTTGGTTTAATAGTATAATTGGGAGTTTTTTTTGACTCATCTAATTTTTTTTCCTCTTTTCTTTCAAGAACTCCCGGCCGTGAGCCCTCTCTCATATACGTAATCCCCTTACAACCAAGTTCATAAGCAAGAGTGTAGAGTTTTTTAACATCTTCAACGGTATGATTTTTTGGAGCATTGACTGTCTTTGATATAGACGCATCAACATATTTTTGGATAGCGGCTTGGACACGGACATGATCTTCAGGGGTGAGTTCATTTACTGAAACAAACCAAGCTGGTTTTTTAATTTTTCCTTCTTTTATTTCTTTTTCATGTTTTTTATACCATTGTTCATAAAGATGATGACGAATAATATGTTCACCTAACCTATCTCTTCTTATAAATTCAAACTCAAAGACCGGTTCAATACCTGAAGTTGTGTTTGCCATAAGAGAAGTTGAACCAGTTGGTGCTTGCATTAAAAGTAATGAGTTTCTTATCCCCTGCTCCCTAATTTTTTTTCTAATTTCTTCAGGAAGTTGTCTAATAAATTTTCCCTCAAGATATTTATTTTTATCAAATTTAGGAAATGATCCTTTTTCTTTGGCAATTTCTGCGGAGGCTTTATAAGCCTCATCTCTAATTATCTTATAAACTTTATCAATAAATTTTAACGACTTTGGAGAACCATAACGGAGATGAAGTTTAATTAAAGCATCACCAAGCCCCATAGTTCCAAGACCAATTCTTCTTTCCCCCTCAAGCTGTACCTTTCTAATTCCTTCAAAAATATAATTGTCCATATCAATAACATTGTCCTGAAAACGAACCGCAATCGCAACCAACTTTCTTAATGTTTTAAAATCAAAAACTCCAGGTCTGTCGATATTCTTTCCTTTAACTAAAGCTGAGAGATTAATCGATCCCAAATTACATACACCCCAAGGTGGAAGTCCTTCTTCTCCGCAAGGATTTACACAGTTAATTCTATTCCAATACCAGTTATTATGCCATTTATTATATCTTTCCATAAAAACAACTCCGGGTTCTGCACTTTGCCAAGCCGCTTTAGCAATTAGGTCCCAAAGTTTTCGAGCTTTAATAGTTTTGTGGATAATAACTTTTTTTCCTAATTGTTTCCATAACTCAATATCACCATCCCATTTTTCATCATACTCAGGATCATTGGTATCAGGAAAAATTAACTGCCAGTCTCCATCTTTTTTTACTGCATCCATAAATTTGTCAGAAACACAAACAGATAAGTTGGCCCCATTTATTTTTCTTAAATCCTGTTTTACTGTAATAAACTCTTCAATATCAGGGTGCCAATCCCATAACATTAACATTAAAGCCCCTCTTCTTGAGCCTCCTTGTTGAATAATATCTTTGGTTGCTACCGAAAACAACTCAGCCCAGTTTACCGGACCAGAAGAAAAACCGTTTACTTTAACTACCCTTGCTCCTCTTGGTCTTAAAGAAGAGAGATTAATTCCTACTCCTCCTCCACGAGCCATAATTTCAACCATTTGTTTTAAAGTTTCAAGAATGCCGTTTCTTGAGTCTTTGGGGCTTGGAATCACAAAGCAATTATAATAAGTCAATAAAAAATTAGTTCCAGCACCAGCTAGAATTCGTCCTCCTGGGATATATTTAAAATTTTTCATAGCCCAAAAAAATTCTTTTTCCCAGTACTTTTTAGCTTGAGGATCTAACTCTTGATTAGCAACAGCTTTAGCCACTCTTCTCCACATTTCCTCTGGTTTTTTTTCTAAAGGTTTTCCTTGAGGATCTTTTAAGGAATACCGGTCTAAAAAAACCTTTTCTGAGACGCCAGTTAATTTCATAATTTTAAATTTAAATTAAATTAATAATTTATTTTAATTGCCTAATCTCTTTTTGAAAATCAGACACTTCTTCAAATTGTTTAAACACAGAAGCGAATCTTATATAGGCAACCTTGTCAATTTTTTTTAATTGCTTAGCCACTAAATTTCCAATCAACCGGCTGGAAACTTCATTATTAGGTTGTTGTTTAATCTCTTTTTCTATTAAATTAACAATTTTATCAATTTGTTCGGCATTAACAGACGTTTTTTCACAGGACTTAATAATACCCAATCTAACCTTTTCACGATCAAATTTTTCCCGACGACCATCTTTTTTAATAACTAATATTGGTATATCTTCAACTCTTTCATAAGTGGTAAATCGGCGATCACATTTTAAACACCGCCTTCTCCTTCTTATTACTGTCATATCGTCGGTAATTCTCGTTTCAACAACCTCGGTTTCTGGATTTTGACAAAAAAAACATTTCATACCAATAGTGCCGAATAAAAATTTACACCACTAATAGTAGGTTTTCAAGATGTCTAAAATATATCAAAAGAGATCATTTATTTAAAATCATTTAGGGAAATTACCTGATAGCTAAATTTGCAAAAAAAATTGAACAAATTTTTGTTATCTTATTTAATATAAAAAGAAATATAATATGTTTTTTTTAAAAAAACAAACTCAATTTTTAGCCGATATATTATTTCCTAAATTTTGTTTAGGTTGTGGATTACCTGGATTGTATATTTGTTTAAAATGTCAGAAAAAGTTAAAATATTTTGCAAATAACCAGTGTCTTTTTTGTCGAAAAAGAAGTCCTTATGGTTTAACTGATATATACTGTAAAGAAAAGTATCATCTTGATGGTTTTTGGTCAGTTTTTGAATATAATGAACTAATGAGAAAGATAATTAAAACCTTTAAATACAAAAAAGCCTATATGGTTTGGGAAGAGTTTAAAAACATTATTGACTATAAAAAACTTTTTTTAATTAAAAACTGGGGAACAATTAATTATATACAACCCATCCCTTTATCGCGTCAAAAACTAAATAGGCGTGGGTTTAATCAAACTAAATTCATTGCTGATTTTTTTAGTCAAATTTTTAAGATTAAAACCGTTGATTTTCTAATTAGAAAAAAAGATATTAAACCCCAAGCTTTATTAAAGAAAAATGAAAGGAGAAGAAATATTAAAGGAGCATTTTTTCTTCATAAAGACACATCTTTGTTAAAAAGAAAAACCATTCTTTTAGTAGACGATGTCTTAACAACAGGAGCGACTCTTAATGAGGCAGCTAAAGTATTAAAAGAAAACCAGGCCAACAAAGTCTTCGCTTTGACTTTAGCGCATGGTTAGTTATAATTTATTTTATGGAGAAAACAGGAAGAATAATAAAAATTGAAATTTCTCATCGGACTATAATTTTTGGTTTTTTGTTTTTCATTTTTCTTAAATTTTTATGGGAAGTTAAAGATCTTCTTTTTTCCTTAGTTATAGCCTTTATTATTATGAGCGCGTTAAAACCTTTGGTTAAGGGCCTTATGAGAATAAAAATTCCCCGATTAATTTCAACAATAATTGTTTACTGTTTGTTTTTAGCAAGTTTTATTTACTTATTAATTTTTATACTTCCTCCAATATTAAGGGAAATAGTTTCTTTGGCGATGGTATTACCTGGAGTGATTGTTAATATTTGGCCTGATTTAAGATCTTATATTAATTTTAACTCTTTATTTCAACTGGCTCCTAATTTAACAGACAATCTATTTAAAGCTGTCTCTAGTTTTTTTGGTAATGTGGTTTTTTTTATTTCTACTTTGTTTTTTGGTTTTTACTTTTTAATGGATGAAAGTTTTATCCGGACTATTTTAATAAGGTTTTTTAGCGAAAAAAAGACAGAGTCAGTGGCTTCTATTTTTGATCAAGTTGAAAAAAGATTAAGTTATTGGTTTTGGGGAGAGCTAGCTTTGATGTTTTCAGTGGGACTTTTGAGTTATATTGGTTTTAATCTAATTGGCTTAAAATATGCTTTACCTCTTGCGGTTTTAGCCGGTTTACTTGAAATCGTTCCCAATCTTGGACCAACTATTAGCGCAATACCAGCAATAATTATTGGGCTTTCTAATTCTTTATTTCTTGGTTTAGCGGCTTTGGCTGTATCTTTTATAGTTCAACAATTAGAAAATAATCTTATTGTTCCTTTAATAATGAATAAGGCAACCGGTTTTAATCCAATCATAATTTTAATTTCCCTTATTATTGGGGGAAAAATTGGTGGGGTGTTGGGATTACTTCTTTCTTTACCTATTCTTATCATCTTGGAGACGATTTTCGAGAAACTCATTAAAACATCTTAAGAGTTTTAAGTTAACCATTAAACTGTTTTTTATTACTTTTTTATTTTTTAATCAATAAAACAATTTTTTAAATATAAAAAATTTATATGAAAATAGCAATTTTAGGTGGAGGTATAACCGGTTTAACAGCTGGATATTATCTTTCTAAAACCAACCAAGTTTATATATTTGAGAAATCTCTGTTTTTAGGTGGTTTAGCGGCGGGTTTTAAAAAAAGAACTTGGAAATGGTATTTAGATTATGCCTATCACCATCTTTTTGTTAATGACAAGGATATTGGTTTTAAAAAAATCCTTTTTTCTACCCCAATTACTGGTTTAATTTTTGATGATTTAAAAATTTATCCAATGGATAATCCGATTGACTTTTTAAAAATACCAACTTTGAGTTTAATTGATAAGATTAAATTAGGTTTTGGTTTGTTATTTTTAAAAATTTCGCCTTTTTTATCTTTTTATGAAAAAACTACCAGTAAATATTTTATTAAGAAAATAATGGGAAAAAACGTTTGGTTTAAGTTATGGGAAAAACTTTTTCGGAAAAAGTTCGGTAAATATGCGGAAAATATTTTAGCTTCTTTTTTTTGGGCAAGAATTAAAAAAAGAACTAAGAGATTAGGGTATTTTGAAGGAGGATTTCAGAATTTTGTTAATTATTTAGAATATAAGTTAAAACGGTTACGAGTTAACATACTAACGGGGCGCCAAATAATTGAAATTAAAAAAACAGAAGATAAATTTTCAATTATTTATCTTAATAAAGAGAAGCAAATTATTAGCAAAGAGTTTGATATGATAATTTCTACTTTACCAACACCGGTTTTATTAAAAATTGGTGAGAAAATATTTCCCGCAAATTTCACGAAGAATCTCCGCAAACTTCAGTATCTTCATTGCCGAACTCTAATTTTAGAAACAAAAAAACCTCTCTTAAATAAAGTATATTGGTTAAATGTTTCTACAGATAAAATTCCTGTTATGGGTATAATTGAACACACAAATTTTATTGATAAAAAGTTTTATGGAGATCATTATTTAATTTATTTAGCTTGGTATTTAGAGGAAAGTGATCAATTTTGGCAGATGGAAGATAAAGATTTACTCAATTTTATTTTTCCTTATTTAAAAAAAATCAATTCAAATTTTTTAAAGAAAGATATTATTGATTTTTGGAGTTTTAAAGCACATTATGCTCAGCCAATTTTTAATAAAGAATTTATTAATTGTAAACCAAACTTTAAAACACCAGTAAAAAATTTTTTTATTGCCAACCTTGATATGACCCATCCTTATGATCGAGGAACAAATTATGCGGTAAAATTAGGAAAGGAAGTTTTAAAATTTATAGAAAAAAATTAATTTTTTATTTTTTACCACAGTTAAATTCGTATCCGCAATGGGGGCAACAAGTTTTCCAAGTTTCAGGTTTATCTTTTAACTCTCCTTGAATTGTTTGGCCACAGTTAGGACATTGATAGTCTTCATAACGATCTGATTGAGTTATTAAATCTAATCTCAATAATCTTTCCCAAACATTATTTGTATTAAACCTATTTAGAAAACTTAATGTTGATCCACAACTACCAGCAACCATAGGGGGTAGGTGATTAGAGTGATTATTTGCTAAGGCTATTAAACCATAATCTTCATCGGTAGAATTTAAATTATAAACAATATAATTTGGTTTTCCCCATGGGCTATTTGCAAATTTTTCTAATATTGAATTGTCAGAAATAAATATTTCTCCAGTTTTTAACTTATGGGAAATATTTTCCAAAGCTATCATTAATTTTAAAAATTCCTCACTGTTTCCAGATAAATAGGCTCTAACTGCTTCATTAATTAAAGGTTTTAAAACACCATTATTACCCAAAGCTTGGTTAAATATTTCTTGAGTTTGTCTATCAATCGGGTTAAAAACTTGAGAAATTATTGATTCTACATCAACAACTTGATCACCTAATAACATAGGATTTCGTAGAAAGTCAACGTCTTTTCTAAAACCTGCGGCTTGATTTGTTAACAAACTTAAAACTTGATTAAATTTTTCAATATCTCTTCCATCTTCAACTCTTCGAGCATTCATTGTAATATGCCATTGACCATTTTTATACCCATCAACAACTCCATAAAAAATAAACCCATAATCACCATAACCATTATTTTTATCTCCTGGTGGACTTGCCCAGACAATACCAGTTCCAATAGTTAGGTTATTCGCTAATAATTCATATATTTTTTGAAGACCAATTAACTCTGCCTCTTCTCTTACAGTAGATTTATATTCCCCTATTCTTCTTTCTATGGCTCTTTGAGCTTTTTCTATCATTGGTTCTCTTGTATTAGGGTCAATTAGTCCTTGATTAGGATCAAATAGATAAGAATATTGATATAAAGGTAATTGAAAACGATATTCACCCAGATATGAGGTTACTAATTTTTCAAATGATTGAGGGGTTATTTTTTCTTTTATTTCAAGACAAAAAGCTTCGTTCTTCCAATTCGGCGATTTTTTTGTTGATATTGTTGAGAGAGTTTCAATACCCATAAATTTTCCCTGCTCGGGGTTAAAGATTTGGGCGGTCTCGGGCTCCCCGCTTATGAAACTGAGCGGGTTACCGTTGCGGCACAGCCACGGACTTTCACCGTAGTTCCCGCGATCCAAACCTACTAATTTAAAACAAATAAAAGTATAGAACTTTAAAGAAAAAAATCAAGCGAACTATTCTTTTAACCTTTTTTTAAAATAATCAACAAAGGGTATAATCTTTGGATCTTGTTGATAAAGAATAGAAAGATATAAAGACAAAAAACTTCCAAAAGCCATTAATTCAAATACCTGTTCAATTTTGTTTTTACCTGTTAATTCATACCAAAGAGTTTTAATCTGGTTTTTTTCTACTACTTCTTTTGTGATTTTGAACCTTTTTTGATTTTTTTCGTTATACAAATTTGAGTTAAAAAAAACAAAAATAAGAATTTCCTTTAATTTATCCGGAAACTTTAAACCCTCCATTAGATGATGATTAAGTTCAGGAATAACCCGAAAACAAGAGATTGATTTAGCGGTTTCATTAATTTGATTAGCGATTGCGTTGCCGACACCAGTAAGAAATTCAGAAACAATAAAATAAGGATATCTTTGATAAAGAGATTCTGCCATCGTTTTAGCTGGATTACTACTTTTTTTTGTTCTAAACTGGTAGTTCTTTGAAAGAATAGGTAGTCTTTTAATAGCTTCAAAAACATATTCTTTTTTATAATTTAAGTAACCGGTGTTAAGGAGGATTCCTAAAAGACTGCCAACTAAATAACCAAATCCAATTCTTGGTTGACCCGAAGGGTTATAAATAGGGGAGATTTTATAGTAAGGAATTTTTTTATTTAAAAAAAATTTCTCTAATTCATCATTAATAGTTGATCCGGTGATCAAAGCGTGTCTTTTTTCTCCTTCTTTTGCCATTTCTAAAACCTCTTCGGTCGTTCCTGAATAGGAGGAGAGGATTAATAAGGTTTCTTCATTAACAAAGCTCGGTAGATGGTAATCATCATTAATTAAAACAGGAATTTTTACTCTATCCTTAAAAAGTTCTTTTATTATATAGGCGGGAAATCTTGACCCACCCATTCCTCCAATTATAATGTTCTTTGCTTGAAAATAGTCTTTAGGATATTCTATTTTTAATGATTGAGAAAAAGATTGTTTAATTTGTTGTGGTAAAAAGGAAATAGAATCAACTACTTCCTTCATTTGGGTGTTTTTTTCATATAAAGATAAATCATCGAGATTGATCATATTTTTTTATTAATTAATAATTTTTTAGTATAATTTTATTTAATAGTTAATTATACATTATTTCGATTTTTCTAGTGTTAATTTTAAAAGATACCGGTTTAATAATTAAAACATTAAGAGTTAATCAATGGATTAAGAACCTGGTAATTTTTATAGCAATTATTTTTTCTGGTCAGTTATTTAATCTAAATCTTTTTCTACAAAGTTTTTTTGGGTTTGTTATTCTCTGTTTGCTTTCATCAGCCTCTTACCTTTTCAATGATATAGTTGATTATAATTATGATCGCAAACATCCTTTTAAAAAATATCGACCGATTGCCTCAGGAAGAGTAACCCTACCTCAGGCAAGTTTTTTTTCTTTTCTTTTAATGTTGATTTCTTTAATTATGTCGCTTTTTTTATCAATTAAATTTTTCATTCTTTGTTTATTTTTTATTATTATTCATATCTTTTATTCGCTTTTCCTTAAAAAATATCCATTGGTTGATATCTTTACTATTTCTTTTTCCTTTATGGTTCGAGCTTATGGAGGAGAGGTTTTGACTGATTTTCATATTCCGGTTTGGTTGTTATTAACAATTTTCTTTGGGTCTCTATTTATGGCTTCTGTTAAAAGACACTCTGAGTTATTTAATGTTGGTCGAAAAGCCAGAATATCTTTATATCAATATAGACCTCATTTTTTAGACTTTTTAACCTATACCTTTGCTACATTAACCATTATTGGTTATGCCTTTTATACTTATTTTGAAAAACCTCCGTTGATTGAGACCCCTCTTTCTATTTTTTTTAGCAAAAACTTTCCAGGTTTTGAAGGTAGAAAATGGTTTATGTTAACGGTTCCTTTGGTTGTTTTTGGAATATCTCGTTATGCTCAGTTATTATATGAAAAAAGCGAAGGGGAACAACCAGAAAAAATAATTACTACCGATAAAACCCTAGTAGGAACAATTTTTTTGTGGGGAATAATTGTTATTAGTTTAATCTATTTATTTTAGAAAACGAAAAAATTAAAAGTGTTTTCGATAACCTATTGAAAAAAATAACAAGACTTATTAAGATTTTTAAACAATTATTAAAATTAAAATTTAATTTTTAAAAAATATGAAAACTCAGGATTCAGCAAAAAAGCAGGCCGTAGAGTTGGCTATTAATCAAATTCAAAAACAATTTGGTCGAGGATCAATTATGCGTTTAGGCGAAAGACCCCAAGTGAAGATTGATGTTATACCAACAGGAATTTTGCCTTTAGATATAGCTTTGGGAATTGGTGGTATACCTCGGGGAAGGATTATCGAGATTTATGGACCTGAGTCATCAGGTAAAACAACTCTTTGTTTAAATCTTATTGCTCAAACCCAAAAATTAGGTGGGGTTGCTGCTTTTATTGATGCTGAACACGCTTTAGATCCTAGTTGGGCAAAGATTATTGGAGTAAAGCTAGAAGACTTGTTAGTGTCTCAACCCGATACCGGTGAACAAGCTCTTGAGATTACTGAACAATTAGTAAGATCAGGTGGCGTTGACTTGATAGTTATTGACTCAGTAGCCGCTTTAGTACCACGCTCTGAGATTGAAGGAGAAATGGGAGAAGCTCAAATTGGTCTTCAAGCCAGATTGATGTCTCAAGCTTTAAGAAAGTTAACTGGAGTAGTTTCTAAATCTCAAGCAACAATTATTTTTACCAACCAAATCCGCTTAAAAATTGGGGTTATGTTTGGTAATCCTGAGACGACAACTGGTGGACTGGCGCTTAAATTTTATGCATCTTTACGGATGGATGTACGAAAGATTGAGACACTTAAAAAAAACAATCAAGTGGTTGGAGCAAGAATTAGAGTAAAAATTGTTAAGAATAAATTGGCCCCACCTTTTAGAGAAGCCGAATTTGTTATAAATCAGGATGGAATTGATAGAATTGACTCATTAATTGAGGCGGCTATTAATACAAATGTTCTTCAGAAGAGTGGTTCTTTTATTAAATTAAATGAAAAGATAATCACTCAAGGTCGTGATCAATTAAAAGAGTTATTAATGAAAGATAAAAAGTTGGAGGAAGAGATTTTAAAAAAGACAAAGGAAAAAATTAAATGATTATGGAAGATGAAGAATTAAAGAATTATCTTATAAATAAAGCCTTTTTTTATCTTAAGTTTCGACCAAGAACAGAAAAGGAGGTTTTTGATTATCTTCAAAAAAAATTAAAAAAGATTAGGGGTAAAGAGATTTCTTCAAAAGATAGAGAGTGTTTATTTGAGGTAATTAATTTTCTAAAATCTAATAATTACTTAAATGATAGAGATTTTATTGATTGGTTTGTTACTCAAAGAATTAGAACGAAACCAAGAGGAATTGCTTATTTAAAATATGAGCTAGAAAGAATGGGGGTAAGTAAACAATTGGTTAAAGACTATTTTATCTCAAACTCTATTAATGAGGAGGAAATTATTAAATCGAATTTACCCAAACTAGAGAGAAGGTATCGAAGTCTAGAAGTTAAGAAAAGAAAACAAAAAATCACCCAATATCTTCAAAGAAAAGGTTTTAATTTTTGGCTTATAAATAAGGTAATAAAGAGTGATGGCTAACATATTTAATTCTATCTTTCAGTTGTCTCTAAAAAAGAAAAAAACTTCTTTTTTGCTTATTTAATTTGAATAGATTTATAAATAAAAGATAGCATAGTAATTTAAAACTAAGCTTAAAAAGTTTTGAGACAAAATAGTCTTTATCAAAATTTCCTGAATATAACATAATAAAAATAATTATAAGTTATAAATAATACGATTGAAGTATTGGGTATTTTCATATTTAAGATGATTGATTATTTAAAAAAAATTGATATAATATAGGACATTAATCAAATTTTTTTATGGTTTTATGTCTCCAGAACGACAACCACCACAGGATTCATTTCAAAATAGTAGATTTAAAAAAAATCCAGCTTTTCATCTAGAAGAATTAAATAAAATTTTATCTGATCTTAACAATGAAAGATCTTCATCTTCTAATGAAAAATCTTTATTTGAAAGACATAAAAAAAGAAAAATACGAGGAGAATTAGAGAAATTAGAAATAACACTTCGTAAAGAAGTAGCTAATCAAAGGGAAGAAAGAGATCGATTTCATGCCTTTCTTAATTGGTGTCGAGATCAAGAAAAAAAAGATCCAGAAAAAATATTTAAAGAGATACTTGGTCTGTGGAGATGTCTTGTTGGTTCTTTTTCAGAGAAACTAAAAGGCAAAGGCTTAGTTGATAGCGTCTTAGAGTTATATAGTAGGAAAAGTCCTAAACAATGTCGTCAAGATATTGAGAGAGCTAAGAGAGGTGAATTTTCTTTAGCCGCTTCACAGGTTGTTTTATTTTTAGCTTCTCATTACGCAATATTAGGAGCTATGAGACAAATAGAATTTATCAGACCTCATGGCTTTCAGGGACCACTTAAAGAGTTAGAAGATATTAACAGAATTAGAAAAATTAAATCTTTATTGATAGATGATTGGAATTGGAATATTAATTTTTTTCTCAGACAATTAGCATTAAGTTTGAAATTAGAACCTGGTAGGGGTAGTCAAATGCGTCAAGACGCTTTTGATAATTTAATTAGAAATAATCCTAATGATTTATATAAACTTTTAAATCTCATTGAGATATTATACAGGATATTATACCTTGAAGCACTTGGTGAGACACTTAATTTTGCTATCACTGCCTCTATTCATTATAGTAATAGGAAAGAAAATGAAAAAAGAT
>FWPV01011227.1_pt1 | contig 14329 bp, 12 predicted proteins | sample 2228371 | NCBI WGS metagenome assembly FWPV01 (sample SAMEA103939776, study PRJEB20133) | metagenome
TGAAAAAACAAATGCGCGGGCATGGGCAAGCCCGCCGTCATCCATCTTGCAGCTGGATGCCTTCTGCCCCTGTGCGCAAGCCCCCCCCCCCTTAAATCGGCCATAGAAATACGGCTCATGATAAGCTTTGAAAACTTCTTTGTCGGGAAATCGTTGGCAGAGCATTTCCACATGGCCTGTGTCTTTTTTTAAACTCCGGGTCAAAACCAGGGCATGGCTGCGTGCCAATGCGGAAACCGGCTCCCGCAGGATACCCCGAGGGATTAAATGGCCGTTTCCCAAAAAATGGTTGTCATCAATGAGCACAATATCCAAATCCCGATGCAGCCGACGGTGTTGAAATCCGTCATCCAGAACCAAAACCTGGGGAGAAAATGCTTCCACGGCCCGCCTGCCGACGTCAAACCGGTTACGCCCCACCATCACCGGAACACCCTCCAATGCCCGCGCCATCATCAGGGGCTCATCGCCCCCCAGAAAAGCATCGGATATCATTGTTTCACCATTGCTGATGACCCCTCCTTTTTTCTCCAGCGCCCCCTGATATCCCCGGCTCAATACCACGGGTTTTACGCCCAGTTCCCGAAGCATCTTTGCCATATAAATGGTCATGGGCGTCTTGCCCGTGCCGCCCGCTGACAGGTTGCCGATGGAAATCACCCGGCACCCGAGTTGTTTGGGATGGATTATCTTAAAATCATAACACAGGGCTCGGAAGCGCACCGCTGCGCCGTATAATTTTGAAGCCGCAAAAAGCATCCGCGCCAAAGGGGTCTGGTGATACGGATCGTTTCCTGTCATGATGGATGCAATGCGATTTTTCAATAGATTTCGGGACATCACGCTCATTCTTCGATATTGATCAACAAAATCGCGCCCACACAAAAAAACAAGGCATTGGCAATCCAGGCAGAAACCCAGGCCGGCATCATATCGCCATATCCCAGGGACAAACAAAAACTTAACACCCCCCAATAACCGAATGCCGTGAGAATTCCATAGGCAAAACTTGCCGCCATTCCCTCCCGTGTTTTTCCCCTCAGGGCAAGACCGGACCCCATCAGGCTCATGATGAAGCAGACAAACGGAAAAGCGGTCTTTGCATATAGATCCACGCGGTATTTGGTGACGTCATAGCCCTGGGATTCGACTTTTTGAATAAATTTTCGAAGATTGGAAAAGCTCATTTCTTCGGCCTTTTGTTGAACCCGCTGCAGATCCTCAGGGAGCAACTGCAGATCCACGGACTGAATTTCGGAATACACTGCCGGAACCGATTCCGCATCACCGGTAAATGTCTGGGTCAAACATCCATACAGCATCCATTGATTGTTTTGAAATTGCCCTTTTTTGGCGTCAATGCGCTGGGTCATATGAAATTGGTCATCAAAATATACGATGGTCACGCCCAATATCTGGTGATTCCGGGGATCATAAAAATCAATATGGGTAATGGAGCGGTCGCCCCGAATCCAAATATTTTTTTCCTTGGTTGTAACCAGATTGGGTTTATTTTTGGCCTGTGCCCACAGCTTATTTTCCCGGGCATTGGCCACGGGCACGATGGATTCATTAAAGAAAAACAAGATAATGGATATGACGATGCCGATCATCAGCACCGGCGCCATCAGATAATACTCGCTGATGCCGCCGCTTCGCAACGCAACGATTTCATTGTTTTTGGACATGAGCCCAAAAACTATCAAAATGCTCAGCAAGTGCACGGCCGGAGTTACCAAAGACACAATCATGGGAACGCGATACAAAAAATAAATCAAAATACGGGATGTCGGAAATGAAGCAGCCAACAGATCCTGAATCCGGCCGAAAAAATCAATTGTCACATAGACAAAAATCACCATTCCCAAAACCATGAAAAAATATTTGAAAAACATTCGGTAAATGTATGAATGAATAATTGTCATGGCATTCACCGTGATCCAGGGAAATGGCCCCCGAATCCCAAGGCCCGGAAAACAAGTGTTTTTAAACGATGCATGCGAATAAACAAACCCACGGGCCGATCATTGGCCGTCTGAACAAGCAGATAGATCCCGGCGCCTCCCATGATGATATTCGGCGCCCACATGCCCACAGCCGGAGGATACATCCCGGATTGTCCCAGCATGAATCCGGCGGATAGCAGCAGATAATAAATTAAAAACGCCATCAAGCCGATTCCCAGACCTGCGGATTTACGCGCAGTCTGAGATTGAATGCCCAAGGGGACGGCCAACAGAGCCAGTGCGATACAAGAAAACGGAATGGAAAACTTTTTATGATATTCCATCACCGCTGAAAAATACCGCTTGTCCTTTTGGCGGGCGTTTTCAATCACAGCCGCCAATTCCGCCAAATTCATTTCTGTTTCTTTCTTTCTTCGCGTTTTTGCGCCGGATAGGGCATCTTTTAAATCCAGCTGCAGATCATAAGTCTCAAACCGAATGGAATGGGCGGCTTTGCTGCTCAGATTCACCTGATTGAGGGTCCCTTGGTAGAGTCTTAAAATATATCGATACGGATCAGAAGATTGGAATAAAAACCCTTTGGGCGCCACAATGGTGCTGTTGATGCCTTCCTTGCGGTGATCGTTGATGAAAACATCCAGCAGGAATCGGGTTTTTAGGTCAATGTCATTGACATAAAACATGATCCCGTCAAAACTGTCGTTGAACTGCCGTTCTTTTAAACCCACATGAAAATTCGACCGCACCACATCAAACGCCAGCTGCCGGTATGCGGACTCGGCTTTGGGCAAACCCCAAATAGCCATGCCGGCTGTGGCAACAGCATTGATGAATCCAAACAAAATCACGGGTGGGATCAACCTGTAAATGCTGATTCCGCCGGCTTTCAAGGCGATCACTTCATTGTCATTGGATAAGCGCAAGAATGTCAGCAACACCGCCAGCATGACGGACATGGGGATAATATACACAACAAAAAACGGCATGGAATACGCCAATAAAAGAATGAAATGGATCACGCTGACCTGGTAATTGACAATCAGGTTGGTGATTTCCAAAACCTGCCGCATCACAAAAATAAACAAAAAAAACAGCATATTCATAAAAAACGGCGGGATCATTTCGTTAAGGATATAGCGGCTGAGAATAAAACAGCGGTTCATATGGACATCGGCGATTAATAACTGTGAGATTCTTTTATTTTTAATCCGGAACTACGTCTTTCCCATGTATCACCGGATAACCAACATATATTTTGATCAACCAGAGCATGCCGGAAAAACAATTTTTGATTTCCAAGAGGCGATGCGGCATTGCGTCCGGGGTTGGCAATTCCATGTTCTATAGTCGGATGATGTCAATGTGTACTCGAATTTTCACCCCTTAATCCGCTTTTGCAAACTGCATTTGATAAAGATGATAATACTCTCCTTTTTTTGCCATCAGCTCTTCGTGATTGCCCTCCTCCACGATCCGGCCGCCCATCATAACGATAATTCGATGGGCATACGCAATGGTGGACAGCCGGTGGGCGATCACAAAAGAAGTCCGCCCTTTCATCAGATTTTCAAGCGCCTGTTGAACCAGCCGTTCGGCTTCTGTGTCCAGAGACGCTGTGGCTTCATCTAAAATCAATATGGGCGCATTTTTGAGCAATGCCCTGGCAATGCATATGCGTTGTTTTTCTCCTCCGGAAAGGCGGCTCCCCAGCTCCCCGATGACCGTATCCAATCCCTTGGGCAGGGTTTTTATAAAGTTGTAAATATAGGCTGCTTTCGCGGCGTTTTCAATCTCCTGGTCCGTGGCTTCGGGCTTTCCATAGGCGATATTGCGGCGGATGGTGTCATTAAACAAAATGGGTTCCTGGGTGACGATGGCCACTTGTTTGCGAAGGGATGCAATGCGCATGTGGCGGACGTCCACGCCGTCAATGCGAACGGCGCCATCGGTGACATCATAAAATCGCGGGATGAGATTCACCAACGATGTCTTCCCTCCGCCGCTCATGCCCACCAGGGCGATGACTTCACCCGGCGAAACGGACAAATTGATGTTTTTGAGCACAAGTTCTTTGTCGTTGTAAGCAAAGCAAACATTTTCAAAGGCAATGTGATGGGGTTTGGTGTCCATCTCCACCGGATAGGCCGGATCTTTAATGGGGGATTCGGTTTCTAAAATGTCGAAAATCCTGTCCACTGCGGCCATTCCCTGCTGAATGGTATTGTGAAGCTTGGTTAATTTCTTGGCCGGCGGATAAAGCATCATCACCGCTGTTGTAAATGAAAAAAAAGTGCCGGGTGTGGATGTGCCCGTGATGACCCCATACCCCCCGTACCAGATCACCAGGGCGATGCCGATGCCGCCCAACGCCTCCATCACCGGCGATGTCAAGGCCCTTGCCCGAATGGATTTGATCTCGAACCGAAAGACACGATAATTTTTTTCATGAAATTTGTTTTTTTCAAATTCTTCCATGCCAAAGGCCTTGACGATTTTATTGCCGGAAAATGTTTCATGGAGAAAAGAATTCAGATCCGCCATGCTTTCCTGGCCTTTACGGGAAAATCGTCTCACCCGTCTGCCGAATTCCACTACGGGGAAAAAGGCCAGGGGAAAAACAAAAAACGCAATCAATGCCAATTTCCAATCCCGGTAGAAAACCACGCCCGTCAATCCGACCATGGTCAGAATATCTCCAAGACCGGATGTCACCGCCTTGGACACCATGTTTTTTACCACCCCGACATCATAGGTAATCCGAGACATCAGTCCGCCGGTGCGTTCCTGCTGGAAAAAGGCCAGGGGCAGATCTGAAATTTTATCATAAAGACTATCCCGGAGCTTCCGAATCACACTTTCTCCCACATATTGAATCAGAAACTCCTCCCCATACATGCCCAGCCCGCGCAGCAAAAAAATAAACATCACCAAAAGCGGCAGCAATTTGAGCATCACCTCGTTTTTATGTAAAAAAACATCATCTAAAACAGGCTTGACAAGATAGGCCACTGCAGAAGTCGTTCCCGCCACCACCACCATGCAGGCGATTGACAAAAACAGGTGAAACCAGCTTCCTTTCAGATACGCCAAAAGTTTTTTGAGCCGGGGGGAAAAACGGAATGTATCAAAAATCATCATTTGTTATCACACACTGAAGACAAATCGTGTTGTTTGAGATAAAACAATGCGATTTCAGCGGTTTTTTCAGCAGCCCCAGGCGACCCCAAACGTTGGCGCACCATTTTGAGTTTTTGACAAATCTCATGGAAGGTATCCGGTGATCGAAGCAACTGCCCAACGGTTTGCGCGATTTTCGTGGGATTGGCGTCAGCCTGAATCAATTCAGGAACAATCCGCTCATTGGCGATGATATTGACAAGCCCAATATGGTCCACCCGGATCAAGGACTTGCCCAGCATATAACTTACAGGCGACACCCGATACACAATCACCATGGGAACTCCGGATATGGCTGTTTCCAAAGTGACGGTGCCGGAAACCGCAACCGCCAGGGTGCTTTTTTGAAGAATCTTTGCAATGGATCCGGTCATCAAAGAAACACGGCAGGTTTGCCGGTAGTTTTGAATCAGGGATTCTACCTGCTCCCGCTGGATGGAGGGCGCCAATGATACTATAAATTCCATATGGCGAAATCGCTGCTGCAGCTGGCTGGCGGCAGCCAGCATTTCCGGAAGGTTCCGCGCGATTTCGATCTGTCGGGAACCCGGCAGAAGGGCCACCACCGGCCGTTGAAGATCGAATTCTAAACATTCCTTCAAAGGAATATTGGCATAATAATCCATGAGGGGATGACCCACAAAAGTCACCGGCACTCCATGGGCGGAATAATATTCTTTCTCAAAAGGAAAAATCACCGCCATATGATCCACATCCCGTTTAATCCGATGAATCCGGCCGGAGCGCCATGCCCAGATCTGGGGACTGATGTAATACAATACCGGGATCTTTAGTTTTTTGGCAATTTTTGCCACCCGAAGATTAAAATCCGGAAAATCAATCAAAATCACCAGATCGGGGCGCTGGTGTGTCAGCATCTGTTTCACGGCGGAAAAGCTCTTCCACACGGCCGGCATTTTAGCAAAAACTTCGGTAATGCCCACCACAGATAAATCCGCAGCGTCTGCAATGATCCGGACCCCTTGGTTTTTAAGCCCTTGGCCGCCGACGCCGTAAAATGAAACGGTTTCATCCCGTTTTTTAATGGCGCAGACGAGTTCTGCGCCATGGGCGTCTCCAGATGCCTCGCCGGCAATGATCAGAATCTGTTTGGATGTTGACACCATTCTTATTCTCTGGAATTACTGGATCCGGCGGGTGGATTCCCGAATTTGACGCGTAATATCCAAGGCGATTTTCAAAGCATCCCGGCCCATGGGGCCCGATACCTCAGGCTCCTGACGGGTCCTTACGGCATTGATGAAGGAACGAATCTCTTCTTCCAGGGCATCGCCTTCCTTAAAACACCGCTCTTCCATCTGCATGCCGGGAATGGGGCTTTCGATTTCTCCTTGCCCCGGCCAGATATGGATGATGGAGCGGTTGGCGAAATCCAACGAAATATAACCTTCTTTCTGGAAAATGCGAATTTTGCGTTCATTTTTACTGGATATCCGGCTGGCAGTGACATTGGCCACGGCGCCGTTTTCAAATTCAATATGGGCATGGGCGATATCCACGCTGTCCGATACCACGGGCGCCCCCATGGCATGGGAATATCGGATTCCGGATTTTACAAAACTCAGGATAATATCAATGTCATGGATCATTAAATCCAGCACAACACTGACTTCTGTGCCGCGCTTTTTGTAAAGGCTGAGACGATTGGATTCAATAAACACAGGATGATGAACCAAATGTGAAATGGCGGTTACCGCCGGGTTGAACCGTTCCAGATGCCCAACCTGGAGAATCAACCCCCTTTGATCCGCCATGTCAATAAGGGCATCCGCCTCTGCCACAGTGGTGGTAATGGGTTTTTCAATCAACACGTCAATGTCTTTTTCCAAAAACGCCCGGCCGATTTCAAAATGCAGGGGCGTAGGCACCACAATGCTCACTGCATCCACCTTGCCGAACAGATCCCGATAATCGGAAAATGCGGCAACGCCCCATTTCCGAGCGACTTCCCGGCATTGATCCATGTTCACATCCGCCACACCCACCAGTTCCACATGGTCTAAACGGGCGTATTTTTCCGCATGGAATTTGCCCAGATACCCCACACCCACCACGGCTGCGCGAATTTTTTTCATTGTTCGTTATCCTTTTCCAAGGCCACAATGGATATATCCCAGGCATCCGCATGCCGGATCATATCTTCTTTATCATATACCAAGGATTTCCCCGCTTCAACCACCAGAACCTTTGCGCCGACGTCATGCATGGTGCGGATGGTCTGAGCGCCCACCGCAGGCACGTCAAAACGGAAATCTTGATTGGGTTTGCAGACTTTCACCACCACCGCATGCCCTTTGGCCAGCTGACCTCCTCGGCGGATGGTGCTGTCCGTTCCGTCAATGGCTTCCACGGCGGTGACCGTGCCATTGGAGACCACCACGCATTGTCCGATGTCCAGTCGGCCGATTTCTTTGGCCATCTTCCATCCCAATGCCATATCCATCTGTTCGTCCGGGGTGGGTTTGCGTTTTGTCCAGCATCCCGGCTGGGCCAAAAATTCCGGAATCAAAAACGTAGACGGCCGGATTTGAATGCCTTCATCCTCAAGAATTTTTGCAAAAGCCCGCAAAACACGGTCATCATGGGTGTCATGACGCATATTCGCAAGAAGCGAAATCGCCTTTAAATCCGGATGGAGATCCCGGATGGAATTTGGTTTGCGGATGGCGCCGATCATCACGGCTTCGGAAATGTGATGGGATTTAAAAATTTTAATCAGCCGTTTGATTTGGCCGATATGGATGATTTCCAAAAAAGCCACGGATTGCAAAAGCGCCGGATCTGTTTCGCCGTGATAGCCCACAGCATACACTTCAAAACCTTTTTGAGCGGCCTTTTTTGAAAAAAGAATTGGAAAAGGACCGCTGCCGGCGATTAATCCGATTCGTTGGGTCATGGATGAATGCTCTTATCGGGTGATTCCCCGCTGGGTCGTTTTGATGAAATTGACCAGATTCACCACTTCCGCAATGTTTTCAACTTCAGCCAGCACCCGCTCCACAGCTTCATTGACGGTCAGACCAATGCGGAAAATGATCCGATATGCTTTTTTTAAGTTTGAGATGGTGTTTTGAGAAAACCCGTGGCGCTGGAGCCCCACTTTATTGAGGCCATGCAATGCGGCCCGGTCCCCTGCCGCCAATACATAGGGCGGAATATCCTTCACCACAGCGGACATGCCGCCGATATAGGCGTAATCACCGACGCGCACGAATTGGTGAATGGCCGTCAATCCGCCCACAATCACATAATCCCCCAACACAATATGGCCGGCCAATGTGGCATTGTTGGAAAGAATCACGCCATTGCCGATTTTGCAGTCATGGGCCACATGGGTATATGCCATTAAAAAATTGTTTTCACCGACTTCGGTGACGCCGCCGCCGAATTCCGTGCCCCGATTCAACGTGGCAAATTCCCGAATAACCGTATTCCGGCCAATTTTCAAATAGGTTTTTTCGCCTTTGAATTTGATGGCCTGGGGAACTGTTCCAACGGATGCATAGGAGAATATGTGACAGTTCGGCCCAATATCCACATAGGAATCCACCGTGGCATGGGCCCCGATGACGGTTCCGGATCCAATGCAGGCATATGCATTGATGATGGCATACGGCCCGACCTCCACATTCGCATCCAGTTCAGCTTTGGGGTCCACAATCGCAGTTGGGTGTATCATCGTTCGCCTCCAATCATCGCAAGTATATCGGCTTCCGCAACGCGCTGGTTGCCGACAAATGTTTCTGCATGCATTTTGATGGCATGTCGCCGCTGTTTGATAATATTTACTTTAAAAATCAGCTGATCCCCCGGGGTCACCGGCGCCCGAAATCGGGCCTGATCAATGCCGGCAAAACAGATGCGTCCATGCTCGCACTGGGGCAATGTTTCACATATGAGCAAAGCGCCGGCCTGGACCATGGCTTCCAGAATCATCACGCCTGGCATGATGGGTTTTGCAGGAAAATGCCCTTGAAAAAACGGCTCATTGATGGTCACATTTTTTAAAGCGCGGATCCCTGTCCCCGGCTCGATGTCCAGAACCTGATCCACCAAAAGAAACGGATAGCGATGGGGCAGAACCTGCAAGATCTTTTCAATGCCATATTCAGACTGCGCCATTTTATTTTTCCTCCAGTGCGGCCAGCCGTTTTTCAAGTAAAGTGATTTTATTTTTTAATTCAGGAAGCTTCAGAATGATTTGCTGAACACGGAGCCAGGTTTGATGGGGCATTTCAGGGGTTCCGGAAACGGTTTGTCCCTCTGGAACCGACCGGGCCACGCCGGCCTGGGGGCCGACTACTGCATGATCGCCAATGGTGATATGCCCGGATATGCCGGCCTGGCCGGCCAAAATAACATTTTTCCCGATAACGGCGCTGCCGGCGATGCCCACCTGACCGACGATCAACGAATTTTTGCCGACCACCACATTATGCGCGATATGCACCAGATTGTCCGTTTTAACCCCCTCCTGAATCCACGTCTTGCCGAACGTCGCCCGATCAATCGTATTGTTGGCGCCGATCTCCACATCATCATCAATCTGAACAATACCGATTTGAGGGATTTTGACATGACGGTCGCCGTCCTGCGCAAATCCAAATCCATCGCTGCCAATGACGGTTCCGCTTTGAATCAATACCCGATTCCCGATCACGCAACGATCCAATATGGATACATTCGGAAAAATCTCCACGTCATCGCCGAGAACAACACCTGAACCCAGATACACATGGGGCCACAAGGTCACCCCGCTGCCGAGGCGCACATTGTCTTCAATCACCACATAAGGGCCGATATGCACATTGCTCCCGGATGAAAAATTCCTGCCTATGCGCGCCAACGGTGAAATGCCGGGGGCGGGCCGGGCATGGGGATGAAACAGGTTCATCATAACGGCAAAGGCGAGCCGGGGGGATTTGCATAAAATTAGGCTTGATTTGCTTTTTTCTGAAAAATGATCCGGAACAATCACAGCAGCTGCTTTTGTGTCATTGATTTTTTTCAGCAGTTTGGATGAATCGGCAAAGGTGATGTCCCGGGAACAAGCCGCATGAAACGGAGCTATCCCGGAGACGACCATATCCGGATCCCCCACCAGCGTTCCGCCGGTCTTTTGGGCCACATCCGATAATGATATTTCCATCCGACTTACTCCGGTTTATCTAAAACAGCCTGATCTCCGGGATATTTTTTATTATAAGCGTCCACCATTTTGCTTGTAATGTCAATGGCGTCCGGATAATACAGAACTGCGCTTTGCTCGATGATGAGCTGGTATCCTTCCTTCTGCCCGATATCCTTTGCGATTTCAAAAATTTGCTTTTTTAATTTATCGATATATTTGGCTTCCAGCTCACGGAATTCCGATTGATACTTTTTTTGCAACGTCTGAAAATCATATTTTTTGATTTCCAGCTCGCGTTGTTTTTCATCGCGTTTTTCTTTGGACAGCACCATGGCTTCTTTGCTGAGCTGATCAGAGAGCTGTTCAATTTGAGCCCCAAGATCTTTTAAACCGCTTTCCATTTCTTTCCCACGTTTCTGCATCATGGCTTCCACGGCCTTTCCGGATTCGGATTCCGCCAAGACTTTCTGAAAATCCACCACGCCGATCTTGACGGCATCCGACGCAGAAACAGACACGCTCATGGCCAACGTGAACATAACAGCAATCATTCCGATAAATTTCATGAAACCCCCTTTATCCGTTTTTTATTAAAAATATCTTTGATTAAAAAAATCCGCCGATGGAAAATTCCCAACGTCCGGTATCTTCACCGGGTTTTCGATCCAAAATGGTCCCATGCTCCAATCGCAATGGACCCAGGGGAGAATACCAACGGATGCCGAACCCGGCTGTTTCCCTTAAATCATCCAAGGCAAGGGGGCCGCCGTCAAAGGCATTGCCGGTGTCGTAGAAAATCACGCCCATAAAGCCCGCATCCTTGATGATGGGGAACAAGTATTCGGCGTTGAATTGAATATATCGGTCCCCGCCGTATTGGTAGCCGTTGGCATCCTTGGGACTGACTTCCCGCCAATCAAAACCTCTCAGTGAATTGATCCCCCCCAAATAAAATCTCTCATAATCCGGCAAGTATTTATTCTCCCACACATATCCGGATTCTGCATGCAAAAAACCCACGGTGTCCCAGAAAAGCGGAAAAAACCAGCCGGTTTCCGCAATGGTCTTGGTAAAACCCACGTTTCCACCGATGCCCGCATATTGGACGGTGACCCGATGGGACGCCCCTTCCGTGGGATTGAACACCCGGTTTCTGGAATCATATACCGTGCTTAATGTGATGCTGCTCTGGGTATAAGTGCCTTTGGATATATACGGCGCAGCATCCTCATCAATATTGTCAATATAGCTGTCGTCATAATTATATGAAATATACCCCCGGGTCAGTTTAAAAATCGGGTAACCAAAGCGCAGACCGCCGCCGGTGGCTTCCCGGTCATAATCGTCATATTCCCGGTTCCACCGATACGCGTCGATTCCGGCAGACAGGGGGATATCAAACAACCAAGGCTCTGTAAAACTTAAACTATATTGGCGGGAAACGCTCCCGGTCTGAATCTTGGCTTGTAAATCCTGGCCCCGACCGAGAAAATTGCGCTCCGCCACAGCGGCCATCACATACAACTTATCAATGCCGCTGTACCCGCCTCCAAAAGAAAACGTTCCCGTGGGCTTTTCTTTGATTTCCACCTGCAATACGGTTTGATCCTCTGCGGTTCCATTGGATGTTTTGACGTTGACGCTTTCGAAATAATCCAGGCGGTTCAAATTTTTAATGCTGTTTTTCATGCCGGTGCTGGTGTATAATTCCCCTTCATAAACTTCCAATTCCCTTCGGATCACCTTGTCGCGCGTTTTGGTGTTTCCCTGGATATTGATTTTTTCAAAATACACCGGCTCATTCTTTCGGATCTGAAACACAATATCAATAATGCAGCGCTCCGCGTCTTTATTAAATTGAGGGATGATCTCGGCCTTGGCAAATCCCTTGTCGGCATACAAATCAGTGAGCGTGAGAATATCCTGGCGGATGGCGTCCCGGTTAAAGATAGGCTCCTTGTTGGATTTTAATTGAGACAGCATTTCATCCGCAGAGACAATCAAGTCCCCTTGGACGCCGATGTTTCCCATTTTGTATTGTTGGCCTTCATCAATTTTAATCAAAATATAAATCCATTCGTCCTTGTAAGTCACCTGGGGATCGCCCACCCGACTGTCTGCATACCCATTGTTTTGATAAAATGAATTGATCTTGACGATGTCTTGATTGAGCTTGTCCATATTCAAATCCCCGGAACCGGTCAACCAGGAAAAAAAGCCCTTTTCCGAGGTATCCATCATTTTCTTTAATGTCTTTGCGTCAAATGCGGTGTTGCCGTCGAACTGAATTTCTTTGATCCGTATTTTTTCCCCTTCGGTGATGATGAATTCAAGGTCCGCCTGATTATGCTCAAGGAGATCCAGTTTATAGGTTACGGAAACGTGATGATAATTTTTTTCTTTATAAAGCGATTCGATGATTTTTATGTTTTTCTGGATTTTAAATATGTTTAAAATAGCGCCGGAGGTGATATCGATATTCTCCTTGATTTTTTCATCATCCAAAACCGTATTCCCCGTGATAATGATGTCCCGGATGGTGGGCTTTTCCTTGACGTCATAGATGACGGTATTGCCGTCGGGCGCCCGCTCCACGGATACACGGATATCGTCAAAATATCCCATGGCGTAAATGGATTTCAAATCTTCAGAAAGAAGCGCAGGATCATAGACGGCGCCGGGCCGGGTCTGAATCACGCGTAAAATGGCATCGCTTTCGATCCGTTCATTACCGGTGACGCGGACATCTTTGACGGTTTCAGCCCCTTGTGCGCATATCGCCCCCATCCACAGCCAAAGCGCCAAAAACAGATGCATTCCAAAGGATTTCCGCATAAGGTTTATCTTAGTCCGGTGATTTCAACCAATTTTCCGTCGATTAACGTCAATCGCTTGTTCATCAATCCCGCAAGTTTCATATTATGCGTCACCACCACAATGGTCATATGGGTTTCCTGATTTAGCTCCATGAGCAGTTCATGAATTTGCTGGCTGTTTTTTTGATCCAGATTCCCCGTGGGTTCATCGGCCAAAAGCACTTGAGGTTTCAGCACCAGGGCGCGCGCCAGAGCCACCCGCTGCTGTTCCCCGCCGGAAAGCTCTGCCACACGGTGGTGGATGCGATGCTTCAACCCCACACGGATCAAAATAGATTCCGCCTCCGTCTGAATCTGACGTCGCTTTTTCCCATAAATGAAACCCGGCATCATGACATTTTCCAGAGCTGAAAACTCTGTCAAGAGATAATGGAATTGAAACACAAATCCCATGCGCTGATTTCTGAATTTGGCCAGGTCTTCGCCGTTTAATTGGAAAACATCCTCACCGCCGTATAATAGCGCCCCCCGGTCCGGACGATCCAATGCGCCCAGGATATGCAGCAACGTTGACTTTCCGATGCCGGACTCCCCCACCACTGCAATGGTTTCACCGCCGCGGATATCCCATGAAAGGTCATTTAATACCTCTACTCGGGCCCCGTTATTTTGATAGCTTTTATAAATATTTCTCAAGGAAATCAAGGAATCATGCGTCATATAAGATGGGGGCTCATCAGATAGGGTGTCATGGGAAGACCGAAACTCAAAGGCCTGTTTAACCATACCGGAGGGCCTCCACAGGATTAAATCGCGACGCCTTATATGCTGGATACAAGGTGGATAAGAAACAAATGCCGATGGCAGCCACCACAATGGCAATCACATCCAAATATTCCAGTTGAACCGGAAGGGTCGTGAAATAATAGACATCGCCGGGCAGTTCGATGAATTTATAATGCTTTAAAACAAAACATCCGAAAATGCCCAGAACCAAGCCCAGGGCGGTGCCGATGAACCCGATGACCAGCCCCTTAAACACAAATATTTTCCAAATGCTCCGATCCGTGGCGCCCATGGCCTTGAGAATGGCGATATCCCGTGTTTTTCCCATGACCATCATGATGAGGGTGCTGGCGATATTAAAAGCCGCCACCAGAATTATCAAGGTCAGAATGATGAACATGGCCTTTTTTTCAAGCTTTAACGCGGAAAAA
>FWPV01011228.1_pt1 | contig 14328 bp, 13 predicted proteins | sample 2228371 | NCBI WGS metagenome assembly FWPV01 (sample SAMEA103939776, study PRJEB20133) | metagenome
TATATGCATAAGCGTGCCTCCTTTTACGGCTTCCGCCGTTAATATTTTTTTCCTGGTGATATTGTATCACCGAGGCACGCGCTTTCATATATCATTGCAAGGAGCGTAACGACGAAGCAATCTCTTTTTTTATTTAAAAGAATAAAAAAACCAACTACAAGATTCCTCACTGCGTTCGGAATGACAAGGAATAAGGTTGTCATTGCGAGGAGACCGCCAAAGGCGGTCGACGTGGCAATCTCTCTTTTCATTCATAAAAAACCCAACAACGAGATCGCACGCTCCGCTCGCGATGACAAACCCTTGAGATTCCTTCACTACATTTGCATTGACAAGATAAAAAGAGAGTTTGCCACACTCCTTTCATGTGATTGCAATGACAAATATAGCAAGGTATTACATTGCTTATCGCTGGATTTGGGTAATTATTGCCTTTTTGTATTTTTCAAAATCTTCCAGATTTTTATGAAGTATTGAGACAACTATTGAGGGTTCTATTTTTTCATACTGGTGTACAACCACATTCCTGAATTTTGCCATCTTTTCCATTGATTTAAATAATTTTTTGTTTAAGATTCTGTTTTCTGCCAGAACTTTAAAGGTATCAGCATAACTTGTTGGCAATCTCATGCCTTTATCAGAAATCAAATGATTGGCGATATCTATGCATAATTCAATCAGTATCTGTAAGGTTCTTTCAATAATCCTCTGTATTTTCCAGTCATTTTTATATGCATTAACTGAGATTTTAGAATACTCTCTGATCTGTCCTAAATAAGTCTCTATCTGTGCAAGCTTTCTTCCTAATAGAAGTTTATCAACCAATTCCGTACCTTCTTTTCAGAATATCTCTCTCTTTTATTTTGAAATCAAAAAATTCTCTCAGAACTCTTGATTCATATTTGTGCCTCAGAAAGGGATCCTTATCAACGAGAACTTTTCTGGCCTGTAGAATTCTCCCAGTGAGACTGAGCTGAGCGGTGTTTAAAATCACTATGTCAATCTCATCTGTACCAAGGACATTTGCAATATCGCCAAATAACTCAAGGTAGTCTATTTTTTTAACATTTTTTACATAAATAGCCACGTCAACATCACTTAAAGGATTTAGTTTGTCTTTTAACAGCCCCCCAAAGAGATAGGAAAAGATGATATTGGTATCCTTTGAAAGAATTCCCGCGAGGGGAGCGATTTTTTTATGAATATCTTCTGGAATCAATTTATACCGTATCATCGCAAATAGTTTAACCAAACTTATTTAAATTATCTATTCCTCGATGCACTGGAATAATCTCCGATCCACTTTATAAAAGGGAAGTGCTGTTTAACGCTATTGAAGAGTTTTTTGTCTCCAGTAAGGAAAGGTATTTTCTTTGACTCGGCAATGGCTATGTAAGCTCCGTCATATGCGCTTCTATTATGTTTTGAAGAGATATCGAAAATCCTGCCTTTTAAATGGTCAATATCTTCTCTGACAATCTCTATTTCAAGTATTTCGTCCATCAGTTCTTTTGCTTTATTTTTTGGAAAACGTGCCATTCTTGAAGCAACGAGACAGGCATTGATTATCTCATAAGTAATAAGTGATGGTGCATAAAATGTAATCTTTCCCCTTGCGTAATCACTAACAAGACTCTGTGCCTCTGTATGGCCTTCTTCGTCAGGGAAGTAGGCTTTCAATAAAACTCCTGAGTCAACTACTATAGTCACAGATTCCTCTCTTCGAGTTCTTTCCTTGATGCTTCATAAACATCCCTTGCTTTAATGCCAGTTTTTTGCATTTCTTTAGAAATTTCAAGCATCTTCAGATAAGTTCTCAATTTTTTCAGATCCGTATATTCCTTATAAGGTAAAAGAGCTGCTACGGGCTGTCCTCGTTTGGTAATTACAACATCTTCATTTTTAGTTATAGACTCTTTTATAATGCCAGTGAAATCTTTTTTACCATCAGATATAGTCACAAATTTTATTGCCATATGTATATCTCCTATGACTATAGGATATAGTCATTATTTAGATAAAGTCAAGATTATTCAAATTTCTTGTAATAGGCATGGTTGATGTGGAACTAATATAGGGTCTCGCCTTCAAATTTCATTTCTACTTCAGCAAAAATTTCCTTATATCACCAATCCTCATTGTTATACTATGTGAATCGAGGTATTCGATAATGGGTACAGCATATTTTCTTGTTGTATTTAGTATGTCTCTGAATTCAGAAACTGTCATTTCAGACTTTTTACTGTAGAAAGCCTTAAGTTTTTCAATCATACTTTTGTAAACTTTTGAAGATAGATAAATTGACTCATTAATTCGTACAAGGTTTCCTTCTTTTGCCAGGAGATTCAGGATATCAGTGATTTTCTTTTGTTCTGTATGGAGAGACTGGCAGAGGTCTTCTTTTGTTGGAGGTTGAAAACCATTTTTTTCGATTAGTAATAAGATCTTTGTTTTTAAAGTTTCATCAACTTGTGAAAGTGTAACATGGAAAGATGCAAGTCGTATTAGTTCTTTGTCAATTGTAACCTCTTTAAGTGAAGCCAGGAGATTTCCGAAAAGTCTTGGGTTAATATTTATCAGTGCTCTGAGTTCTTCTTTCGGCATCCCGGGTTTTATAGGATTTTTTCTGTGAAAATCGGTCAGAATCTTAAGTATCTTTTCCTTTAAAGCATTGTGGATATCACGATGAATCAGGATATCTTCAAATTGAAAAATGACTTCTTTTTCCTTTAATGAGTTTATTGCATTCCTTATTGATGGAATCTCTTCTTTGATCCAACCCTCAAGTGATGATAAAGTTTTACCATATATGCTTGCCTTTTGTATCTTAATGGCTATTTTTTCTTCGAGTGTTCCTTTTTCAAATATTTGCAAATCATATGTTCCTTCTTTCTGACTCCTCCTGGAAGGTACAGGATCAAGAACTTCTCCACCGCCTATTGTATCCACAGGAGAAAATCTTCGGATTATAAATCTATCGCCAGATACAGTTATAACCGGCTCCCTGAGCCTGAACTGGCAGTAACAACTTTCATCTGGCTTAATTTCATTCCTGCCATATAGTATGATTCTTGCAATAGTCTCTGATGTTCCTAAATGGAAATGAACAAGACTTTTACTCTTTAGAATGTGAGCATCAGGAAGCATTTCTACTTTTGCATCGATTTTCCTTGTAGGGATAAATTTACCGGGGATTACAACAGAATCGCCTCTTTTTAAAGTATCCTTATCAACCCCCTGAAGATTAATAGCAACCCGCTGTCCAGCAAATGCTGACTGAAGTGGTTTCCCGTGGCTCTGTAGTCCCCTGACCTTGCTCTGAATATTACTTGGAAGTATATCAACGGTATCATCAACTGAAATGGTTCCTGAAACGGCAGTTCCTGTAACAACCGTCCCGAATCCTTTTAATGTAAATACTCTGTCAATAGGCAGTCTAAAAAGCCCTTTTGTTGGTTTAGGTTCAACTTTTAACGATATTTCCCTGATCTTCTCTTTTAAAAGATCTATATTTAACATAGTCTTCGAAGACACGGTGATTATCTCTGCTCCATCGAGGAAGGTGCCTTTTACAAAATTCCGTACATCATCTTCTACGAGTTCGAGCCAGTCTTCTTCAACAAGATCTGCTTTTGTGATTGCAATTAGTCCTGATTTGATCTTGAGAAGATTGCAAATAGCAAGATGCTCACGGCTCTGGGGCATAATCCCTTCATCTGCAGCAATAACAAGGAGAACTAAATCTATTCCACCAGCTCCTGCAAGCATGTTCCTTACGAGTTTTTCGTGGCCAGGGACGTCTACTATACCGATAGTAAGACCATCAGGATAGCTGAGATATGCAAAACCAAGATCAATGGTTATCCCGCGCTCTTTCTCTTCTTTCAATCTATCAGGGTCTATCCCTGTTAATGCTTTTACAATTGAGCTTTTACCATGATCTATATGCCCTGCTGTCCCGAGTATTACGTAACGCATATTAATAAAATAATCTCCCTGCCTTCAGAATCTCTTTCCTGCTGCCATCTTTATTAATCAAAGTCACTGTGGGCTTGAAGAACACAAAGTCTTGATGAAAAGGTGTTTTGATCCTGCCACCAAAAGAGCTGTTATCACCAAGGGCAATATGTATAGTACCGAGAATCTTTTCTGATTCGAGAATATTATCAGGTCTTCTTGCTGCCTCATTAGTGCCAATTCCAAGCTCTGCAATATTTGCATTTTCTCTTCTTTCAGACAGCTTAGTATTAAGATATTCAGCATACATATCCTTACCAGCAACATTTACAACATAACCATTTTCGACAGTGAGGGTTATTGGAGATTCCAATTGTCGTGTTGGTGCCCACTCAAGAACAAGTTTTCCATTAGCTGTACCTTCAACTGGCGCAAGGAAGGCTTCTCCTGCAGGAAGGTTTCCAAAAGATCCTTGTTTGGTTAAAATCCCTGTATCTGCTAATACCTTTCTGCCTTTTTTCGAAAAAGAGAGAAATGTACCATTTGGGGTTCGTATCTGTATGTCCTCAGCTAAACTCACAATTTTTGAGACTTCTTTTGTTCTTTTTGCTAATTTCTTCCAGTCAACATTCATAGAACCCTCAAGCATTGAGATATCAAAAAGAGGCATGCTTGCATATCTGCAACCACAGATTCTTGTCAAGAAATCCCTGAATCTTGTATGGCTTGTAGAATAGTTTGAAAGTGCTATAACACAATCTATCGCATTATTTCTGTATTTTGCAATTATTTCTTCTGCTGTTTTAAGGTTACTATTTTTTAATGTTTTTTCCAGAAGAGGCTTGAGGAGGTTCTTTTTCTTCAAGGTATCTATTGACTTTTCTCCAAAAGCGAACCTCCATAGCTCTTCAGGTGGTTCAGCGCCATGGCTTCCAGTTGCGGGGTATTCATAAGTTGTGATTGACTTGCATAGATTTTTACCAATCTCGGCTAAAAAGAGTACAAGGCAGCCGAGTTTTAATCTTCTTGTAATATCTACCTCTGTTATATCTTCTTTATCTGAGACTCTGTCATTAAATAAGAGGACTCGCTCATTTTTTTTCACACCAAGATTGATTCTGAAGATATCTCTTAGAACATTAATCACGGTTATCTGAAGAGAAATTCCATCTGTTTTAGGTGTTCGCCTGGGAAACTGATCGGATAATTACAATCAAAACACGCAGTGCAGTAATTATAGGATTCCGGGACTATTTTCTTTAGACCCTCAAGACTCAAATAAGCAAGTGAGTCAGCAGTAACATATTTTCTGATCTCCTCTAATAGATGGGTAGATGCAATGAGTTCATGCCTTGTTGGTGTGTCGATACCATAAAAGCAGGGGCCAATTGTAGGTGGGGAACTTATTTTGAGATGAACTTCTTTTGCACCGCCCCCTTCCCTGAGCATCTTTACTATCTTTTTACTTGTAGTTCCCCTGACTATAGAATCGTCTATGACTACAAGTTTTTTACCTTCAAGGAGTTTTCTCACAGGATTCAGCTTGATCTTAACACCAAAATGTCTGATGCTATGCTTAGGCTCTATGAATGTTCGCCCTACATAGTGATTTCTTATTAGTCCAAAGTCCAGGGGGATTTTGCTTACTTCTGAAAATCCAACTGCTGCAGGGACACCTGAATCAGGAACTGGGATAACAAGATCCGCTTTAGTATCTGACTCTCGTGCAAGTTGTCTCCCGAATTCCTTTCTCATCTCATTGACATTCAATCCTCCGAAGATATTGCTGTCTGGTCTTGAAAAATATATGAATTCGAAAACACAGTAAGCTCTCTTGTAATTATTGAATAACCTCATTGATTGGAGCCCTTGCTCATTTATTATAAGTAACTCTCCAGGTTCGATATCCCTAACATAAGTTGCACCGATAAGGTCAAAAGCACAAGTCTCCGATGCCAGAACGTATGCACCATTCTTCATGCCGAGACTGAATGGCCTAACTCCATAAGGGTCACGGACTGCAATGATTTCTTTTTCTCTTAAAATAAGCAGACTGAACGAACCGTTTATCTGAGTTACTGCATGTGCAACACGTTCATAAAAATCATTTCCTTTTGAATGTGCAATAAGGTGAACAATTACTTCACTGTCTGAAGAAGACTGAAATATTGCCCCTTCTTCTTCGAGTGAACTCCTCAGCTCCATAGCGTCAACAAGATTCCCATTATGTGCTATAGCAATTGTTCCGAGTGAAAAATTAGCAACTATAGGCTGAACGTTTTTAAGGACACTGGTCCCTGCGGTAGAATAACGATTATGACCTATAGCTATATGCCCAGGAAGTCTTCTTAATCTTTTCTCTGTGAATATATCAGCGACAAGCCCCATTGACTTTTCTATAAAAAGCTGTTTTCCATCAGACGAACATATACCTGCTCCTTCTTGCCCTCGGTGCTGAAGTGCGTAAAGTCCTAAATAGGTTAGATTTGATGCCTCGGGATGTCCGAATATACCAAAAATCCCACACTCTTCATGGATGTCATGGAGAATAGGTTTTTTGTTAAAGATATTATTATCACCCTTTTTTGAAAAGGGACATGAAGGAGCACGGTTCTTTAAATTGTACAACTTGTGGGACATAATTTAGATATATTTTAACATATGTATTGATTTTTTAAGAACTGAGAATAAAAATCTGATTGTATAGATATAGTTCATAAAATTACATTTTTCTGGTTGACCTTATTTTAATTCTATGGTAGAAAAATACATGAACGAAAAGCAAAAAATGCTTGCAACATTACCTTCTGTTGATGAAATACTGAAGAGTAAAAAGGGGATGGATTGGTTGAATGGCTATCCAAGAAGATTTGTTATTCAAGCTATCAGGGAGGCTATTGAAATTAGAAGGAAGGGAATCCTTCAGAATCATTCTGTTGATGTGTCAGAAGAAATATTAATGGCTGATATAGAGAATATCATTGAAAAATTGTCTTCACATAGTCTTATCCCCCTTATCAATGCAACCGGTGTGGTGATTCATACAAACCTTGGCCGTTCACTACTTTCAAAAAGTTCACTCGAAAATATCAGACGTGTTTCAGAGAGCTATTCAAACCTTGAATATGATATTGAAGAAGGCAGAAGAGGTAAGAGGTATACCCATGTAAAACGAATTCTCAGAGAAGTCACTGGAGCGGAGGATGCACTTGTAGTTAACAATAATGCTGCTGCTGTTATGTTATGTCTTAACACTCTTGCTAAAGGTAAGGAGGTGATTGTTTCAAGAGGAGAACTTGTGGAAATAGGTGGTTCGTTCAGGATACCAGATGTCATGAGGTCAAGCGGTGCGATACTTCGTGAAGTAGGGACTACAAATAAAACGCATCTTTTTGACTATGAAAAGGCAGTAAATGAAAACACGGCGCTCATCCTCAAAGTGCATAAATCCAATTATAGAATTGTAGGTTTTGCTGGTGAAGTTTCTATTGAAGATCTTATAAGACTCGGGCATAAATATAATCTTCCGGTTATGTTTGACCTTGGAAGCGGATGCCTTATTGATTTAAGGCTTTATGGGATACATGATGAACCTGCTGTCAAAGACATTATAAAGGCAGGTGTTGATTTAACAACTTTCAGCGGTGACAAGCTACTTGGTGGACCACAGGGCGGTGTCATTGTAGGAAGAAAAGAATATATAGAAGAGATTCAGAAAAACCCAATTACAAGGGCTGTACGTATAGATAAACTTACACTTGCCGGGTTTGAAGCAACGCTTATGGAATATATTGAAGAAGAAAAAGCGATAAAGAATATCCCAACCTTAAGGATGCTGCTTGAAGATCCGAAAAAGATAAAAAACAGGGCTGATAAGATTGCAAAGAGACTGAAGAATGAGGTCGATAAAGCTTTAATAAGCGTAATTGCAGATATATCAAGAGCTGGTGGAGGTTCACTACCGGAAAAGGACTTCCCGACATATGCAGTTGCTATAAAGCCACTTGAAATATCTGTAAACGAGCTTGAAGATAGACTCAGAAAAGGGACACCTCCAATTATCACAAGAATAAAAGATGACCTTCTGATACTGGATGCAAGGACAATTCAGGATAAGGATATCCCTTTTCTTGTTAAAGGGCTTCAGGTAGCCTTATCATTATAAAGTTCAAATCTTAAAAGAAAAATAGAGATGGAAATTGTAAAGAAAATGATGTGAGATTGAACTCAAGAGTATATATGAGCTGTTTTATTCGATTAGAATATTAAAATTTGCAAAAGGCTATAAATATGGGGATACCGCTAAAGGTATTGATAGTTGAAGATTCTGAAGATGACGTCTTGTTAATTCTACATGAATTAAAGAATGAAGGTTATGACCTGATATATGAGAGAGTGGATACATATGAAGCTATGTCAAGAGCACTTGATGAGCAGAAATGGGATGTTATTCTTTCAGACTATCAGATGCCGAATTTTAATGGGTTAGATGCATTAAAACTCGTAAAGGAGAAAACAGTTGATCTTCCTTTTATCATTGTATCAGGCGTTATTAGTGAAGAGCTGGCGATTGAAGCGATGAAAACAGGTGCACATGATTTCATCATAAAAAGTAGTCTTTCCCGTCTTGCCCCTGCTATAAAAAGAGAATTAAATGAAGCAAAAATCCGTGAAGAACGAAGAGAAGCAATAAAAGCTTTAAAAGAGTCTGAAAACCTCTACCGCACTATCTTTGAAAACACTGGAACTGCAATAGTAATCATAAATGAAGATACAAAAATAGCCATTTCTAACAGAGAAGTTGAAAAGATGTTCGGATATAGGAAAGACGAGTTAGAAGGAAAGAGCTGGACTGAGCTTGTAGCAAAAGAGGAAATAGACAGATTAATGGAATTTCATCGGTTAAGGAGAATAGATAATGACAGTGTTCCGAGATCTTATGAAACAAAGATAATTGATAAGTCTGGTAATGTCCGGTATGTTTATGTAAATGCAGCCTTGATTCCTGAGACAAAACAGACATTGGTTTCACTTTTAGATATTACCGACAGGATAAAGACAGGAGAGGCTCTGCGTCAGAGTGAAGAGAGGTTTCGTCGGTTAACTGAGTCTGCTCCTGATATCATTTATAGATACAGATTGATACCAACATCCTATTTTGAATATATCAATCCTATAGTTAAGGCTATTACAGGTTATACTTCTGAAGAATTTTATGATGACCCCGGATTAATTTCGAAGATTATCTTTCCAGAAGACTGGGCTAAAATTCAGAAACTTTTCAAAAATAAAACATTATTCAAAAAACCTATTTCGTTAAGATTGCTTCACAAAGACGGGAAAGTCGTATGGTTAGAACAGATCAATATACCTGTTTATGATGAAGGTAAAAATATAATTGCGATCGAAGGAATCGCACGTGATATCACAAAAAGAAAGGAAATGGAAGACGAAATTACAAAAAGGGTAAAAGAGCTTGAGGATTTTTACGATATGGCTATAGGGCGGGAATTGAGGATGATAGATTTGAAGGAAGAGATAGAGAGACTTAAAGAAGAATTAAAAAAATATAAAGGGATATGAAAAAGGTACAAATTTTAGTTGTTGATGATGATCCCGAAGTAATTACCCTCTTAAGGGATTTTCTAACAGAATCAGGATATTATGTAGCAGCCTATATGTCGTCTAAAGAAGCGATTGATGCATTAAAAGAACAGGAATTTGACCTGCTTTTAACTGACCTTATTATGCCTGAAATGACAGGCATAGATTTGCTCAAGACTGCTATTGAAATAGATCCTTTGCTTGTAGGTATTGTGATAACAGGCAAGGGGACGATAGAGACTGCTGTAGAGGCGATGAAGCTGGGTGCATTCGATTACTTGATAAAACCATTTGAATGGAAAATGCTCAGACAGGTTATATCCCGTGCATTGGATGTCCGTTTTTTAAGGCTTAAAGAAAAAAAATATCGCTCAATCGTTGAGGATCAGGTTGAACTTATTTGCCGTTTTTTACCTGATGGAACGGTAACATATGTAAACGAAGCTAATTGTCGTTATTTTGGTAAAAAACAGGAAGAACTCATTGGTCATAGTTTTATGCCATTTATCCCTATAGAAGATCAGGATTTTGTAAAAAAACAAATAAATTCTCTCAATAAGGATAAACCTGTTATAACAATAGAACACCGTGTTATAGCCCCTACAGGGGAAATCCGCTGGCAGAGATGGACAAATCGTGCATTATTCAATGATATAGGCGAGATTATCGAATATCAAGCAGTAGGACATGATATTACTGACAGGAAGAAGACAGAGGAAGCACTAAGATTGTCAGAAGAGAAATATCGATTGCTTATTGAAAATGCTAATGAGATAATAGTTGTTGCCCAGGACGAAAGGTTAAAGTTCGTTAATCCAAAAGCAATAAAAATCATGGGGTTTTCAGAACAGGAACTTAAGTCCAGACCCTTCGCACATTTCATTCATCCTGACGACAGAGAGATGGTATTGAATAATTATCTCAAAAGAATAAAAGGAGAATATATTCCTGAGGTCTATCCTTTCAGGGTTATTGATAAATATGGTAATACCAGATGGGTTGAAATAAGTGCTGTTTTAATCAACTGGGAAGGCAAACCGGCAACGCTGAATTTCTTAACTGATATTACGGAACGTAAACGAGCTGAGGAGGAATTGAAAAATTCCTATGAACAGTTAAAGTCTCTTACTGCAAAACTTACCGAAATTGAAGAAGCTGAAAAACAAGCACTTGCAAGGGAATTACATGACCAGGTTGGACAAAATCTCACATTATTAGGCATAAATTTAAATATTATAAAGTCATTATTAGGCAATAATATAACTGAAGAAGTTTTTTACCGAATTGATGATTCAATTTCAGTGTTAGACCAGACAAGTAAACAAATCAGAGACCTGATGTTAAATCTCAGGCCATCTATTATTGATGATTATGGACTTATGGCTGCATTACGTTGGTATGGTGAACAATTTTTTAAACAGACAGGGATAATGGTTGAAGTAATAGTGGATGAATCTATTTCACACCTTTCAAAGAATGCTGAAACAAACCTGTTCCGTATAGTTCAGGAAGCGCTCACTAACATAGCAAAACATTCCAGGGCAGACAGAGTAAAAATTGCTCTGAAGGAGACAGATGTTAAAAAGCAACTCATTATTACTGACAACGGAATCGGTTTTGATCCAGGAGTTCTTACTCAGTCAATAGAACCAACGTGGGGTATTATCACCATGAGAGAGCGGGCTCAGGCTATAGGAGGCAATCTCCAGATTAAAACTTCTAAAGGGAATGGTACAACAGTGATAGTAGAACTTAAAAAGTAGTAGTTGTTAAAGTGAATATAGTTGAACATTGATTATTCTGGACAGCAATGGTGCAAAATAAAATTTTGACTAATCAATCAATTTTGATTGTAGAAGATCATAATGCTTTAAGATCTTCCTTGAAAAGATGGTTAAGTGTTTTTTTTCAAGAAGTTAATTTTCTGGAAGCAGAATCTGGAGAAGAGGCATTAGTTCTCGTGAAAGAACATAAACCGTGTATTGCTTTAGTTGATATTAAACTGCCTCAGATGAATGGAATTGAAGCTACGCAACTGATAAAAGAAATAAATCCTGATACAAAGATTGTAATACTTTCTATGTATGATATCATTGACTATAAAAATGCAGCATTCAAAGCAGGAGCAACTGCTTATGTTACCAAACATATGATGTACAATGAACTCATTCCTGTTATTAAAGAGATTTTGTCTTCATGAAGACCTTTAATATCCCTGACAGAAGTAAAAAGAATAAGAAGTCGAAAATAAAGAAGATAAAATGCTGGGAATTCTTCAATTGTTCTGAGGAAGAATGCCCTGCCTATAAATCGAAAAATCTCAAATGCTGGCTATTTGAAGGGACACGTTGTCGTAAGGAGATTCAAGGGAAATTTATTGACAAGATAGAGATGTGTCTTGATTGTAAAGTTTTCAAGAACAATATGGATTCTCTTGCTATTAGAGAAACATGTAAGGTTTTTAAAAACCAGTTAAATGAATTCAAAAAAATTATCTTTTTGAGAGATAAAGAGCTTGAGGATATCAGTCTGGAATTAGCAATTGGTTTATCAGAAGCTTTTGAGGCATTGAAAAAGATAGCAAAAGGAGACCCTTATGTGAGAATCCCTGAGACATCAGAACTTGAACTCATTTCCAGCCTTAAACGTTTAATCAATATAACATCAGAGAATATCGGTGAGATAGTTGATCAATTTCATGAAGTTGCCATTGGGATTACAGAGCTTTTTGATGTAATGCATAGAGTTTCTATGGGGGAACTGGATTCAAGAGTAACTGGAAAATTTCAAATAGAACTCCTTGAAGCAATAAAGAATACCACTAATGATATGATCGAGAATATAAACAGGGCGATTGGAGAAATAAAAACATCTGAAGATAGAATTAGAAAGATAGAAGAACTTGAAGCTTCAATCCTGGCCGCTATTCCCCATGCAGTTATTGGACTGCAAGAACGTACGATATTTTTTGCAAATGATGCTGTTGAGAAAGTATTCGGCTGGAAGCCTGAGGAATTAATAGGCATGAAAACACGCATTTTATACAGAAGCGATGCAGAATATGATGAGATAGCAAAACTCTTTTATCCAGTCCTTGAAAGTCAAAGAACATTTTGTCAAGAGTTCCCCTGCAGGCGGAAGGACGGTAAAGATATAATCTGTATGGTGAGTGCTGCGGTTTTCGGAGAAAAATTAAAGGATAAAGGAATTGTAGTTATATATGAAGATATCACCGAACATAAACATGTTGAAGAAAAATTAAGGGAGAGTGAAAAGAAATACGTTGACCTTTATATGAATGCACCAGATGGTTACCATTCATTGGGACCTGATGGAATAATTCTTGAAGTAAATAATACGTGGCTTAAGATGCTTGGTTATGAGAAAGACGAGGTTATTGGAAGAATGAAAATTGAAGATCTTCTTACAGACGATGGCAAGCAGATATTTAAAAGAACATTTTCTCTTCTGAAAGAAAAAGGTTTCATAGAAAATATTGACTATCATTATAGAAAAAAAGATGGGACTTTACTACCTGTCATTGTCAATGCAACAGCCATATATGATGACAATGGCAATTTTCTTAAGAGTAGAACTATTGTTAGAGATAACAGTGAAAAAAAGGCATATGAACAAAAGCTGAAGAGTGCTGCTGAAGAATGGAAATTAACGTTCGATTCGATGCCTTACAGTGTACTACTCCTCGATTCAAAAATGGCTGTTGTAAGAGCAAACATTGCATCTTCAACACTATTCGGGATGCATTTCAAAGAGATAATCGGTAAAACATTTTATGAATTAATTAATGGAAAGGACGAGATTGAAGATTTTTGTAATAATATCCGATTTGGGGAAGATGTTCAACCACAGACAATTGAATACTTTGATCAAAGGTTTAATAAACACCTGATGGTTAATTGCAGGCCTATTGTTGAGTTAGATGGAATGGTTAAAGCTTATATTCTTTCATTGATTGATATATCAGAGTTGAAAAATAAAGAAAAGAAGATTATTCAGAGTCGTGATGCATTTCTAAATATGCTCAAGGAAATCGATTTCTCATATAAGGAACTCCAGCAACTCTTTAATAGTCTTATCCATGCCTTTGTTAACGCAATAGATGCAAAGAGTCCCTGGACAAAGGGCCATTCAGAACGTGTTACACAATATTCCATAGCAATAGCCAAGGAGCTGAAGATTCATGGAAAGGATATCGAAAATCTAAGGATTGCCGCACTTCTTCACGATATAGGGAAGATAGGCACATATGATATTGTTCTCGACAAGCCCGGGAAACTGACTGATGAAGAATTTGGTCTTATCAGAATGCATCCGATAAAGGGTGCAGAGATACTCAGGCCTGTAAAACAAATTCAGGATTTATTACCAGTCATCAGGCATCATCATGAAAGACTGGATGGTAAGGGTTATCCTGATGGGCTTAAAGGGGATGAAATTCCACTACTATCAAAGATTATCTCTGTAGCTGATTCTTATGACTCTATGACATCTAATAGACCTTATAGACCTGCGCCTCCTAAAGAATATGCAATATCAGAATTGGAACGTTGTAGCGGAACTCAATTTGATCCCCAAGTGGTAAAGGCATTTTTAAAAGTCCTTGGGAGGAGAGGGAACTTGGGGAAGAACAGTAGAATGCTCTAAGTCATTTATTTTAAATACTGCGTCTGCCAAGTATCTATAAGTTGATGAATAAAGTGGGTTAGACATGATATTATTCTAACACCCAGGAATTATGTCGCAAAA
>FWPV01011229.1_pt1 | contig 14327 bp, 13 predicted proteins | sample 2228371 | NCBI WGS metagenome assembly FWPV01 (sample SAMEA103939776, study PRJEB20133) | metagenome
CGGCGAGAGCACTTTGTTCTTCTTATAGATCACCCCCAGCGTCCGGTAAAACTCGCTCTCCTCAAGCCGCACGGCGGCCAAAGTGCCGTTGGCCACCTCCTGCTTGATGGTCTCCTGCGGCACAATGGCCACCCCCGAGTCAATTTCGACCGCGCGCTTGACGGTTTCAATGTTGTCGAACTCCATGACGTGCTCGACGGTCACCCCGTGGTCTTTCAACATTTTGTCCAGTGCCTTGCGGGTGGGAATGTCTCGCTCGAAGCTCACAAACTTGAGGCCCGAGAGCGCTTTGGCTTTGATGCTCTTGTGCCGGGCCAGGGCGTGCTGGGGATGACAGATCAGCACCAGCGGATCCTTCCGGATGGGAACGATCTCCAGCTTGGCGTCCCGGGTCGGGTAGGCCACCATGCCCAGGTCCACCACGTTGCCCAGAACGTCCTCATACACCTGGTTGGGGCGGCGGTACTCGACATGAACATTGACGGTGGGGAATTTCTTCAGGAACTCCTTCACGTAGGGGGGCAGCACGTGCAGCCCAATGCTGTAAATCGTCGCCACGCGAATGTTGCCCGAGATGATCTCCTTGATCTCCTGCAGCTTGCTGTGCAGGGCGTCGTAGGTCTGTAAAATTTGCTTGCTGAAATCGTACAGCACCTCCCCTTCCGCCGTCAGCCGGAAGTTCTTCTTGCTCCGCTCGATCAGCAGGGATTTGAACTGCCGTTCGAGCGAACTGATGGTTTGGCTGACGGCCGACTGGGTCACTCCGTTGATTTGGGCGGCTTTGGTAAAGCTTTCAGTCTCTGTCAGGTCGCAGAACACTTTCAGACTTTCAATTTGCATAAGTGGATTGAATACAAAAGACGGGGCCAAGTCAACAACGGCTTTGTGTTTTTCCTGCCCCCGCGGCGGCCGGCGCACGCCTCGTTCCTGGACAGTGGCATAATTTTAGCTTTACGGGAAGGGCGATGTCGAAAAGTTTTGTCGCTCTCAACGACCCGGTTCACAACCTGCTCCGCCACCTCGCCCGGCGTACCCCCCTGGTCGAGCGTCTGAGCCCCGAGGGCGGCCTGCGCATGTATTATCAGCCCGCTGTGGAGGGTCTCTCGGAGCGGTACGCCGCGCTGGCCTGGTTTGGCGGCCTGAACGGCTTGCCGGCCCCGCTGGCGATCGAGCGCCGGTCCCGCCTCGAAACCCGCCATTGGGTCATCCTCGCCGAACGAGTCGGGGGCTTTGATGTGGCAAAATTGGACAGACGTTGTGCGCGGGACGTACGGTTGCATGTCTGCCGGGAGGGCCTCGGGATGCTGGCGGGGGAGCTCTTGAGCTACGGAACCGGTTTGTTGCGGGCGCGCAACGATGACCCGGGAAATCCCCTGCATCGTCTCTTGTGGCGGCGCTACGGGCGCCTGGCTCCAAAAGAGGAAATTATTTACGCAACCATCCGCTGCCTCAGCGGCCACGGCAGCGGCGGCGAGCGCGAGGCCTTCGATTCCACCAACGTGATCCCGGGCGACGCCTTGGGCGAACTCCAGCAACTGTGGGATCGCCGGGCCGACAGCCTGTTCCTCGACCGGGTGGCGCGAAGCCTCGAGGCCATCGGCCGGAACGCCTTTGTCGCCGCCTTCCTCCAGCCACCCCGGAACCTCAAAGCCGCCGTTCAACTCCACATGCGGGCCCAACGCCGCTGGCGGCGCCCGCCCGAAAACGGCCGCGCGCTGCTGCGCCGCGTCGAATGGATCCTCGACCACACCACCTTGGATTACGCCCCGCCCACCCTTTTCCGCTGGCAGCAGCACAACTCCCAAGCGGGCACCGGGGAGCGCGGAACTCCCTCGGCCGGCTGGCCCGGCGATCTGCCCCAGGGGGACGATTGGCTCACCGGGGACAATCCTCTCTGACACCGCCTGCGGGAAGGCCCCTCTTTTTCGTTTCACACGATTCAGGCAAGGCCCGGCCACGATTGAATCCGGGCCGGCACCAAAAGCGACAAACGTGGATTGCGGGCCGTCATGGGCCGTTCGGCCGTTCCCGCCTCCCCACTCTGCCGTTGATTTCGCGGGCGGGTGGGAGGATGATGAGAGGGTGGGCCTGACCTCGGCCCGCGAGACCTTATGATGTCAGACAACGATTTGGCCGGAAAACCGGCGCCGGGCCTGGACCTTCGCAAACTGTTGGCGGAGCACCAGGGCCGGAATTACGAACTGCATGCCGAGCATGTGAACCCCGCCAATGTGCGGACGCTGCGGACCATCGGCTTCGACCGCTGTTATGTCCGGGCGGAGGGACCCTACCTCTGGGACGTGAAAGGAACCAAATACCTGGATTTGCTTTCCGGCTACGGCGTGTTCGGTCTGGGCCGGAACCATCCCGAAGTGCGGCGCGTCCTCAAGGAGTTTCTGGACCTGAACTATCCCAGCCTGGTCAAAATGGAGGCGCCCTTGTTGAGCGGCCTGCTGGCGGCCGAACTCAAAAAGCGCATGCCCAACCAGCTCGACATGGTGTTTTTCACCAATTCCGGCGCCGAGGGCGTCGAAACGGCCCTCAAATATGCCCGGTGTGCCACCGGCCGCCCGGCCATCCTCCATTGCCAGAAGAGCTTCCATGGCCTGAGCTACGGCGCTCTCTCGGTCAATGGCGACGACAGCTTCCGCGAGGGATTCGCGCCCTTCCTGCCTGAGTGCCGCATGATTCCCTACAACGACCTCGAATCCCTCGAACGCGAGTTGCGCCGCAAGGACGTCGCCGCCTTCGTCGTCGAGCCGGTCCAAGGCAAGGGCGTCAACATCCCCTCTCCGGGCTATCTGCGGGAGGCCGTCCGCCTTTGCCGTCAATACGGCACGATCTTCGTGGATGATGAGGTGCAATCCGGCATGGGCCGCACGGGCCGGTTCCTGGCGATTGAACACGACGGAGAGGTGGACCCGGACATTGTGGTCCTGGCCAAGACGTTGTCCGGAGGGTTTGTCCCGGTCGGGGCGGTCCTGTGCAAGAAGTGGATTCATGAAAAGGTGTTCTCCAGCATGCAGCGCTCCGTGGTCCACAGTTCGACCTTCAGCCAGGGCAGCTTCGCCATGGCGGCCGGCCTGGCTGCGTTGGATGTCCTGGACCGCGAGCGCCTGATCGAAAACGCCGGGCGCATGGGCAACCGCATCGGCGAGGGCCTGCGCGCCATGATTCCCCGTTACGAGTTTCTCAAGGACGTGCGCTGGCGGGGGCTCATGGTCGGCATCGAATTCGGCCCGCCCCGTTCGCTGACGCTCAAAGCCGCCTGGGCGGTCATGCACAAGCTCGACAAGAGCCTCTTCCCCCAGGCCGCGATCATCCCGCTGCTGGACAAACATCATATCATCACCCAGGTCGCGGGTCATCACATTGATGTCGTCAAACTCCTGCCGCCGCTGGTCATCAGTGAAGCGGATGTCACCTGGTTCCTGACGGCGTTCGAAGACGTCTTGGCGCAAATGCACAAGTTCCCCGGCCCGGCATGGGATGTGGTTTCGGACATCGGCCGCCTTGCGCTGACCCGCCGGCCCCGCGAAGTGGCCGAACCCGTCGCGCCCTAGACCGCAAGGCCGCCTTGCGCCCGGGCCCGAGCCCCGCCGGCCCCGCCCCTCAGGGAGCCCGACCGAGCAGCGCCCGCAGCCGCCAATACGCCACATGCACCAGCCCCAGCAGGATCAGCAGCAAACCGTTTGTGGCGACCCCCGACACCACCGGCGTGCCCGCGAAACTCTGAATGGCTACCAACAGCGCCAGGGCAATATTCCGGTTGCTGGTCCCCAAGGCCACCACCCGGCGGGCGGGCAGCGACGGCCCGCCCAACAACCAGCCCAAACCCAGGGCAATCTCGAAGACAATCAGCATCGCCATCAACACCCCCGCCCCGCACTGGATAATTGCCGCGAATTCCGTCCAGACAACAAAGCCGAGAGACAACGCGCCCGTGGCCTCGGAAATCCCCTCCAAGGGGCGCAGCAGCCGCCGGCTGAAGGCGGGGAAGTAATGATGCGCCGCGATTCCCGCCGTCAAGGGCAGGGTGATGGTCGCCAGCAAGGTGAGCAGCACCCCGACGAAGCGGAACTGAATCTCCCCGCCCCCCGGCACGATGCGCAGCGCAAGCTGGCAGATGACCGGCGTCAACACGGCGGACAGGACCGGGAACACCGCCGTCAACCCCGCCGCCAGCGCCAGATCGGCCCGCGCCAGCCGCGCGAACACCGGCACCACCGGCGCGAACGGCGCCGCCCCCAGCAGGATCATCGCGACCATGGTGTCGCGCGGCGCCTGGAAAACCACGGCCGCCGCCGCCGCGAGCGCCGGCACGACCACGAAATTCGCCACCGTAATGGCGGTGAATCGCGATTGTTTCACCGCAGCCACCACTTCGCCCGGCCTCAAACGCAGGCCGACGGCGCCCAACAGACCCGCCAGGGCGCTGATCGTCAGCACCCGAATGATGGTCTCCGGCGAAATGGGCATCGGCGCGCCTGTTCATACCCGACAAGCAGCCGCCTTGACAAGCCGCGTTTGGCCCGCCTCGCTTAAAACCCATGTACCTCAACCTCGACCTGTTCTGCAAAGCGGAATACCTTTCCCTGTTCAAGACCCCGTTCAGCGTCCGGCGCTGGGCCTACGTCTTGTTCTTCACCGCGCTTTACGGGGTAATGTGGTTGATCGTGGCCTTCGGACGAATGCTCGATCACGTTCTTTTTCCCGGCTTCCGTCGCCAGCCCGTCCGGCAACCGGTCTTCATCGTCGCCCCGCCGCGCAGCGGCACCACCCTCACCCAGAAACTCATGAGCCTGGACGAGGAACGATTCGTGCACAACAAACTCTACCAGACCATCTTTCCGGCGGTCACCTACCAACGCTTGTTCGACGGCCTGGTCTGGCTGGATCAACACACCGGCCGCCTCCTGGCCCGCCTGATCGCCTGGGCCGAAAAGAAATGGTTCGGCGGCTGGGACGACATGCACAAAATGCGCTTCGACCAGCCCGAGGAGGACGACGGATTCTTCGTTTACACCTTCGTGACCGAGGCCATTTTCCTGCTGTTCCTCCACGTCGAGGAGCTCTGGGGCGCCGGGTTTCCCGATGCCCTGCCGGCCCCGCAGCGGCGCAAGGTCATGCGGTTCTACCGGAGCTGTCTCCAGCGGCAGCTCTACGCCAACGGTCCGGACAAAACCCTGCTCTCCAAAGCCACCCAGTCCTCCGGCGCCGTCGAGTCCTTGCTCGAGGAGTTTCCCGACGCGCGCTTCATCACCATCATCCGCCACCCCTACCAGTCCGTCGCCTCACACGTGAGCGTCTTCTACCCGGTGTGGCGCGCCCATTCCCCCGGCCTGCCGAAAGATTCGCCCGTCTCCAAAGCGTATGCCCGCCTCGCGGTGAAATGGTTCCAGCACCTGTTCGAATTCCGCCTCAAGGTGAACCCCCGGCAATATTATTGCATTGACTATCGGGAGCTGACCCGCGACCCGAAAACCACCCTGGAACAGCTCTACGCCCACTTCGGATGGACGATGAGCGACGCGTTCCGCGCCCGTCTCGCCGAAGCCACCCAACGCCAGCGCGGCTTCTCCAGCAAACACGAATACTCGCTCGAGGAATTCGGCCTGTCCAAAGCGTGGATTCAGGAGGAACTTGGCCCGCTCCTGGACTACTACCAGCTCCCGCGTTAAGCCGGCCCGCCCTATTTCATGCCGAGCAACTGCGCGCGATACTCGGTGGGGGACTGCCCCAGAATCCGCTTGAACACCCGGTTGAAATGGGTGAGGGACTGAAAGCCCACCTCGAAGGCGATCTCGCTGACGCGCAGGTTCGGGTTTAACAACAGGTTCTTGGATTTCTCGATCCGCACCCGCGACAGGTAATCCGTAAAATTGATCCCGGTCACCTTCTTGAACATCTTGCAGAAATAAAACGTGCTCGTGTTCACCGCCTTGGCAACGTGGCCCAGCCGCAGATTCTCGGTTTGATGCTCATAAATGTATTCCTTGGCCCGGGTGATCACCGGCGGCTCCGCGTTTTCCTGCTGGACCACCACCTGGTTGCTGAGCATCGAAAGATGCTGTGCGAATATCGAAAGCAGCTTGACCACGGCTTCATGTTGACGGGGCGGCACCACCTTCGTGTTGAAATACGCCTCCCGCAACACCCCCACATCCACGTCCACACCCCACTCGGAGACCTGCCGCAACGCCCGCTCGAACTGGCTTTCGGTCGGCCGCTTCCGAAACACTTGTCCCGTCTGCAGAAAACCGATCAACCGGTCCCCCAGCCGCACCGGCACCGCGGTGTCGCAGAGCCCATTCGGACAGCCCACGGTGCACGCCTCCTGGCTCGCCAGCTCCGACAACCGCTCCTGCACCTGCAGGCACGACGCGCACGCCCGGCTCCGCTCCGAGATCAAGGCGCAAAAAGGCCCCTCGTTCCGCTTCCCGTGGTGCGGCAACTGCCAGGTCTCCACCGGTCGCAACGCCACCGGCATCCCGGTCGCCTCCGTAAACGCCCGCTCGTACTCCTGAAATACTTTTGAATTCACCAAGGCCTCAATCAGCGCCCGGTCCCCCACACCGCTTCCGTTGGAACGCGGCTTGAACGCTCCCACCTTGGCCCGCGGGAAGCTCCCGGTCCCTCTCTGACCCGTGCGTGCCCCCCTCCGTCCCCCGCCGTCAGGCTTGCTCGCAGTCACTGTCTCTTCCCGAGCAAATGTTGTTTGCATGGCACCAAATTAAGCAAATCCGAACCCAAAAACAACGAGGAACCACCCTGAATTAGACTAAGGGAAAGTGCTTAAACACAATAAAAAATATATTTAGTCAGATTGTCTGTATAAGCAGCTTGTAGAAAGCGACTTGTAAATTTGACAGTTCCCCTGAAACAGCCTGATACTCAAAGAAAAAATCGTTGTCCACGCAACTTCTTCCTGCCCTTTAATTCCATCCGCAGCTTAAATGTCAAGAGGTTAGGCTGCTGAAAAAACCTGAACATTTATTGGCCTGCTGCGTCGCAGCTTCGGCAAAATCCGGTTTGAAACCGGTTCAGGCTTGGGCCCCCTTGCCTACTCGTTATGGGGAATCTGGATGGTGCTCCCACCAATGAATTCGCGGATCACTGCGTCCCCAGGGATCAGGTCACAGGTTGCAATCTGCTCCCGCGACAGTCCCTCCACCTGGTCCAGGAGATGTTGCAGGCGTTCGTACCGGATGCGGGCATCCAGGAAACTGCGGTAGGGCTGCAGGTCCTCAGGGCGGGGAAAATACCCGCCCGTTCCGCACAGCAGCGGTTTCATGGCGGGAATCTCGAACGGAAACCCGCCGTTGACGACATGGTCGGCCAGACCGCTGAGCGGGATGATGCTGAACAGTTCGCCCGAACGCACGTAATGCCAGTGCAAAAGCGTCAGCAGCGGACTGTGATTGCGGTGCCGGGCGTCCCGGAGCATCCGCCGCATCAGGCGGACGTCGGTAAAGCGGGTCAGCCGCCGGCCCGATCCGTCGCCCTCCCACAGCATGTTCTGGTTCTCAATGAACAGCCGGAACTGCGCGGCGGGGGCGATCCCCTCGGTGATGGGCGGGTACAGTCCGTGCAGGCAGTCGAGCAATAAAACCTGGCCCCGCTCCAATCGAATCCGCTTGCTCGCAATTCGCCGCCCCTCCTTGAAACTATATACCGGTTTCTCAATCGTTTCCCCCGCCAGCAGGGCGCGCAGATGTTGATTGAGCAACTGGATGTCCATCGCCTCCGGCGTCTCGTAGTTCCGATCGTTGATCCAGTCGGTGGGATGCTCGACCAGCGACCAGAAGTAGTCGTCGAGGTTGAGCATGAGAAACCGCAGGCCTTCGCGCTCCAGCCGCTGGGTCAGCTTGACGGTCGTGGTGGTCTTGCCCGACGAGCTGGGACCTGTGATCCAGATCATCCGCAGCGCGTCGCCACGGTTGAGGCGCTCGAGCACCTTTCGGGCCGCCTGGTCCAGCGACGCCTCGTAGTCGGCCAGGGACGCTTCGATCACCGGCCCGAGCCTGCCGCTCCGCGTCAGCTCGTTCAACCCGGCCACCGTGTCGCAGCCCCGGCGGCGGTTGGTCTCAAGGATTGACTCCATCCGGGCGGCGGGGAAGCCGTTGCCGACGAATTTTTCGGGCGTGATGGCGCCCTCGCGCAGCCAGTGCCGCCCCCAGCGGTAACAAGCGTAGGCATCGGCGGTGTTCTGGAACCCGTAGCTGCGCAAGGTGTGAAGCACCTCGTCCTGAATCACCTCGATGGTCGGCGGGAAATTCGCGATCAGATGATGCGGATCCGAATTCAGGCAGACCACCACCGCTTCGGCCAGGAATTCCGCGATGCGCTCGTCCGTGCCCCAGGCCTGAAAAATCGGATCATTGATGCCCGGCAGCCGGTCCTGCTCGAACCCGCCGATGGAATCGGCCGCCCGCCAGATGGCGCGCAGAATGCGCTCGGCGTCAAACTTGACGAGGGCGCGGTTGCGCTTTTGAACCTTGACAATGCGGTTTTCGACGGCCATGGGGACGCGGTTCGAGGGGAGGGCAGGGGAGAGCGAACGGCTCAGCGAGCCTGCCGAACCCGGATGGTGTACCGCTGGGCTTTGTTGTTGGCGGACACAAACGTCACACCCTCCTGGGCGTTCTCATCCAGGAACACCGTCTGAAACGGCGTATCCTCGACCACGAATCCCATCGCGTCTTTGAACACGCAGTTGACTTGAATCTGGATGCGGCGGTTTTCCCGGTTCCGCAGGTTGACCTGGACCTGGAGGCGGCCGTCCGGCAGCCGCGTGTCCTGAATGCCGGGGCTGGTCACGGAACGCTGGGCGCCCTTGTCCAGCAGCACGAACCGGGCGCTGTCCTCCAGGTTCTTGACCTGGGTGTTTTGGGGGGCATAGGCGCCGTGATCGGTTTGACAGCCCGTTAGCAGCGCCAGGGCCGGAATCAACAGAGCGAGATAATATCCTGTGTTTTTCATAAGGTTTGCGGAGTTGCGGATCGGTCGCTGACAAATACGACCTTGTCCCGGCCATCGGCAGGGATGTTCAGGGTGAAAACTTTGGTGAACGTGGACACCACTTGTCCGGAGGCGTCCTTGAACTCGATGATGGCCTCGTGCCGGCCGGGAGGCAACGGCAGCGCGGCAAAACTCAAATACCGGGGCAGGTTGTCCCACGCCCGCGTGTCCGCCGCCGGTACGGTCGCGGCGGACAGCGCCTTGCTGAGCAACCCGGCCATGGCGATGCCCAATCCGACCTGTTGCGTGGTCCGGTCCCGGCTGATGGCGGCCGCGCCCAGGCCTCCAATCAACGCGGCATCGCCCACCGCGTCAGTGGTGCCCTTGAACACGGCCTTGTTGCCGAGGATGTGATCCATCACCCGGCCGCCGCGCGTCGTCGCCTGGAAAAAGACATCGTCGGTCGGCGCAATCGGGTAGGTCGCGCCGTTGATCTTCAGTTGCGCCGAGGCCACCGGCGAATCCGCCACCCGAAACCGCAACTGCTCGCCAAACTCCCCGGTGGCATACTTGGTCGGCCCCGGCCCAAACTCGAAGAAGAACAGCACGTTGAAGTCGCGGCGGTAGGGTGGGAGGGTGACGCCTCTGGCGACAGCCTGGGCTCGTTTGAAAGCATCCGAACCGTCCCCGGCCAGCTTGGTTGTGGCCAGGCCGTCCAGATATTCCGCCAGCACCCAATCGCCGGCGTACTCCTGTTTTTCAGTGTCCCCGTCAATCACCGCCGCACTGCGGAAACACGCCCGGGCATTGTCGGGTTCGCCCTCCATCCAGTAGAGAATGCCGCGGTAGAGGTAGGCCATGCAACGCTCGTAGGGCTCCCCAATGAACGTCTTCTTCGCCTCGCCCGTGAAATATCCGCGCGCCTTGCGCGCCTCCTTGTCATTGACCCGCAAACCGCCGATGGTCAGCAGCGCCTCATCCAGCATCTGTCGGGCCAGGGCGAAGTCGCCCTTCCGCAGGGCGGCCGCCGCGGTGCGGTAGGCCCAGAGCACCCGGTCGCGAGGCGGCCCGTTGGCGATGGCGTTGGGCCCGTCCACGAGCAAATCCCCCGTCGGGGTGAACGCCGGTTTGGAGGGGGTGCTGGCGCAGCCCAGAATGGCCCAAGCCAGCCAGACATACCCCAAGCCCAGCAGGAGTCTCCTACCGATAGGCGGCATCTTCCAGCCCCTGCTTTTTGATCTCGGCAAAATCCTCCCAGATGATGTCGCTGGTCCGCGCATCAATCAGTTGAAAGGAATACAGCACGTAATCACTCGTGCCGGCACTCGTGCGGGTGGTCATGCTTTGCAGCTTGCCGGTCAGGAAGTAGTCGGCCCCTCTGAACTCAACCCGGTTGGGGTCCGAGCTGGAAGTCACCTGCCCGGCCTGCTTGAGCTGCCGCTCGTTCTCGAGGGTCTTCATCTGGTCCCGGGCCAGGAACAACACCTTGCCCTGGGACTTGCTGTTGAGCAAAGCGCGAATCCGCGTCAGAAAAATGTCCTTGTTGATCGGAAACCGGGTGTCGTTGACGACCGGCTCGAGCACGATTCGCGGCGTGCCCTGCGCGCCGGCAATTTGGGGAGTGGCCAGGATGCTGCGAGCCATCTTGTCAGTGACTGCCACCAAATCCTGGGATTCAACCCCCGTGCCCGCGACAAAACCGCGTTCATCGGGGCGCATTTCAGTCACGGGCACGCCCGAGGGGTTCTTGACCCCGCTGGAGGCGCACCCGGCGGCCAAACCGGCCACCATCATGAGCGGCAATGAGATTCGAGCAACAAAAAGATTCATAGAATATGCGAGTCAAGGGCCGGAGCCGCGTCGAAACGCCATCCCACGCATCCTGCGTCCGGACGCGCCGAAGCCTCCGACCGTTTTCCTGAGCGTTGTTATCGCCCGGCACTAATATATTGGACGTTCGCCCAATGGCAATATTCGCCTACGCCCCGGCCTCGGGACTGCGGTCCGGGGGGGCGCCGGGTTGAGCGGCGGGTGCTTTGGACATCTGGCGGTGGACAAACGCATAGTACAGGCCCCCCAGCACCACCACAAAACCGCCCAGCCAAAGTGAAATCCGGTGCAGTTCGCCTTTCATCAGCTTTTCGTCCTGCCCCATCTTGACTCCGACATAGCACAGCACCGCGCACCAAATCGCCGAGCCCAGCAGGGTGTAGAGCGAGTAGGCCCGGAAGTCCATGCGCACGATGCCGGCTGGAATGCCGATCAAATGCCGCACCACCGGCAGCAAGCGGGAAATGAAGATGCCCATCGAACCGTAGTGCGCCGCCCAGCGCTCCGCTCCCGCGATCTTCTCCGGCGTGATGAACGCGTAACGCCCGTATTTCAAAAGCAGCGGCCGGCCCCCCAGCCGCGCGACCCAGTACATCACCGTCGCCCCGAGCCACGACCCGAGCGCGCCGGCCAAAACGATGCCGGCCATGCTGAATCGGCCGCTGGCATGCGCCAAGTGCGCCGCGGGCGGAATCACCACTTCACTCGGCAGCGGAACCACCGAGCTTTCCACCGCCATCAACAAAGCGATCAACGGGTAACCGCCGGTCTCCAGCGCGCCCAAATACCATCGAATCAAGGATTCAAACATGGGCGGCTGTTATACCCCAAATCAGCGAGCCTGCAAACGACTTTCGACCCGCGCCGCGGCGCGCCGGCCCGGAGGGCTAGGCCGAGATTTCCTGCGGCCCCTTCCCGCCGTTGACCAGAAAAAGCACCGCCATGCGCACGGCCAGGCCGTTGGTCACCTGCTCGAGGATCACCGACCGCGGGCAATCGGCAATCTCGCTGTCAATCTCGACGCCGCGGTTGATGGGGCCCGGGTGCATGATCAGCGCGTCGGGCTTGGTCCGGGCCAGCCGATCCTTGTTCAGCCCGAACAGGCTCGTGTATTCGCCGAGGCTGGGGAACATGGTTTTGCGCTGCCGCTCATGCTGAATGCGCAGCAGGTTGATGATGTCCGCATCCCGGATGGCTTCCTCGACGTCGTGCGTCACCCGCGCCCCCATTTGCTCGAACTCGCGCGGCACCAGCGTGGACGGACCGCAGAACGTCACTTTGGCCCCCAGTTTCGTCAGCGCCCACAAGTCGGACCGGGCCACGCGGCTGTACAAAACGTCCCCAAGGATGGTAATGTTCAACCCGGCGATGCGGCCCTTCTTTTCCCGGATGGTGAAGGTGTCCAGCAGGGCTTGGGTCGGGTGTTCGTGGGCGCCGTCCCCGGCGTTGATGATGCTGGCGTTCAGCACCCGCGCCAGAAAATGGGGCGCGCCCGACGCGCTGTGTCGGATGACGATAAAATCGGCGTTCAGGGCCTCGAGGTTCCGGGCGGTGTCCTTGAGGGTCTCCCCCTTTTTCAGCGACGAGGCTTCGGCGGTGAAATTGATGATGTCCGCCGAGAGCCGCTGTTCGGAAAGCTGAAAGCTGATCCGCGTCCGGGTGGACGGCTCGATGAACAGGTTGACCACCGTCTTGCCCCGCAGCGCCGGCACCTTCTTGATGGCGCGCTCGCCCACGGCTTTGAACGCGCGGGCGGTGTCCAGCACGGTGAGGATTTCGTCAGCGGTGAGCGATTCGATGTCCAGCAGGTGTTTCCGGTTCCAGCTCATGGCGGGCAGGGGTGGGGGTGGCGGGCTAAAGGAAAACCGGCCGGTTCCGCGCCACGGCCCGGACAGCTCCGGCACCGGCGGGGGTTCCAGTCGCTCCGCTTCCCATTCATGGGAGTTCTTTCTCGAGGACAACTTCATCCGCCTCGCCCGTCTCGGCGAGGTGGACGCGGACGGTCTCACTCTGGGCGGTGGGCAGGTTCTTGCCGACGAAATCGGCTTTGACGGGCAATTCGCGATGGCCGCGGTCCACCAGCACCGCCAACTGGATGCGTTTGGGCCGCCCAAAATCGTTCAAGGCATCCATCGCCGCGCGCGTGGTCCGGCCGCTATACAGCACGTCGTCCACCAGCACGACCGTCTTGTCCGTCACATCGAAGGGAATCACCGTCGGCTGCACCTCCGGCGCCACGCGCTGATCCAAATCATCCCGGTGCATGCTGACATCCAGCTTGCCAACCTGCACGCTGTGGCCCCAGATGCCGGAGAGAAGATGGCCCAATCGCTGCGCCAGGGCTACGCCCCCGCGCTGAATCCCCACCAGCACCACCTCGTTGCCCGCTTCATTCCGCTCGGCAATTTCGTGGGCAATCCGCGTCAACGCCCGCTGGATGGCCGGCGCATTCAAAATCACAGTTCTTTCAGGCATGAGTTTATCACGGCCGGCGCGGCAACATCCCACCCTCTCTCCCGGAGCGGATGTTTCCGAAATCCAGCCAAACAAGCTTTGGATTCAAAACGCGGGAATCTAAACGGTAAAGGCAAGCCCGCGTCAAGCTCCGGCGTCCAAAACCGAAGCTCGAGTCGTATAGGAGGAAGTTCATGGGCCCTTGACCGTCTCACGGAACGGCCTTAAAGGAGCAGTAGGAAGGGATTAGCGGTTGGCCCCCTGGCGGCTCTTGCGCCATTTGGCGCGGTGTTTGATGATCCAGTCGGTCAACGCCCGCTCAAAGCCAATATCCCGCCCCGCTTTTTCCGACTCGATCCATTTGTGCTTCAGAATCTCCTCCCGTTCCGCCTGAAATTCCCTGTAAAGCGAAGAGTTCTTCAGCAGATCATTGGCCGAGAGCTGCTGTTTCGTTTCGTCAGACATATTCACGCTTCCAGTCATTCAGCGACTCCCATGCTATTCCCGGCATTTCTTTCATGACAATCCCAATCTTCACACACGGCGTAGCCTTTTTTAACGACATCAAGCCCCGCCGGCACCGAGCCGCCGAAACCCTGGACATAATCTAGCACAACTTTGAAATCCGGGCTCAGGCAAGCTGCTCCCGCAGCTTCTCGCATATAGTTATAAAACTTTGTGCCGGAGCAGCTTGTGGATCAGATACCACCACCGGCAAACCCCGGTCCCCCCCCTCCCGAATCTCCATATACAAAGGCACTTCCCCTAAAAACGGTATCCCTTGCCGCACCGCCTCGCCCCGCCCGCCGCCGTGACCGAAAATCTCCAGCCGCTCCCCATTCGGCAGGGTGAAATAACTCATATTCTCAATAATGCCGATAATCGGGACATTGACCTTCTGGAACATGGCGATTCCCTTGCGCACGACGCCCAGAGAGGCTTCCTGGGGTGTGGTGACGATGACGCCACCGTCCAATGGCACGGTTTGACACAGGGAAAGTTGCGCGTCGCCCGTCCCGGGTGGCAAGTCCACCAGCAGAAAATCCAGCTCGCCCCAGTCCACCGAGTGGATGAATTGCTGG
>FWPV01011230.1_pt1 | contig 14326 bp, 9 predicted proteins | sample 2228371 | NCBI WGS metagenome assembly FWPV01 (sample SAMEA103939776, study PRJEB20133) | metagenome
CTATGCGCGTGTTCTGGAAGGAATATGAGATCATCGAGGGAGAACATGCGCATAGGTCTTGAGGATGCTCTGGACCAATGTCTGGCTGGGCTGACCAAAGGCGAGGATCTCGAAACGTGCTTGCAGCGCTTCCCCGACCTACGTGATGAATTAGAGCCTCTGGTGCGCACGCTGGTGCTGGTGAAAAGCGCTTATAAGCGTCCGTCTCCTTCCCAGGCCACGCTGGCGCGTGGTCGAGCGCGGTTCATGGCCGAGGTCGCCAAGCGCAGCCGCGCCCAAAAGCCCAAACGACGGTTCGTCGGGCTGGCCTGGCCTCATTTCGCTTGGGGTAGAGGCTGGGCCACTGCTGCATTGACTTTGGTACTGATGCTGGCCCTATTATGGGGAGGGGCGGCCGTCTCGGCGAATAGTTTGCCCGGCGATCCACTGTACGGGGTCAAGCGCGCCTCGGAAGAAGTGCGTTACTTTTTCACGTTCAGCGCCGAGGCACGCGCTATGTTACAGCGCGAATACGAAGAGTTACGCGTTGTCGAGGTCAAAAAAGTTGTCGAGCAGGGCCGGAACGTCGAGGTGCAATTCAAGGGCACCGTCGAAAAGGTAGAGGGTGATCAAGTGTTCGTCAACGGCATCCCGGTGAGGGTTGATGCCGCGTTAGTGTCGAGTGAACAGCTTCAAGTCGGCAGCGAGATCCAAGTTGTGGCTAAAACGCAAAGCAAAGAAGTTCAGGCCAAGTCCGTGGCCGTTCGCACACAGCCGACCATGTCCGCTGCGCCCACAGCCTTTCCTCAGCTTTTGGCCACAGCGACACCATCCCCTCAACAGCGCCCGACCAGTGCGCTGACGGATGCACCACCCAAGCCCTCTGCAACGCCGCTGCCGACGTTCACGCCCGAGCCTTCCTCAACAGCGACCGTATTGCCGACGTCCGCGCTGACAGCCACGCAGACCGCTACGCGCGTTGCACCTGCCACGCCGAGCAGAACGCCTAGCGTGGCCTTGACACCTACTTTGACCCATACGCCGATGCCGACTCCAACGTCTGCTCCGCCGCCGCGCGACATCGTTGTGCGCGTCGAGGGACGGATTGATGAGATTGGCGCAGGATTCTGGGTTGTGGCCAATCAGCGATTCATCTTGCAAGCCAGCACCCAGATCGTCGAGACGCGCGCCCGCGCCCAAGTGGGCGGCACGGCTCTCGTCAATGGCGTCAAAAGGAGCGATGGAACACTCGTAGCCCATGAGATTGTCGTATTGTCCGGGCCGGCATATGTGCCGTTACCCCGCGAGTTCAGCGGCGCGATCGAATCCTTCAGCAAAGAACGCTGGGTGGTGGCCGGGCGCGAAGTCATTATCGCGGCCGAAACTACTATCGAAGGCCAGCCCGAAGTAGGAGCTTTGGCCCACGTGCAAGCTCTACAACAAGCCGATGGGAGGTTGATCGCCAGGCGCATTGTGGTAGAGCCACGCTCCGAACCCATCGTGCAGTTCGAAGGGCGCATTGAAGAGTTCAGCAGCACGCGGTGGGTTGTGGCGGGCCAAGAAGTGCTCATCGGACCGAACACCCATATCGAGGGAACGCCCGTCGTGGGCGCGCTCGCCGCCGTGGAGGCGGTTGTGCGTTCCGATGGCTCCAAGCTGGCGCGTCGCATCGTGGTTACGCCTTTGCCGCCCACTCAGGTGCCGCCCAGCGCAACGCCTAGGCCTCCTACGCCCGTGTCACCTACGTCTGTGTCTCCAACGCCTTTGTCTCCGACGCCAACCGAGACGCCCAAGCCGATCACAGAGACGCCCGCCGCGCCGAGCCCGACACCGACGGCTCCCACGCCCTCTATGGCTGCAACGGCGACGATAACGCCTGCGCCGGCTTCCCTATCCAAGACCCGTACCGTATATGCACCAACGAGACCTGTAGTATTGCTTCCCATGTCGAGGGACACCGTAGTGCACTCGCTGTTCACCACGCTGATAGTGGCTGCGACGCCAACGCCTACGCCGGCGTCGCCTTTGCAGAATTGATTAGCTGAGGAATGAGATATGATCGCAAGAACCAGAGCATTTGCCTGGATTTTAATGGGCGTGTGTATTGCGATGTTGTTCGTCGGGGTAGCATCCGCCGAACTCGTGCGCGACGAGCGACCGGGGGTGACGCCCGAAGCCACTTCGCAAGGCATCAACACCAATTGGGCGCAGCTGGGTTTGGATCTCACGCCCACCGTCCAGCCTACGATCCCGCCTCCTCGCCCCATACCGATCAGGTTGGAAGGTATCATTACCTTCATCCCACCGACGCGCTTGGGCGAATGGCGCATTGACGAAACGGCTATCACGGTAAATGCTGAAACGACGATCTTGCCCGAGGGATATATCCCCCAGGTGGGCGACTATGCGACCGTAAACGCCACCCGTTTGGGATCCGTTATCACCGCCGACCGCATCCGTATTCGCGTGGATTCGAGTGATGTGCGCCCCGTCGAGTTTCAGGGCCTTATCATCGCTTTCCCCCCTCCTCCTTATACAGGGACATGGGTGATCTCAGGGGCGCGTGTTATCGTACAAGCGGACACGACGAGGATCAGCGGTGCGCCGCCCGCGTTGGGCTTTCTCGCGCAGGTGCAAGGTTATATCCAGCCCAATCGTACCGTCAACGCGCTCCAAGTCCATGTCGTAGATCCCAGCACCATCCTGGCTAAATTCGAGTTCCAGGGTGCCGTAGAAAGGATATCTGACTCGCTACCGGGCATCTGGGTAATCGGCGGCGTGCGCGGGCTTGTAGGCGAGGGCACACGCATCGTGGGGCCGATCACGGTCGGCACGCAGGTCGAGGTGAGTGGGCGGCGTTTGCTGGAAAGCATCCTGATTTTCGAGCAGATTCGCGTGCTGAGCGAAGAGGAACATGAAGTGCGGCTGGCGGGCATCATCCGTGAGATCGCCGAGACGTACTGGATCATCCACGACATCCAGAGTGGGGACGTTCGGATCGAGATTGACGATTCTACCTTTGTTGATGAAAGTCGGGGGAGAGCAGCGCCTGGCATGTGGGCCGACGTGATCGCGCGCCGTCAGGGACAACGCCTGTACGCTTTGCGCATCCGTGTCGAGAGATTTGCCCAGTAATACGCCCAAACGTATAGGCCGAGCACATTATGAAGCCAAAGCTTGCAGTGGTATTGGCCGTCTTGGCGGCCATATATTTGCGGCTTATGCTCGATGGCTCAATCCAGGCGTTTGCGTCTCATCAAGATAACGCGCACCAAGAGCCTGAGACATCTTTTTCGCGCAACCTGGCGATCTGGTCGGAACCTCTTATTATCACTTCCTCTATCGCGGGCCTCAGGGGGCTTTCGGCAGTAGCGGATGGGCGCAATCAGGGTGTGCACCTTGTCTGGGAAGAGATGGGCACGATTCGTTATGCTCTTCTGAACGAGTTAGGCCGCCCCATCGAGCAGACTGCCTTTCGTGGCGACAGCCCATGTCTTGCCCTCGATGAGTATAACTTGCCGCATATCGTGTACGCGGATACGGTCGTCAGTGGACAGCTCCGTACGCAGATTTTTCATCGGACGCGCGGGCTGCAGGGCTGGGGAGATGCTCCTCCCATGCGCGTGATCAGCACGACGGGTGTTTCGACCGATCCGGATATCTCGATCTCGCCAGTTATCAGCCCTGCGATCCACGTGGCTTGCGCAGAAAAACCCGGTGGTGGTGCGATGGGTATTTACCACGCGCGCTCTCTCGATGGTTCAGGTGGGATGTTTTGGGCATGGGAACCCGTCGCGACGGGCTATGCGCCTGCCATCGCTTTAGCCCCTGATGGTCGTATTTGGGTTGCTTGGCAAAGAGATTCGACCGATCCCGACAATCGCACGGCGGATATTTACGTAGCGAGTTGGGATGGCGAGGTTTGGTCAGAACCCGCGAACATCTCTCGCACCCCGACGGATGATTCGCGTAATCCCAGTATCGGATGCGATGTATCGGGAAACGTGCATCTGATTTGGCAAGAGGGGCCGACTGCGGCCATATACTATGCCTCGAATACCCTTGGGATTTGGAATGAACCCGTTATTTTGGCGAACGAGTCAACCGTCGCGCAGGCGCGTCTTGTGACCGCGCCAAACGGCTATGTCTATGTCGCTTGGGGATACGGCGCCCGACTAGAAGTGCGTAGGCGTCAGGCAGGATGGGCGTGGGAGAGCCTCGAAGGTATCGTGGCCGGTTCCGCGATGGGCGAGCTGACCATTGCGATTGACAGGCAAGGCACGATATATGTGATCTGGACGAGCATGCGCAATGGGACGTCACCCACCCAAAGCCTTTTCTTCAGCCGTCGCGTGGACGATGCGTCGCTCACACGGACTCCTGCCTTAACTTCCAGCGTTACTCCTTCACCTTCTTTAACCAGCACGCCCGTACCGAGCGGAACGGCCACGCCGTCACCAACGGCGACATTATCTCGACCCAGTGTGACGCCGTCACCGACCGCGGCACAATCGCTGACGCCGACCTCAACCAGGCCCGAGTACATTTTTCTTCCTATCATTTTGCGTGAACATGTGGCGGATCTGCGAACACAATCGCACCATTCCGGCACAGGAGAGGCGAGCATACGAGCAAGCTCTGCGACAACGCCTCCTGCGTGGATATGGTCTCCGGCAAGCAGCATCGGGCCTTCTAGCGACGATTCCCATGCGGCCACCGTGGTTACCGGTGCAGATGGCCGCGTTTACGCCGTTTGGGAGGAGCGCCTATCCTCCGGCCGATCTATCCTGCGATTCGGCATAGGGGTGAACGGTATTTGGTCAACTCCGACCGATTTCTTTTTAGGCGAGGAGCCGGACTTGGCCATTGGGCCCGACGGTCGAGTGCATCTGGTTTATGCCAACCGCTTCCTGGGGAACTATGAGATTTATCATACTACCTGGACAGGCAGCGGCTGGTCAGCAGCGGAGAACGTCTCTCAGACCAGCGGCCCCTCAACGCAGCCGGCGATCGCCGTCAAAAGCGACAACAGCTTGTTCGTCGTCTGGACCGACAGCACCGAGGGTTTTAATCGCATCTATTCGGCTTGGCGGGCTGAGGGAGTATGGAACACGTATTTTGTGCCCCACTCCAGCGGAGGAACCGCCCCAGATATTACGGTGGGTGAAGGGGATCGCGTGTGGGTTACTTGGCAGGTTTTGGATGATGACCGCTATGAAGTATACGCGATCTTTGGCGACGGCCGCAACAACTGGAACCCTTGGGGAGCCATGAACCTTTCGACCAGCCGCGATATTGACTCCATTCGCCCTCGACTGGCGGGCATTCCCGGTCGAGGGGCCTTCAGCGTGTGGCAGGAGAATATAGGCGCCGGCGAAGTGTACTATGCCGACAATTTGGATTACGGCGATTATTGGAGCGAGCCGATCAATCTATCGCAAAACGCGACACGTTCTGAACAGCCATCTATCGCGGTGAGCGCTATGGGCGATGTGCATGTGGTTTGGAATGAGGACTCGCAGCTTCTGCATCGCTACCGAATTTCTTTCTCTCCGACCTGGTCAGCTTCCGATGCGGTCAATAATACCCCTAACGCCAATGAGGTGGCGTTGGCCGTCGCGCCGAACCGTTCGCTACACGTGCTATGGTCGCAGCTGATGACCGCCGAGAACCGTGATATTTATTACTGCAACGGCGCGTGGGATTGGCCCAATCATCTCTGGCTTCCACTGCTGATGCTGGCCCCTTGAGCGGGACGGCTGTGCCGCTCCAGATGCACCAAGAGCACCGCGATATCGGCCGGATTGACGCCTTGAATGCGCGTCGCCTGCCCGACGGTTTGAGGCTGGTGATGTATAAGGCGTTCCCTGGCCTCATTACGCAAGCCGACGATGCGCGCATAGTCCAAATCTTCCGGGATGCGGCGGTTCTCTAGCCTTTGGGCTTGCGCAATCTGGCGGTTCTGCTTTTCGATATAGCCCTCATATCGTATAGCGATGCAGACCTGCGTGATCACTTCAGGCGCAAGGGGCACGTCGCTGGGCGCGATGGCTTGGATGATTTCGTAATCGGCCCCTGGGCGCTTGAGGAATTGGTAAGCCGAGATCGAATCTTGCAACGGCTCGAGACCGCGTTGGGCCAGTAACGCATTCATCTGCGGTGTCGAATGGAGCATCACTTGCCTCAAGCGTGCGATCTCGGTTTCGGTAGCATGCTTTTTGGCCTGCGCCGCCTCGTATCGTTCCACGCTCGCCAGCCCAATGCGATAACCCTCGGGCGTCAAACGCAAGTCGGCGTTATCTTGGCGCAAAAGAAGACGATACTCGGCGCGCGAAGTCATGATGCGATAAGGCTCCGTGATCTGTTTCGTGATGAGATCATCCACCATGACGCCCAAATACGCCTGATCGCGGCGCAACTCCAACGGTGGCTCGTCGCGAGCTTGGAGAGCGGCGTTGATACCCGCCAACAGGCCCTGTGCTGCGGCTTCTTCGTATCCGGACGTGCCGTTAATCTGACCGGCATGGAAAAGGCCGTGGATGTGCCGCGTTTCAAGCGAGGTTTTGAGTTGATAGGGCAGCACATAGTCATATTCGATGGCATAACCGGGGCGCATGATTTCCGCTTTGGCGAGGGCGGGGATGCTATGCAATAGCTCTAGCTGCACATCCACGGGCAAACCCGTGAAGCATCCCTGCACATACACCTCACCGGTAGCAAAGCCCTCCGGCTCTAGGAAGAATTGGTGAGACTCTTTATCGGCAAAACGCACCACTTTTTCTTCGATCGAGGGGCAATAGCGTGGGCCGGTGGCCTCGAGTTTGCCCGGCGCGATGGGGGAACGATGTAAGTTTTCACGGATGATGCGATGTGTTGTCGGGTTCGTGGTGACAAGGTAGCAAGGCAACTGTGGCCGCCAGGTAGATTGCCACGCCACAGGGTACACGGGATTGATGGGTAGAATCAGGGGCTCTTGAGGTTGGCCCTCGAAAGAAAAATAAAGGGGCACGTCGCTCCCATATTGCGGCGTCGTCAGCTCGAACGCGATCGTGCGGGCATCAACGCGTGGCGGGGTGTTCGTTTGCAGCCGGCCCATCTCGAACCCCAACTCCTTCAGTGAGCGCGCCAACCCTCGCGCAGGAAACTCGCCTGCACGGCCGGCGGGCGTCGAGTATTCGCCACTCAGGATGCGCCCGTTAAGGAATGTGCCGGTGGTGAGCACGACCGTTTTGCCTTGAAAGGTTTCGCCCCTGTCCGAACGGACGCCCATCACGCGATCCCCCTCGACGAGCAATCCCTCGACGTGCGCTTGCTTTAGATCGAGCCCGGGCGTTCTTTCCAATGCATGTTTCATGCAGAGAGAATAGAGGCGCTTGTCGGCCTGGGCGCGATACGCCTGCACGGCCGGCCCTTTGGAAACATTCAGCCGACGGATCTGGATGAACGTGCGGTCAGTGTTGCGCGCCATTTCCCCGCCCAGAGCGTCAATCTCCGCGACCAAATGTCCTTTGCCGGGGCCGCCGATGCTCGGATTGCAAGGCATCTGGGCGATCAGGTCCAGATTCATAGTCAGTAGTAAGGTACGCCGCCCCATACGCGCAGCAGCAAGCGCCGCCTCGCAGCCCGCGTGTCCGGCTCCCACAACGATGACTTCGTAGGTTCCGGGATCGGAACCGGAAAGTGGCTTGCTGAATTTGCAAAAGACCTTATTTGTCATGGTGCTCTACAGATTCGGCGATAAAACGGTGCACGGCAGCCCTAAAATGCCCCCAATCGCTCCACTCTGGGGGCAGCGCCTCCAAATGCTCTGCCAGCGAGGCCATCTCGGCCAACGTAATCTCGCGATAGTCGCTGATGGCTTCGTCGGGGTCGCCGGGCGCGAGGACGCCGTCTTGTTCGGCCACCTCAAAAAGATACGACGTGAAAGACTGGCGTTGACTCTCCCAGAGAAAATCATAGGTGAGGATGGCCCAGAAACGCTCGATGCGCACAATCAGGCCGGTCTCTTCGAGTGCCTCGCGTTCGACCGCCACGCTCAGGTGCTCACCGGGCTTGATCCCACCGGTCATCAGGCGGTATGTGCCCGACGGATAAAAGCCTTTGCTTTGCACCAAGTAGCGCCCGTTGCGGCGGCGCAAAAGGATCGCCACCTCGCCCATGCGTTTGCGGCGCACGAGCTGCCAGTATAAAAAGGTCTCTCGCCTGACCTGGTATGTGTAATGGCGCTCCTGCGGCGTACCGTAAAGCGCGATGGCCTCCTGCAAACCAGGCACTGGATAGGGGCTTGTTTCGAGCATTCGGTTATATCTTTCGTTTTGTGATACCCAACAATGTGACGTGGGGATTTCAGGAAACAGATTATACTATAAGGTGATCCTTTTTGGGAAAAAAGTAAGCTATTCGAAAGGTAGTCACGTCACCTGATGCGCGGTGAATGCCCGTTTGGGCGTTTTTTTACTCAGTAACATCTCCTGCCACAAGCGGTGCGGGCCCATCCTTGGAACGATGCGCGTTTGCGCTATAATAGGGGGCGATTGGGTTGAAAACATGATGGGCAATCTGTGTGAGGGAGGAAGTGATGCGACCTAATCCCGTCATCTTTCGGATCGGGCCTTTGGCAGTTTATTGGTACGGCGTGCTGATCGTCAGTGGGGCCATGCTCGCGGCATATATCACCAGCAAGTTGTCCAGCCGTAACGGCCATAATCCCGAGATCGCTTGGGATTCTTTGCTGCCGATTTGCCTACTCTCGGGCGTGATCGGAGCACGCATTTACCACATAATTTCCAGTTGGGAATACTACCGAACACATCTCGGAGAGATGTTCGGCCTACAAATGAGCGGGTTTGGCATCTATGGTGCTGTGGTCGGCGGTGTGATTGGCGTATGGCTGTTTTGTCGGCAGAAAAAGCTGCGCTTCCTGGAGTGGGCCGATTATATCGCTCCCGGGCTTATTCTGGCTCAGGCGATCGGCAGATGGGGCAATTTCTTTAACCAGGAACTCTACGGCTTTCCGACCGATTTGCCTTGGGGTATTTATATTGATCCCGAACATCGCTTGGAGCAATTCGCGATGTATGAGCGGTTTCACCCCACGTTCCTCTACGAATCGGTGCTCAACTTCGCCGGCTTTTTGTTTCTCCTTTATCTGGCGCGCAATTGGCGGCAAAATCGCCTTTACGGTGATATATTCTTCATTTACGGCCTAATCTATCCGACCATTCGCTTTTTCATCGAATTCCAGCGCCCTGACGCCTGGAAAATCGGGGGTATACCTACTGCACAGTGGGTATCCATAGCGGCCGTCGTCTTTTTCTTGTCACTGCTCTTCGTGCGCCACAAGTTGCGTCGGCCGAACATGATCTATGTGCCCGGCACACCCTGGCAACCACCCCAGGCAGAGGCCGAGAACGCCCTCCCCGGAGCAACTCCGAAGATAGAAAACGCAACGTCCTCCTCTGAAAGCCAGGATCAGGAGACAACGAAAAAGGGCGACTGAGGGCTCCAACGTACCGCTTACAACGTGCCTTTTGAGGAGATAAATGTATCGCGAACGCATCGAGTCAGCTTTGCGCTCCAGTCGCGCCGATTATACCGAGATTCGCTTGGAGATACGGCGCTCGACGCGCATTGTCTTTCAAGGACGGCGCCTCGAGGCCATAGCGCTCAGCACGGATGAAGGCGGCATCGTTCGCGCCCTTGTTCGCTCGGGCGGTTGGGGCATTTCTACCTTCAACAGTCTCGAAAGCCTTGAACAGCGCGTTGAGCAAGCCTACCAGGCCGCGCGCTTTGTACAAGGCGGGCCGATAAATCTATCTCTGGTTGCCTTCAGACAAGATGAAATCAAAGCGCATCTGGGCATGGACTTTCGCCAAGTGCCTTTGGCGCAGAAAAAGGAGCTGATCGAGGCTTATAACGATATCCTTCTCTCGTTCGGCAAGATCGTGGATACACAGGCCACGTATGGCGACGAGTTCGGCACGGTATATTACGCCAATTCCGAAGGGGCCTTTATCATCGAGGAACGCCCGATGGTTACGGTGCACCTGGCAGCCACCGCCCGTGATGGCAACGATATTCAGCGGGTGACTGATGGGGTGTCAGTACCTGCCGGCTATGAACAAGTATTAGGCCTGGAGGGCCTAGCCCGTCAGGTGGCCCAACGCGCCGTGGATCTACTCTCCGCTCAAACGGTCGCCGGCGGTGTTTATCCCGTGATATGCGATCCAGACCTCGCCGGCGTGTTCATCCACGAGGCTTTTGGACATCTTTCGGAGGCAGATTTCATTTATGCTAACCCTCAGGCGCAGGAGATGATGGTTTTGGGACGCAGGTTCGGCCAAAATATCTTGACGATTATTGACGATGGCACACTACCCGGCTTGCGCGGCACACATCGCTACGATGATGAGGGCACTCCCATGCAGCGCACCGAACTATTGCATGAAGGGGTGCTCGTCGGACGGCTCCATGCCCGTGAGACGGCAGCGCGCATGGGCGAAGCGCCTACTGGCAATGCGCGCGCCGAAGGTTATCGCTTTGCGCCGATCGTACGCATGACCAACACTTTCATTGAGCCCGGCGATGCTACGTTTGAGGACATGCTGGCCGACATAAAACTAGGGGTTTACGCTTGTGGCGATGTCGGCGGCGAGACGAGCATTGAAAATTTCTCCTTCAGCGCTGCTTACGGATATATGATCCGCAACGGGCATATCGCCGAGATGGTCAAGGACGTTGTTCTGAGCGGGAATCTTTTTACGACACTGCGGAACATTGACGCAATTGGGCGGGACCTGACATTCAGCCGCATAGGCATGTGCGGCAAAGGGCAAAACGGCGGGCTGCCTGTAAGCACGGGCGCGCCTCATATTCGCATTCAAGGCGTCGCCATAGGTGGGCGCTAGATCAATGCGAAACGCGGGCATCATGGATATCCTATCGCTTTGTAAGCCAAAGGCTGAACAAGCCGAAATTTATGTTGTGGAGGGCGAATCTACACTCATCTGCTTCGAGGCCAATGAGATCAAATCGGCCGAGGTGGAACAGATGCAGGGCGTCGCCTTGCGCGGCACCGTGAACGGGAAATTAGGATTCGCCGCCGCCAGTGGCGATGTTGATAGGGCGGCTCTGGTCGAGGATTTCCTAGCCTCGGCACAATTCGGCGATCGCGTCCCCATCACTTTCCCGCCTCCTGCGCCCGCGCCCCAGGTGACCACATACGATCCCAATCTCGCCCAAGTGCCTATTTATCGATTCGTCGAGATCGGGCGCGAGATCGTGCAGACCTTGCGAGAGGCTGACAAAGACACGCAGGTGTATGTGGATATTGAGCGTGGGGTGTTTACCTCTACCTTGCGCAACAGCGCCGGAAACGAAACGCAAGATCGCACCTCCAGTTTTTCCGTTACGATCGGGATCGAACGTGTGCGCGACGATGACGTACTCATTGTCGAGGAGTCCATCAGCAACATCTCCTTAACCGATGAATACCGCGAAATCGTGCAAAGCCTGGCGTGCAAGGTCGCGTTGGCCCGCAAGACAGCACGGCTCCGCTCCGGTCGTATGCCGGTGCTCTTTGCGCCCGCAGGCGGTTTGGTGCTGTTGCTGCCTATTATCCTGGCCACGAACGGCGAAAACGTACAACGCGGCACTTCGCCTTTGGCGGACAAAGTGGGTGAAGCCATCTTCGACCCAAACATCACCTTGTGGGATGACCCTACGCTCCCCGGCCGGCCGGATAGCTCCGCCTATGATGACGAGGGAGTGCCCTGCCATCCAAAAGCGCTGATCATGCGCGGAGTATGCAATACTTTTCTTTACGACCTGAAAACAGCGGCGCTCATGGGCACGCAGAGCACCGGCAACGGCATGAGGGGCTTGTTCTCTCCGCCCTCCCCTTCGGCATCAAACCTGGTCTTGGAGCCCGGCAAAACCTCTGTGCGTGACATTATAAGGAGCATCGAGCACGGTTTGCTCGTCGAAGATGTGCTTGGTCTGGGACAAAACAACGCCATCAGCGGTGCCTTCTCGAACGCAGTGGACCCGGCATATGCCATCGAGCACGGAGAGATCGTGGGGCGTGTCAAAAATGTCTCGATTGCGGGCAATATCTATCAGGACCTTCGTCAGGTGGCCGCGATCAGCCGCGAGAGCATCTGGGTGCACGGTGACATTAAAATGCCCTACATTCTGTTGCCTGAGCTGAACGTTGTTTGCGAGGAGCTTTCCTGAGGGCGCAAAAATGGGATCTGATCTGCAAAGGGACCAACCGGTGTCTAAAGATGCTGCAAAAGACCGGCTACTGCACAAAATCGCGACACGCACCGCACGCGTAGGCGTGATCGGTTTGGGCTATGTGGGACTTCCCTTGTCGCTAGAGCTTGCGCGCGCCGGATTCAATGTCGATGGGATTGATCTCGACCAGGACAAATGCGCTCAAATCAACGCCGGCCAAAGCTATGTGCGCGACGTACCGTCCGAATCCGTGGCTGAGCAAGTGACCCAAAAACGATTGCGCGCAACAAGCGACTACACAGTCCTCACAAACGCAGATGCGGCGATTATCTGCGTGCCGACCCCTTTAGGCAAGGCCAAAGATCCGGACATCTCGTATATCGTGAGTGCCGCCGATGCGCTCTCGAACCATGTCCATGTGGGGATGCTCATCGTGCTTGAAAGTACGACTTATCCGGGGACTACAGAAGAGATCTTGCTACCCCGCATGGCTAAAGGAGGCCTTCGAGTAGGCCACGACTTTTTCCTGGCTTTTTCGCCAGAACGTGTGGACCCGGGCAATTCGCGCTACAACACGCGCAACACACCCAAGGTGGTGGGGGGGATGACGCCGGCATGCCTGGAAGTAGCCACGGCCCTGTACGCTACGGCCATCGAAACCATCGTGCCCGTCTCCAGTCCGGCCGTTGCAGAGATGACCAAAATCCTGGAAAATACCTTTCGCGCCGTGAATATCGGCTTGGTGAACGAACTGGCGATTATTTGCCGCCAATTAGGGATCAACGTCTGGGAAGTAATCGAGGCCGCCTCAACCAAACCTTTCGGCTTTATGCCTTTTTACCCCGGCCCAGGGCTTGGCGGGCACTGTATCCCCATCGACCCTTTGTATCTGACCTGGAAGATGCGCGGTCTGGGTCTTCAGACGCGCTTTATCGAGCTGGCCGATACTGTCAACTCGAACATGCCCCATTATGTGATCAGCCGCGTAGCCGACGCTTTGAACGATGAAGGAAAGCCGCTCAAAGGCGCCCGTATCCTTATCCTAGGCGTCACGTACAAAAAGGATGTGGATGATCTGCGAGAGAGTCCGGCGCTTACGATCATTTTTGAACTCCAAAGACGCGGGGCGCTCGTGGATTATCATGATCCGTATGTGCCTCAAATTACTTTAACACCACAGACAACACTGCGTTCGGTGCCTTTGACAGAAGACACTTTGGATCGGGCAGACTGTGTCCTGGTGCATACGCCCCATAGCTGCTACGATTGGGCCTGGGTAGGGAGGCATGCACGGTTGGTATTCGATACGCGCAACGTGATGCCGCCGCTTGCACCGCCACGGCGTGTGGAAAAGCTGTGAATGACGATAGGCAGGCAAATCACATGGTAGAGCCAATTGAAGGGATCAAGGCATCGCCTCAAGCCGAAGCAACTATCAGATACGACATGCCCATCTTTACGATCGAGCCATCACGTGGATTGGGTTTTCTCAAACTGAAAGAGATTTGGGAATATCGCGAGCTACTGTATTTCATGGTGTGGCGCGATATCAAAGTGCGCTACAAGCAGACGGTGCTGGGAGTAGCGTGGATGGTCGTACAGCCGGTGGTAAACATGGTGGTGTTCAGTATGCTTTTTGGCGGATTGCTGAAGGTGCCTTCGGGTGACGTGCCCTATCCTTTGTTCACTTATGCAGCGCTGTTGCCGTGGAACTATTTCGCCCGCTCTATTACGAGTGCCTCCATCAGTTTGGTCAGCAACTCGCATTTGATCACGAAGGTTTATTTCCCGCGCCTGATCATCCCCATCAGCACTGTGCTTGCGGGGTTGGTTGACTTGGGGATTGCTTTCCTCGTGCTGATAGGGCTCATGATCTATTTTGGCGCTTCACTCTCGATAGCCATGTTGCTACTGCCTGTTTTTCTTCTGGTTGCTATGTTAACGGCGCTGGGTTTTGGCCTCTGGTTGGGAGCGCTGAACGTACGCTATCGCGATGTGGGATATCTGGTCCCGTTTCTGGTGCAAATGTGGATGTACGCAACGCCGGTGATTTACGGTAGCACTCTGATTCCCGAGCGTTATCGGTTTTTGCTGGGTCTGAACCCGATGA
>FWPV01011231.1_pt1 | contig 14326 bp, 14 predicted proteins | sample 2228371 | NCBI WGS metagenome assembly FWPV01 (sample SAMEA103939776, study PRJEB20133) | metagenome
TTTTAAATGCTAATATTATTTAAAATTTTTACCTTCGTTAAAGGAGGTCACCTATGGACTGGGGAATGCAAAATCGCTTAGGCCGCCTGATAAAATCTGATGGGCATTGTTTCTTTCTGCCCATTGACCATGGATACTTTCAAGGGCCGACAACTAAGTTAGAAAAACCAGGGGAAACTATCAGACCTTTAATCCCTTACGCCGATGGATTGTTTGTCACCCGCGGCATCCTTCGTTCCTGCGTTGATCCCAGAGATTGTCCACCTATAATTTTAAGGGTTTCCGGAGGAACGAGCATCATTGGCAAGGATCTAGCCCATGAAGCCATCACCACTTCCGTGGAAGAAGCCTTGCGGCTCAATGCAGCCGCCGTTGGTATGTCAATTTTTATAGGAAGTGACTATGAATATGATTCATTAGTAAACTTGGGCAAGTTGGTTGACGAATGCCAGAGATTCGGTCTGCCGGTCATGGCCGTTACGGCTGTAGGCAAAGAGTTAGAAAAACGCGATGCGCGCTATTTAGCCCTTGCTTGTCGAATTGCGGCGGAGTTTGGGGCGACCATTGTCAAGACCTATTGGTGTGAAAATTTTGACCGGGTGACCAATGGTTGTCCAGTGCCCGTAGTAATGGCTGGCGGTCCAAAGTGTGAAACAGAGAAGGAAGTTTTTGCATTTGTTTATGACGGCATGCAAAAAGGGGCCATCGGTCTAAATCTCGGTCGGAATGTCTGGCAGCATGAATACCCGGTAGCTATGATGAAAGCATTGCGAGCAATCATTCACGAAAAAGCCACGGCCAGCGATGCTGAACAAATTTTCTTGGAAGAAAAAAATAAAACTAAAAAATGAGCAGAAGAATAAGATAAAGAGAGGACTGCTTGATGGAATTACAGAGGAAGATACTTGATTTAAAGTGGCCCTGATATGGAGTAAAATAAGGCCAACCCAGATTAATGAACTGAACTTTAAAGACAAGATGAAGAGCCTTTTTGATGAAAAAGAAGCCCAGGAATTTGTGGCCAGGCAGCGAACAGTTTCCCCTGAATTAGCTCTGCGGCTTTATACTTCCCGGTTGCTTGGCCGAGATCCTTCCTTAGTTCTCCATGGTGGCGGAAATACTTCGGTCAAGGTAAAAGAAAAAGATATTTGGGGAAAAGAGCGCGAGATTCTCTATATCAAGGGCAGCGGGGTAGACCTGGCTAAAATAGAAATTAAAGACTTTGTCGGTTTAGAACTTGAACCCTTACGCCAAGTGCGCTTACTCTCTGATATTTCTGATGAGGAACTGGAAAATCAAATCCATAAATGCTTAAAATGGTTTCGCAGCCCATTTCCATCGGTAGAGGTTTTGGTCCATGCTTTCCTTCCTTTCCTCTATATTGATCATACCCATGCCACTTCGATTCTAATATTGAGCCATTTAGAGCGGGGAGAAGAAATCTTAGCCCAAGTCTTGGGCCCCCACGCGGCCATTATTCCTTATGCCCATCCAGGTTTACCTTTAGCCAAAGAGGTGTGGAAAAAGTTTACGGAACATCCTGACTTGGAGGCCATAATAGTCATTAACCATGGGATTTTTACTTTTGCCAATGATGCCCGATCATCTTACGAAAGAATGATTAAATATGCGCAATTGGCGGAAAGGTATATCGAGGAAAAGACCAAAGATAGATGGCTCTTTTCTGGCGATAAAGAGGACCTTACCATAGATATTTTTTGTTTAGCTCGCTTAAACCAGATCATAAGAGGAGTTTGCACTCGTTACCAAAGGGAAGATAAAAGGCAGCGTTTTTTTGTAGAGGTGCGGGCTACCTCGGACTTAAAAGAAATTTCCTCCTTACCAAAGGTTGCGGAATTTTGTAAAACAGGAGTTCTTACACCTGATCATGTTATCCGGACGAGAAATCTTTGGGCATTTATTGATGCTCTCCCCGAAAGAGATGAGGATTTAATTTATAAAGTTCAGGAAGCGGTGAAGGAGTTCGAAAAAGATTACGAGAGATTTTTACCGCCTCCATTTAGGGAAGATTGGGAGAAAGTAGATCACTGCCCGCGAGTTTTTTTGGTGGCCCAGGTGGGACTGATCACCTTAGGCCTGACTCGCCGAGAGGCGCACCTGGCGGGTGATTTAGCTGAACAAACTATTAAAGCCAAGCTTTTAACAAACTTAATAGGCAAATATAGGCCAATTCCTGCCGCTGAGGCTATGGCCATGGAATTTTGGCCTTGGCAACTTAGAAAAATATCCCCTCCTCCGTCCTTGCCGTTAGATGGTCAAATATCCTTGATTACGGGGGCTGGAGGGGCAATTGGCCTGGGCATCGCGGAGAGGTTGTTAAATGCCGGGGCTACTGTGGTGCTGACCGATATTGATGAGCAAAGCTTAGAGAAAGTCTCCGACATCCTCGCTGATAAATACGATAAGGAGAAGATCGAAAAAATTACTTTGGATATCACTGATTACGAGGCGATAGTCAGAACTTTCGCGGAAATTAGTCGTCGGTTAGGAGGAATTGATATCATAGTTCCTAACGCCGGCATAGCCTATGTAGCCAAGCTAGAAGAGCTGGACCAGAAAAAATTTGAAGAAGTTTTAAAAGTTAATCTCTTAGGAACCTTTAATGTAATCAAGGCTTCCATTCCTATCTTCCGCCGTCAGGGATTGGGTGGTAGTATCATAGTGATTAGCTCCAAAAATGTTTTTGATCCAGGGGCAGCTTTTGGGGCTTATAGTGCAGCTAAAGCCGCGGCTCATCAGATTTCCAAGATTGCCGCTCTGGAATTAGCTGAATTGGGAGTTCGGGTAAATATGGTGAACCCAGATGCCATCTTCGGCGATGAGGAGGTGCCGTCGAAACTTTGGCAGCTAGTGGGCCCGGATAGAATGAAAGCTAGGGGGCTTGATCCTCAAGGACTAAGGGAATATTATCGCCAGCGAAATCTTTTGAAAATTCCCGTTACGGCCAGTCATGTTGGCGAGGCCGTAGTCTTCTTTGCATCCCAAGCAAGTGGAGCGACCACAGGGGCCACGCTCCCCATAGATGGAGGAATTCCCGCCGCCTTCCCGCGATGAAAAAATTTTAAGAATTCTTGCCCACCTGTCCTTTCCAAAAACAATAATGGTTTTAGAAGATTAATTATCCAATCTTTTATAAAGATATAAAGAGGCCAGAGGTAAATGAGGGAGCATCGGCGGGAGAAGAAGTAACAAAAACTGCAAGCCAGATTTCCGCAGAGGGCAGGCAGATATAAGAGACGAGTTAATTTTTTGGCAGAAGTGAGCCCGGGGTAAAGAGGGTAAAAGTGCCTTATGATCCCGGATGAACTCTCTGGTCTCTTAGGCGGACAAAGATTCCAACTCCAAAGGGAGGGTGGGCAAGTCAAGAATTTGCTTGACAAGGAGGCGGCGGTTTTGCTAAGCAGATTGTATACAAGGATACAACTTATTCCTTAACTTTAATTTTATAAAAGTTTCCTCCATGAATAATTCTTCCAAACTAAAAGATCGCGCTCTCCCCAAAGAATATATTCAACCCCCCTCTTCCTTAGCCGATCGAATTTATGAGCATCTTAAAGCTAAGATTCTGCATGGCGATATTAAACCGGGAGAACGACTGCTGCAAATTCCGGTTGCTCAGAAGCTGAATATTAGCCGCACTCCAGTGCGGGATGCTTTCCGAAGGTTAGAACAAGACGGTTTAGTAGAAAAACTTCCTCAGGGGGGAGTGCGGGTGAGTATAATTGCTGAAGAAACCGTGCAAGAAGTTTTCGGTATAAGGAGAGTCTTAGAGGCTTATGCCCTGCAAATAGCTTGTGTGAAGATAACCGAGGAAGAGATTGGCCTCTTAAAGAATCTCAAGTACCAAGCTCAAGAGATATTAGGTGCCAAAAGATTAAGTCAGGACGCTAAAATGCGCAAACTATTTGAACTTAACTCCCGTTTTCATGAAGTAATTTATGCGGCCACCGGTAATATTTATCTGATTAATATTTTAAATAATTTGCGGAATATTGTGAGTCGGTTGAGATATTTGGGGCTGCAAGCAGGGGAAACCTGGAAGGAGGTTTGGGCAGAACATGCCCAATTAATTAAATATTTAGAAAAAGGAGATAAAAAAGGAGCCATAAAATTACTAGACAAACATTTAAACCACGCCGCCAGTTATGTTCTCTCATCCTTGAGCAAAGACCTTGCTAAAGAAAAAAACAATTTAACTAAAATCTAATGGATTGGAAAGAATTATTAAGGAGAGCATTAAATGTTAGTGGGGAAGAGAAATTGGATGAGGGGCGAAAAATTTTATTGGTCGTTAAGAAATGAACTTGAAACATATTCAATATATTTCTGAGATGATCCAATACGAAAGGGAAATATAATTTGTTCTCATTAATAAGTATTTAGAAAGGTTTTTTGATGTTTGCTGTTTTTAAATAACAAAAGGAGGTCAAGGCTATGAAAATTAAAAAAAGATGGTTGGCTTTTTTGGCTGGGGGGTCTTTCTTTCTCTTTTTATTAGGCAATTGGGGAGCAGTCCAGGCCCAAGGGATTAATTTGCGCCTCGCCCACTATATTGATGAGAAGCATCCCATTCATCTGGGAGCAAAACAGATGGCTGCCAAAGTAGAAGAACGTACTAAAGGACAAGTTAAAATAACTATTTATCCGGCTAATACCTTAGGTTCACCTCCCGAGGTGGTCAAACAAGTAAAATTGGGGACACTGGATATGTGCATCAATACGCAGGGACAATTTGAATATTATGTTAAGGCTTGCGCCACGGCCCAGATCCCCTTTGTCTTTGATGACTATGAGCATGCCCACCGCACTCTTGATGGTCCGGCCATGAAGTGGTTGGCTCCTCAATTTGAAAAAGAAGGTTTTGTTGTCTTGGCCAATTGGGAATGGGGTTTCCGCAATATTACTAACAATAAAAAACCTATTATGAAACCCGAAGATGTAAAAGGGTTAAAGATCAGAGTTCCCCCTGAATTTCATCTGCAGGTTCTCTTCGAGACTTTAGGAGCGGTGGTGACCAAAATTGCCTGGCCTGAGCTCTACATGGCTTTAGCTCAGAACGTGGTGGACGGCCAGGAAAACCCGCTAAGCGCTATTTATTATCAAAAATTCTACGAGGTCCAGAAGCACGTGGCTTTGACTCGCCATGCCTATGCCTGTGCTATGCCTGTCATAAGCACTATGAGCTGGGCAAAGTTAAATCCTGAACAGCAAAAGATTTTAATGGAGGAAGCCAAAATTGCTGGCAACTGGGTAAGGAAAACCTTAAATGATGAAGAAATAGATTTAATTAAAAAATTTGAGCAAGCCGGCTTAAAAGTTACCCGGCCCGATATAGCTTCTTTCCGGGCAGTCATGGCTCCGGCTTACGAGAAGATTTTCAAACGCTATGGTGAAGATAACGTGAAAATCTTTATGAAATTTGTCGAGGAGGCGCGGAAAAAATAAGGGCGTTAAGAGGGAGCGGCTTTTAAGGAAAGAGTCGCTCCCTGGTCCAAAATTATGACTACTTTAGCTATCTTTGCCGTCTTAGTTGCCTTAATGATGCTGGGAGTGCCCATCGCGGTGTCCATGGCTTTAACAGCTGCCTTGTTTTTTATCTTCCTGGGGGAAAGCCACCTTTTGTTGATGATTCCGGAAAGAATGTATGCCAGTACCACCAGCTTTACTCTCTTAGCTATTCCCTTTTTTATTCTTACAGGGAATTTAATGAATACGGGCGGAATGACGCACCGCATCTTTCTTTTTTGCCAAAGATTGGTGGGGCATTTTCGGGGTGGCCTTGGTCACGTCAATGTTGTCGAAAGCATGATTTTTGCTGGCATGTCCGGATCAGCTGTTGCCGATGCAGGGGGGGTAGGTATGGTAGCCATGGAAGCTATGGTTAAAGGCGGGTTTGATCGTCCTTTTAGTGCCGCTGTGACTGCAGCATCCTCTACTATTGGACCTATAATACCGCCCAGCATCCCTTTCGTTATATTCGGGAGTCTCACGGGAGTTTCTGTGGGACGCCTCTTCTTAGGAGGTTTTATCCCCGGATTGATCATGGGCGCCGGCCTAATGATCACGGTCTATTTTATCTCGCGCAAAAGGAATTATCCCCGGGGTGAAAAAGCTACTCTGAGAGAGATTTTAGCGAGCGCAGCCGGGGCGTGGACGGCTTTTATGGCGCCTATAATCATCATTGGCGGAATTTTGACGGGAATGTTCACGCCCACCGAAGCCTCGGTCGTGGCCTCCATATATGCCATTATCATTACCATGGCCGTTTATCGGGAGACGAGCTGGCGGGAGTTGCTCAACATTTTAGCCATTACGATGGAGCAGACCGTATTAGTCCTCTTCATTATTGCCGCCGCTGGCCTTTTTGGTTGGCTCCTTATTCATCAAAAGGTTCCGGAGGCTACTATCCAGACCTTGATGAATTTAAGCAATAATCCCACCGTTATTTTATTTATTATCAATTTCATCTTGCTGATCTTAGGATGCTTTATGGAGGCCATTTCGGTAATGCTTTTGACCATCCCCATTTTTATGCCCTTAATTAGTAAATTAGGGATCGACCCAGTTCACTTTGGAGTTATGCTTACTCTAAATTTAATGATTGCTTTGCTTACTCCACCAGTTGGTATGGTTCTATATACAGTTTCGAGCGTGGGTAAAGTATCTCTCTGGCAATTAGCTTCGGAACTGAAATGGTATATTGTTTCCCTTTTAGTGGCGCTGGTCCTGATTATTCTTATCCCGGAATTAGTAGTCTGGCTGCCCAATTTGATAATGGGCAAAGAAGGCTGATCAAAAATGAATAATGGTTGGGAAAAATTTGATCAAAGGCTGAGGAGCTTTTTAAAATGGACAAGCGTAGGTTGTCTTATAGCCTTGTTTCTGCTTATTGCGGCCGGAGTTTTTGTGCGTTTTGTGCCTATAAGTTCCATGGGGTGGGCTGACGAGGTAATTGAATTAGCCTTTGCCTGGATGGTATTCTTAGGAGCTTCTTTTCTATGGAGAAGAAGAGCTCATTTCCGAGTAGAGGTTTTGCCGGAGACTTTAGGCTCCTCGAAAGCGGGCGTTTTTTTGCAAATAATATTACAATTAATTTCCCTTTCTTTCTTTTTATTATTTACTTGGCAAGGCTGGCTGCTTACTTGGCGCTCGGTAGATCATTCACCCATATTAGATTGGCCGCGTAGTCTCTGGTTCATAATTATTCCTTTGACTGGGGCCCTAATCCTGGGCTTTATAATTAGTGATCTTATTAGTCTCTGGCGGGGAAAATATTTTCTACCTAAAGAGAAATCACCGACGCCTTGATTTTCGTTGATATGGTAAAATAAAAATCGGTGATTTAATAAGCAAAAAGAAAGGAGAAAGAAGATGAAGAGAATTTTAGCAGTGTTTTTGGTTTTCGCCTTGGCGGCCCTGATGGTCTGCGCTTCAATAAAGACTATTCAGGCTGCACCTGTCGTCTTTAAGTATGCTCATGTGGAGCAAACAGGAGATCCGCAGCATCGGTTTGCCGTACGGATGGCAGAGTTAGTTAAAGAGCGGACGCAAGGACGAGTAATCGTAGAAGTGTATCCGGCGAGTCAGTTAGGAGGGCCAAGTGAGATGATGGATGGAATTAAATCCGGAGCCATAACCATGGGTAACCATGTCCATGCCACATTGGCCAGATACCATGCGGATATTACCGTATTTAATCTACCGTACATCTACACGGACATGGACCAGGGGCTCAGAGCTTCTCGTCCCCAAACCTCCGAGTTAGTCCGGGAGATGAACGAGCATCTCATTAAAAAAGGGAATATGCGAATCCTGACGACCATGACGCGCGGCTGGCGGAACCTTTCGACTAATTTTCCAGTTTATTCAGTCAAAGATATGAAGGGGCGCAAGATTAGAGGGATTCCTAATAAATTATGGATGTCCATGCTCAAAGGAATGGGCGCTATCCCAGTTCCGGTAGATATTGGGGAAGTCCATACCGCTTTAAAAACGGGGTTGATCGAGGGCCAAGAGAATCCGCTGCAGCAGCAGTGGCAGGCTAAATACTACGAAGTGCAAAAATATTTGATCATTACCGAACATATCCTGGATCTCCTCCCCGTCTTCATAAACGAGAAAGCTTACCAAAGCCTTTCTCCCGAAGATCGGAAAATTTTAGAAGCCTGTGTGACCGAATCGGCGGATATTGAAACATCTTTAGCTAAGAAAGCAGAAATAGAACTCAAGGCAAAATTCAAGGAAAAAGGCATGACCATCATCGAAGAAAAAGATGGTTTAGACAAGAAAGGATTCAAAGAAGCGGTAATGGCGCAGATAAAGAAGGATTTCCCTGAATGGTCGGACTATATTCGCCGCATCCAGTCTGTTAAATAGTCTTGACCATCCCCTGGCAGATAAACTCTGCCAGGGGATGGGGGAGAGCTTAAAAGTGAGTGTTGGACAAAAGATTTGGCGAGGCCTAACCATAGTCGATCGCTATCTGGGCGTAATTTTTTTATTTAATTTAATTATTTTAATTCTTGTAGATACATGCCTCAGAGCCTTCGCCATCACTCCTTTTATGGGCACTATGGAGCTTGTCAGATGCTTTTTAATTTGGAGCGTTTTTATCAGTCTCCGGCACGTCACTAAAGAAGATGCCCATATCCGCATGGGAGAACTTATAGCTCTCGCGCCTCCTATTTGGCAAAAGATAATAAAAATGGCAATTCATTTGGCAGCGTTGCTTGTTTTCGTTATCATTACGCTTTCGGTCTTCAAGACCACGGTGCACAATTTTTATGATACCACCCCAACCTTAGAGATACCCATGGTAGTTTTTTTCTTTCCCACCATTCTTGGCTTTTCTTTGACCACGATCCAGTACGCCATCATGCTTGTGGCTTCAATTAAAGAACGGGAAGGCGATAAAATTAGAGGCGGGAAATGGGATTATTAATTCTCTTAGCCTTCTTAGTTTTATTCCTCTTGGGTTTTCCAGTAGTTTTAGCTATTGCCCTTCCTGCTATAGTTTATTTGCTCGCACACGGCCTTCCTTTAGACATGATCGGGCAGCGCATCCAATACAGCTTAGATTCTTATCTCTTAGTCGCTGTCCCTGTTTTTATTTTAGTGGGGAATTTAATGAACTCCACAGGCATTACCCGAGCGCTCTTTACTTTTGCCAATACCTTAGTAGGACGAATCCATGGCGGATTAGCGCAAGTTAATGTGTTTGCCAGCCTAATTTTCTCTGGTATGTCAGGGGCTGCTTTGGCCGACGTAGGGGGGTTAGGGCAAATTGAAATCAAGGGAATGATTGATAAGGGCTTTCGCAAATCAGATGCCGCGGCAATAACCATAGCTTCCGCGACTGTGGGACCAATCTTTCCTCCCAGCATTCCTTTGATTATTTATGGGGCGGTTAGTGGGGCATCCCCCGTTAAGCTTTTGGTAGGAGGAATTATTCCGGGAATTTTATGCACGGGAATGCTGATGATTACTTGCGCCGTATTGGCTTGGAAGAAAAAATGGCCTCGAGCGGAAAGGTGGCCTACGCGGCATGAAATTTTCCGGGACATGAAGCCCGCCCTTCCCGCCCTTTTGGCTCCAGTAATTTTGGTCTCTGGCATGCTAACCGGCTTCTTTACTCCTACAGAAGTGGCCAGTATTTGTGTTCTTTACATATTGATTATAAGTCATTTCTATTATCGGGAATTAAGTTGGCCAAGTCTAATAAAGTCAGCTTTGGAAACGATCAAGACCAGTTGCAGTATCATGATCATTATTGCTGTGGCCTCTCTTTTTGGCTGGATTCTGGCCGTGGAAAAAGTGCCGCAAATGGTCAGAGAGATAGTTATGAGGTTTGGACAGGAGCCGCTAATATTGCTCTTGGTCATCAATTTATTTTTTCTCATAGTGGGCATGTTTCTCGACAGTACGACAACGACCCTATTAATCATTCCGATGTTGGCTCCCCCAGTGGCGGCCTGCGGTATAGATCCAGTTCATTTGGGGTTAATTATTATTTTTAATCTGATGATTGGCCTGATGACTCCGCCCATGGGCCTATCTCTTTTCTTGGTAAGCAATATTGCGCAAATTCCGATTAGGGATGTTATCAAAGAATTACCGCCTTACTTCCTTACGCTAATAATTACTCTCTTGCTCATTACCTATTTTCCTGCACTTACTCTGTGGATACCCAATATGCTTAAATAACCGAAGAATATATACTGGCCGAGGAAATTTAGCGGCGGAAAAGGCTTGACATTAGCTCTCTGTATCTGTTAAAAAGATTTTGAATACATGGATACATAAAAGATAGGGTGAAATGATGAAGAAAAAAATAGGTTTTATTGGCTTAGGAGCCATGGGAAAGCCCATGGCCAGAAACTTGGTCAAGGCGGGCTACAAAGTTACTGTTTTTGATATAAATCCGCTACCGGTAGATGAACTCGTTTCCTGGGGAGCTGAAGCCCAGGAAAATCCAGCTCAGGTGGCTGCGGCAGTAGAAGTAGTTATTACTATGTTGCCAGCCGATGAGGAAGTTAAAACTGTAATTTTAGGGCCTGATGGAGTCCTCGCGGGAGCTAAGGCAAATTTAGTGGTTATGGATATGAGCTCCATCGCTCCCCATACCTCTAAATTTATTGCGGGAGAATTAAATAAGAAAGGAGTCAAGTTCCTCGATGCTCCCGTTTCTGGAGGAACAGTTGGTGCGGAAAAAGCCACCTTAACCATTATGGTTGGAGGCGAACAGGAAGTTCTGGAAGGGCAGATGGATATTTTGCAGACCTTGGGGAAGACGATCTACCACGTTGGTGGAGTGGGGATGGGCGAAACAGTGAAAATGGTCAATCAAATGTTGGTAGGTATCAATATGGCCGGTATTGCCGAAGCTTTCGTCATCGGGACCAAATTAGGCGTAGCTCCGGAAGTTCTTTACCGAATAATCCGCGCAAGTTCAGGAAATTCTTTTCTCATTGACCATCGCGTTCCAGATTACATCCTAAAAGGTAATTTCAGCCAACCTGGATTTGCTATTGACTTACTGCGCAAAGATTTGGGTTTGGCCTTGGAAAGTGCCAAGGTCTGCAAAATGCCCCTATTTATGACTAGCCAGGCTTACCAGTATTACACAAGAGCTACGGCCGAAGGATTGGGTAAAAAAGACATGTCCGCTATTATCGAGTTGTTAGAAGAAACTGCGCGTGTGAAAGTAAGAGATGAAGTAAAATAATCCGGTGGTCTAAAAAGAGGACTTGAGAGTTCTCAAAAAATAAAAAAGGAGGAGAAGATGAATTGGTCTAAACAATGTCAATTTTTATTTTTAGCTATTTGCTTCACCATAACTTTTTCCTTAATCGATAACGGGCATGCCCAAAAGCCGGTGGAATTGGCCTTTGCCCTGCATACGGCTCCCGGGGGTCCAGACCATGCGGCGGTGCAGAAGTTTAAAGAGATGGTAGAAAGCAAGAGCAAAAATCGGCTCAAAGTTAATATTTTTCCAGGAGCTCAGTTAGGAGGCGAAAGAGATAACCTGGAACAATTAAAACAGGGCGAAGTGGCCCTTACGCAGTCAGGAGACTTAACTATTTCCCTTTATGCTCCAGAATATGGAGCCCTGATTGTCCCCTTTGTCTTCCCCAATGTGGAAGCTGTGTTTAAAGCGTGGGATGGGTGGATGGGCCAAGGAATAAAGAAAGCTGCTATGGAAAAAGGTAAAGTGCATATTGTGGGGGTGCAAAGAAGAGGATCCAGGATGCTTACAGCTAAAAAAGAAATTAAAACTCCAGATGACTTGAAAGGGGTCAAATTAAGGGTGCCTGAGATTCCAGATTGGGTTACCGTTTGGAAAGAAATGGGAGCGCTACCCACAGTGGTCGCTTGGCCTGAAGTCTTCGGTGCTTTGCAGACCGGGGTGGTTGATGCTCAAGAAAACCCACTTTACTTGATTTATACGACAAAACTTTACGAAGTTCAGAGCCATGTTATGCTCACGGCCCATGTTCATGCCTGCTTTCATTGGCTAATGAGCGATAAAGTTCTCTCTTCCTTACCTAAGGACTTGCAGGAAATAGTATTAAGTTCAGCTAAAGAGGCGGCTGCTTATGGGGATAAGATAACCAAAGAGCAAGAAGAAGATTATAAGAAGAAGCTTGCGGAAAAGGGGATGAAAGTAGTTGCGGTAGATATTAAACCATTTATGGCTAAAGCTCAGCCAGCTATTGAAAAAATCCGCCAAAAATGGGCTAAGGGCGTATTTGAAGAAGTGCAGAAAATTTCCGGAAAGTAGAAACCTGAAAATTAGTCCTGCGGGGTTGCGCTCCCTGCAGGACTATATCCAAATCCAATTATTGATAGGTAATGAACTCGAGAAAAAAAATTTTTCCAATTCTTTTAAATAATATTGCCATTATATTTGACGCCTTGACCATTTTTCTTTTTGCAGTGCTGATCCTTTTGGCTACTTTACAAATTCTCTTTCGCTATGTATTTATGTATCCTCTGCCTTGGACTGAAGAATTGGCCCGCTTTACCTTGGTTTGGGCTACATTTTGGGGAGCGGCCAGTGCTACGCGTCGCCAATTACATTTAGCCGTTGATTTTTTTATTAATAAATTTAATCGGCAAGCGGCTAAATTTATCACCTTTTTTTTCTCCCTTTTAATATTAGGGTTTTTAGGCGTGATTTTATATGGTGCCTTAGTCATGATGGAAGAAGCTAGGCCGATCTTTGCTGGATCAATAACCTGGTTAAGCATGATGTATTTGTATTTAGGGCCGGTCATAGGCCTAATTTTAATGATTCTTTTTGTCGTTACTAATCTTTATCAAATAATAGCAAGATCTGAAGAAACGCCGATTGAGGATTGAATGTAGTCAAGAAATATGCTTGTTTGGCTTTTTCTAATAGTTCTGCTTTTATTGATCTTGGGCGGGATGGCTGTAGCTTTTTCTATGGGAATTACGGCTCTGATCGTCGTCATTGTCGATCGAGGTTTTGCTAATATTCCCTTTGGAATTCTGGCGCAGCGAATGGTTTATGGAGTCAACTCTTTTCCCCTCTTAGCTATTCCCTTTTTTCTCTTAGCTGGCCGTTTGATGAACACCGCTGGGATTACAGATCGTATTTTTAATTTTTGTAATGTCCTCATAGGGCATGTGCGCGGGGGCTTAGGGCACGTAAATATTTTAGCTTCCATGATCTTCGCTGGCATGTCTGGTTCGGCTGTTTCTGACGCAGTGGGGCTTGGTCAGATTGAAATTAAAGCCATGAAAGATAAGGGGTATGATCCTGATTTCAGTGCGGCTGTAACTGCTGCCTCAGCTACTATTGGGCCGATTATTCCTCCGAGCATACCCATGGTCCTATACGGCGTCTTGGGTAATGTTTCCGTAGGCGCGCTTTTTATTGGGGGAATAATCCCGGGCGTGCTTATGGGTTTATTCATGATGATCACTGTATCGATTATAGCTAAGAAAAGAGGCTATCCAATCCAGAACAGGGCCAGCTTGATAAATATCTTGAAGGCTTCAGGAAAAGCTTTTTTCCCTTTGTTATGTCCAGTCATTCTTATCGGGGGAATCTGGTCGGGAATTTTTACGCCCACTGAAGCCGCCGCAGTGGCAGTTTTATATTCTTTGTTTTTGGGGACAGTGCTTTATCGAGAGCTTAATTGGCGAGGTCTCCTCAAGGTCTTAAGAGAAGCTTTAGATGATACTTGCGTTATATTATTCATAATTTCGGCAGCCTCAGTTTATGGGTGGCTCTTGGCGCGTTATCAAATTCCTACTGGAATTGCGGAAAAAATTTTGAGTATCACTACGGATCCCTTGACCATTCTTCTTTTAATAAATGGCTTTTTATTGATTGTGGGATGTTTTTTGGAGAGTTTGGCCGCCATAAATATTCTGACACCTATCTTGCTTCCTCTGGTTATGAAAGTAGGCATAAACCCGTTACATTTCGGATTGATCATGGTGCTCAACCTCATGATCGGCCTTTTGACTCCACCGGTGGGCATGGTATTTTACGCCGTGCAGCGAGTGGCGGGGGTTCCTTTTGCCCGCTTGCAGAGAGCTTTGCTTATTTTTTTCATTCCTTTGTTAGCCGTGCTTATATTGATAACGCTATATCCCCCTTTGGTCACCTGGTTGCCTTCGCTGGTTTGGAAAAAATGAGGGGGTTAACTAAATTGGGTCATCTCCAAATTAGTTGCAGCAAAAAGATCTGGAATATCTAAAATGTCCTGTAATTTCAAGGGGCCGGAAGAAAAGTCATCTTGCTGGCAATCATAAGGCACCTATCTGTCCCTTG
>FWPV01011232.1_pt1 | contig 14323 bp, 13 predicted proteins | sample 2228371 | NCBI WGS metagenome assembly FWPV01 (sample SAMEA103939776, study PRJEB20133) | metagenome
GATTTATGCTCTATGGAATGCCCATGATGATAATGACGGTGATTATTTCTACTTTATATGTATGGCTCAGATATTATGTTTTGAAAATATAATCATCTAAATCCTTATAGAAAGGGGCAGGGTTGCGGTCAATCTTGTCCCTTTTCCAGGGGAAGAGTCGATCAAAAGCTTGCCGTTCAGAAGTGAAATTCTTTCCTGCATCCATTTCAAACCTGCTGAATTACCCAATGTCTTAACAGCAGAATAATCAAACCCAATACCTTTATCTTCGACATTTATTATAAGGTTTTCAGAATCAGCCTTAATTGAAATCATGACTTCATTAGCACATGAATGTCTTGCTACATTCATTAGAGCTTCTTGAACAATACGGTAAGTTGCTGTCTCAATTTCAGGCTTGAAGCGTATATTCAGACCTTCGTGTGAAAAATTTACTTTTATCTTTGTCTGTGTTTTAAATCTGTCGAAATGCCATAAAAGCGCCGGTAAAATACCCATGTCATCAAGCATAAAAGGTCTTAAGTCCAGAGACATATTTTTTACTCTTGCAATCAAATCTCGAACCGTGTTCTGAATCTCTGAAAAACACGCCTCATTCCCGGCCAATTGAGTACCGAACATCATATCAAGTACATGTTTAAGTCCATTTAAGGTCTGCCCTATTCCCTCATGTAATTCACGCGCAATATATTTGCGTTCTGCTTCCTGAATTTCTATTAATCGATTCGAAAGGGTTCTCAGTCTATCCGTATATTTACGTAGTTTTTCCTCTGTTCGTTTTCGTTCAAATATTTCATCCTCGAGTTCTCTTATCACAGCTTCAAGCTGTCTTGTTCTCTGAATAACCCTATTTTCAAGATCCCTGTTAAGCCTTTTTATCTCTTCTTCTGCCTGTCTTCTTTCAGTTATATCTCTTATTACAACCACAGCCCCGGTTATTTTATCCTGTTCAACGATAGGTGCGCTTGTATATTCAACAGGGAATCTTGTACCATCTTTTCTCCATACCACTTCATCAGAAATATTAAAAAATGTTTCACCTTTTAATAATGTCATAAGAATTGGACAGTCATCTCTCTCATAAGCCGAGCCATCAGATTTTGTATGCCTCAAAATATAATGCAAATTCCTTCCGATTAGCTCTTTTTCTGAATATCCTGTCATTCTAAGGAGAGCTGGATTTACAAAAACTGTTTTACCATTTCTATCAACGCCGTATATTCCATCACCAACAGAATCCATAATGGTTCTTAATCTTATGAAATTCTTTGTGTTTGCTTCTTCGATTTCCTTATTTCTTGTGATGTCTGTTAGAACTGCAAATGCTCCCTTAAATTCTCCATCAGGATTAAAAATAGGTCTGGGAGAAAATATCACATAAAAATCATTACCATTCTTTTTCTTTCCTTTCATTTCAAATGGTCTGCAGATATTATTACGAACTTTATAAAATTCATCTTTGAGAATTACCTGACTCTCAGGATTAAAAAAATTAAGCAAGGGATTTCCGAGTATTTCACTTTTACTGTAACCGGTTAACTCGCAAACTTTATCATTTATAAAAGTAATAATCATGTTTTCATTAACAACACCAAGCCCTTCATTCATTGTCTCGATTAACATCTGATAGCGCTCCATACTTTTTCTGAGCGCCATTTCTGTTATTTTTATTCTGAGTATAGATTGGATACGTGCGATAAGTTCCGGAGCAGTTACAGGTCTTGTAATATAGCCATCTGCTCCAATCTCAAGACCTTTTATCTGACTGTTTGACGAAATCTCCATTCCTGAAATAAGAACTACATATGTTCCAAACATTTCGGGATCTTCTTTTATTTTCTTACAAAGTTCAAACCCATTGGCATCAGGGAGCATTACATCAAGAAGGACGAGATCAGGACGGATTTCCTTAATCCTCTGTAAACATTCATTCCCGGAGCATGCCTCTATCACTTCATAACCTGCTGATTGCAAAATTGTAGAATTCAAATGTAGTAAGTCAATATCATCTTCAACACAAAGTATTTTTGCTTTAGTGTTTTCCATAAAAGATAAAAAGGCGGTTTAATAAAATAATTCAAAAAACTATTTCAATATAGTACCATATAAATTAAAGAAAACAACAGAGTAGAATTTTACATTTATGAAATATTTTTTAACACCCGATTCTGTATTGAAATCTCTTGAAGAACCTTATATTTATCATATTAAGAATGATGAGCTTTATGAACTTGAGGAAACTTCATTTAATTTTTTCAAAGATTGTTCAACCGAAAATGGTGGGCACTCAGATGATGCAGAATTCATTAACTATTGTATAAAAGAAAATCTACTAACTGAAAAATATACTCCAATAAAAAGACCTTTACTACGAAATTCCCCTGTTCCTTCATTGCGTTATCTTGAACTTCAGATAACAAATAAATGTAATTTAAGTTGTAAACACTGTTTTGTTAATAATAAAAATGAAGAACTTGATTTAGAACAAATTAAAATGGTTTTAAGAGAATTTGAAGAAATGCAAGGCTTAAGGGTGATGATAACAGGCGGTGAACCTTTAATGCATAGTAAATTTTTTGAAGTAAATGAAATACTCGCTGATTTTTCGCTCAGGAAAGTACTTTTCACAAATGGTTTGATGATAAATAAAAAATTATTAAATAAGCTTAATTTCCATGAAATTCAAATCAGTATTGACGGTCTTGAAAAATCTCATGATGTAATAAGAGGTAGGGGAACTTTTAAGAAGGCTATAAGTGCCTTAAAACTGTCATATGATTCAGGATTCGATGTTTCTGTAGCAACAATGGTTCATAGAAAGAATTTGAAAGATTTTGAAAAAATGAAAATGATGTTTACTAAAATTGGCGTAAGGGATTGGACAGTCGATATACCCTGCATAACAGGGAGATTAAAAGAAAATCCTGACCTCCAAATAGAACCTGATGAAGGCAGCGAATTTCTTTCTTATGGTCATGGCGGTGGAATGCATTCAAGCAATAAAGGATTTGCCTGTGGACTTCATCTGATGGCAGTTAATGCAGATGGATATGCATCTAAATGCAGTTTTTATTCTAATTTACCAGTAGGCCATGTAAATGAAGGTCTCGAGACCTGCTGGGCAAGAATAAAACCGATTGAACTCAAAGATCTTGAATGTGACTGTGATTTTCTTGAAATATGTAGAGGAGGATGTAGATATAGAGCAGAAATTGCTGGTAACCCATTAGGTAAAGACCCGTACAGATGTTGCTATTATAGAAAAGGGTTAATTTGACATTTTTAGATTTTTATAATAAAATAATTTCTAAATAGGGGCATGAAGCCCTTTGTCCTCTAAGAAAGGGGGTGCTGATTATGAAAATCAGAAAGGTATCAAAGAGGGTTTCTCTTACCTGCAAGTGTAAAAGTTCCTGCTAACCACAAAAAATAACCACAGAGTTTTTCTCCTATCGTTATCATTATTTTGAATAACTCTGTGGTTAATTAATTTTTATTCAATCGTAATCGCCTGAACCGGACAGGTATCAGCAGCTTCCTGACAGTTACATGTATCACATTTATCAGGTCCTATAACATGGGCTTTCCCATCATCTCCAACCTTAAAAACCTGTGGACAGATTTCTTCACATGTTGCACAGCCTTCACATAAATCTTCGTTTACTACCGGTCTTGCCATAAACACCTCCTTTCCGGTAAACAATTCTGCAGGGAATTATTTACCCTTCTACTATTGAATGCTCCTCCCACATATACCAGTTGCCTGTATCTTTCATAAAATTATATGTGTTCGAGAAAATCGTAAAATGCTGTTTTTCTTCTTCAATAAGTCTCTCGAACAATTTCTTTTCCTTTTCTGTTTTTGCCTCTGTCTTTGTTTTATTATAAAATTCTATGCCCTCTTCTTCCATTTTCATAGCAATTCTGAATCCTTCAAGTTCATCATCTGTAGCAGCAATTCTTTCCATCATTGATTCTTTCATTGTTTCAAAAATAGTTCTGATGTTTTGCATCGGGCTTACCTCTTTTATTGTTATATCAACTTCTTTGAGAATATTCGATAGCATCTGAAGATGTCTTTTCTCATCTTCTGTAATTGAAAGAAACATCTTCTTTCCAACAGGATTCTGAGTTTTCTCTGCTGCCTGCTGATAAAATTCAATTGCGTCTTTTTCCATCTTAATTGCAATTTCTATTGCATTCATTCTTCCCTCCATTTTTCTCTTTAAGTATTTAATAAGAAGTTTAATAGTTTAAAGTTTATCAGTCAATTGATTTATAAAATTATTTTATTTTTAATTTTAATTTATTATAATAAAAAATAAAAAAATGATGCTACCATTTTTTATACAATTTTACCCTGCGTTAAGATGCAATCAGAAATGTATTTTCTGTTTCAATCAAGATTCTTTAAAAAACACCCGGCAGGAAATCAGCAAAGAAAAGGCTTTCAAACTCATTGAAATTGCCTGTATAAATAACATAAAAGAAATTGATATACTTGGAGGAGAACCTTTACTTCTTGACTGGATGAATGAGTTCATTAAATATGCTTCCAGTTCAGGATTAAAAATAAACATAAGCACCAATGGCAGTATAACCAGCAATCTTAAAAAAATACTTGAAATGAAATTAGATTCAGTGAATCTGGGATTTTCTTTACTTGGATTCAAGGAAACACATAATAATCTTACATGTTCTGGAAATTATGACCTGCTCATCAATAATATAAAATTAGCTCTTCTTTCTTGCAAAACAACTATTGTAAAGAGCGTTCTATTGAAAGAAAATATTAATGAGATTCCAGACCTGATAGATTTCCTTATAGGAATAGGCATCAGTGAATATTATCTATTACATGAAGATATAATTGGCAGAACAAATAATAACTGCATATCTTTCCCTGAGTATTATGATTTTTATATTAACCTTTGTGAAAAATTCAGTAATAAAATCAAAATTGGTTCTGTTTCAGCTTCGGGGTTCTATAAATACAACGCCTCATCAGGGAAAAGATGTGATGCTGGATTTTCAAAGATCGCGATTATGCCGGATGGTTCTGTTTTCCCCTGCAATCTTTTTGCGGGCATGAAAGAGTTTGTTTTGGGCAACATTTTTTCAGACAATTTCAAGTCAATCTTAGAACATCCTTCTCTTAATTATTTTAAAAAGAAAGCTTATTCAAACCCATGTAAGAATTATGATTGCAAACATTTTTTTACATGTGCAGGTGGATGTCCTGCGCATAGTTATTTTTTCTATAATAAACTTGACATAGTTGACCCTCGCTGTAATAATTTAAGAAATGAATAAAAAAGTTAATGGCAAATAATCTTTAAATGTACTCTAATCTATTTAATAATAATTTTTTTCGCAACATCTGTATATTAAAGGTTTGAAGGCTTTCCAGCTTGCAAGCTTGATAGCTTATTTGCTTTTTAAGTTGCGTTTTTAGAGTTAATTTAATCATAACAATATAAATTAAAACAGGAGGACAAATAATAATGAAAGCAATTAAGATAAAACCTGACATTTACTGGGTAGGCGCAATTGACTGGGCAATAAGAGATTTTCATGGGTATGTAACAACCAATGGTACAACATATAACAATTATATTGTTCTTGATGAACAGATAACGCTATTTGATACAGTTAAACATTCTTTCTCCAAAACAACAATAGATAATATCAGGAGTATTGTTGAACCATCAAAAATAAAAAATATCATAATCAACCATATCGAAAATGATCATGTAACAAGTCTTGATGACATAATGGCTTTAACTCCTGATGCAAGGATTTATATAACTGAAAAAGGCAAAAAAGGTCTCGCAAGATTCTTCGATATTTCAAAATGGGATATTAATGTGGTAAAAACAGGAGATACACTTAATATAGGCAAACGCAATCTGTTATTTATCGAGACACCGATGCTCCACTGGCCTGACTCAATGATGACATACATTAAAGAAGATAAAATTCTGATAAGTCAGGATGGATTTGGCCAGCATTACGCCTCTGTTGCACGTTTCGATGATGAATTTATTACCTGTTATTCAGTATCAGAACTTGAAGATGCTGTAATTGATTATTATTCAAATATTCTGATGCCCTTTGGAATTCTTATCAAGAATAAGATTGCTGAGATTCAGAAACTCGGGATCGAGATCGATATGATTGCACCGGATCATGGAATAATCTGGAGAAAAGATCCTTCCAAAATTCTTAATATGTATCTTGACATGGCAAACGGGAAAGCAGAACTCAGAGTAGCGATTATTTATGATACAATGTGGCAGAGCACAGAATTAATGACAGTGCCTATCGCTCAGGGAATTCAGGATGAAGGAGTTGATGTAAAAGTAATGAAACTCAGAGCTGTTCCAAACAGCATAGCAATAAAAGAATTCTGGAAATCGAGGGGCTGTTTGATCGGTTCTCCAACCCTAAATAATTCTATGTACCCAACTGTTGCTGATTTCCTGACATATCTGAAAGGACTGAGACCAAAACATCGTCTGATAGGAGCATTCGGAAGTTATGGATGGGGAGGTGGAGCTGTAAGAGACATTTACGATATTTTAAAGAAAACAGAACTCGAGATTGTTGAACCTGGAATTCAGGTTAATTATAGGCCATCAATAGAAGATGAAGAAAAGTGTTATGAATTTGGCAGAGACTTTGCCAGAAAGGTAAAGGATTATCACACACAATTTTAAAGGAGGCTCTAATGTCCAATAAATATCCAGAACAGTATTTAAGCATAAAAAACCGTTTTAAGAAACTTTCTAAGGCAGTAGAAAATCTTGGAAAAGTTACCAGAGAATCCGGACCCATTCCTGATAAAACTGCTCATCTCATCAAGCTTGCAGCTTCGATTGCAATCAGATCAGAAGGAGCAGCACATTCTCATATAAGGAGAGCGATTCAGGCTGGAGCAAAACCAGAGGAAATCTATCACGCAATCATACTGTTAACAAGCACTCTCGGATTTCCAACTGTATCTGCAGCAATAAGCTGGGCAGATGAAGTAATAGCAGAACATAAGGAATAGTGGTAGAATTGGTTTATGAAGGTTGAAACTATACTGCTTATACTTGAATCTGTGCTGCTATTCGTAACAATTATACTTTTGCTTTACAGTATCAGAGAAGGCAAGGAAAGAAGAAGCCTTTTGCTTGAAGTTGGAAAAGCCACTAAAATTTTAACAAGGCAGGAATATTTTCTTGCTGTGAAAGATTCAATGATGGATGCGGAAAAAGAAATAACAGGCTTTATAACAGGAAGACCACCTTCACCTGATGACGAAAAAAGAATAAAGGATATTGCCCACAACATAGAAATCCTGACTTCGAGAGGTGTTAAGGTTAAGTATCTGATGCCAAAATTTCATGACAGGATACAGATTGGCTATATGTACAAGAAAGCTGGCGCTGAAATCAGATACAGTCCCTGTGCTATAGCAAATAACATAAGATATATAATTATCGATGAACGCACAACTGTAATAGGAATTCCTGAATGTGTTGGAGAAAAAGAAGCTACAAGGAAAGGATACAGGATTCCTGCTGAAGGGCTGGCTTCGATCCTCAAAGACCATTTCTACAGCTGCTGGGATCAGAGCACGGTCTTCGAAGATTATGTCAGAGAAATTGTAAAACAAACAGGCGCATCAGCAAAGATGCTCGAAAAAGAATTAAATATTGAGAAGAAAGAAATTGAGAAAATTGTATCAATCTAAAAGGAGGTAGTTATGCAAAAGACCAGAATTAATTTAATGGAAGCATTTGCAGGCGAATCTCAGGCAAATAGAAAATATCTTGCTTTTGCAAAAAAAGCTGAGGATGAAGGTTTCAGACAAATCGCAAAACTATTCAGAGCAGCAGCAGATGCTGAAACAGTCCATGCACTGAATCATTTAAGGGAACTCGGTGAAATCAAAAGCACAAAAGAAAACCTTCAGGCTGCAATCGGCGGTGAGACTCATGAATTTGAAAGCATGTATCCACAGATGATCTCAGATGCCGAGAAAGAAGGAATGAAAGGCGCGCTCAGAAGTTTCAATTATGCAAACGAAGTTGAAAAAATTCATGCTGAACTGTATAAAAAAGCGCTCGATAATCTCGGGAAAAATGAAGTCGTTGATTATCACGTCTGTCAGGTATGTGGCAATACGGTTGAGGGTGAGGCCCCTGACAAATGTCCTATTTGCGGTGCTCCAAAGAAAAGTTTTAAGAAAATTGAATAATAATAAAAATATAAAGAGGGGGGAAAATGCGCTCGAGAAAATATTTTGTTTTATATCTTTTTTTTCAATTTTTATTTATTTCGGCAACCTCCTATGCATCAGATGAAAGAGAAAAAAAAGAATATGAAATTTCATTCAGTCCTGCAACCAGAGCATGTATTGGATGTCATATTAACTTTACTCCGGGAATTGTAAAAGACTGGCTTGAAAGCAGACACTCAAGAACAACTCCTGGAGCAGCTATTAATAAACCTGATATTGAAAAGAGAATGTCATCACCTCAGATTAATCCTGAATTAATTTCATATGCTGTTGGATGTTATGAATGTCACAGCATGAATTCAGAAAAACATAAAGATACATTCAACCACATGGGCAGAAATATTCACATAGTGGTCACTCCAGAAGACTGCAAAACATGTCATGTTGTTGAAGCTGTACAATTCTCTGTAAGCAAAAAATCATATGCTTACAAAAATCTTATGAACAATGCTGTTTATAACCTTCTGGTTAATACAATTACGGGTGTTAAAAGATTTGAAAATAATTTAATACCAGAAAAAGCATCTGATTCAACATTGCATGAAACCTGCCTCGGTTGTCATGGCACAGTAATAGATGTAGTTGCAACTAAAAATATTTCTACTAAAATTGGCACCATGACTGTTCCTGATTTAAAAAACTGGCCAAACCAGGGAGTTGGAAGAATAAACCCTGATGGAAGCAGGGGTTCATGCTCAGCCTGTCATGCAAGACATAGTTTTTCAATTGAATTAGCAAGAAAACCTTACACATGCGGCCAATGTCATCATGAACCTGATGTTCCTGCATGGAACGTATATGAAGAAAGCAAACATGGTAATATCTATTCATCACTCGGTAAAAACTGGAACTTTACCAGTGTACCATGGAGAATAGGTAAAGATATTAAGGCTCCAACTTGTGCAACCTGCCATAATAGTCTTATTGTGTCACCTGAGGGTGAGATTATTTCGGAAAGAACACATGATTTTGGTTCAAGATTATGGGTAAGGCTATTCGGGCTAATATACAGCCACCCGCAGCCAAAATACGGAGACACTTCAATTATCAAGAATAAGGATGGATTACCAATGCCTGTAACTTTTTCCAATGAACCTGCTTTTGAGTATTTAATCGATAAGGATGAACAAAGAAAAAGACAAAACATTGTGAGTAATGTTTGCAATTCCTGTCATAGCTCTCAATGGATTGCCGGTCATTTCAACAAACTGAATAATACAATTAATGAGACAAATACAATGTCTCTGACAGCGACCTCGATTATGCTTGATATATGGAAAAATAAATTAGCTGACAATTCAAATCCATTCGATGAAGCAATCGAACAGAAATGGATAAAACAATGGTTATTCTATTCAAATTCCATAAGATATTCTTCTGCCATGACAGGCGCTCCTGATTATACAAGCTTCAAGAATGGATGGTGGTATCTCACCGAAAACTTACAGAATATGAAAGATTGGTTCAACCTGAAGAAAGAGATGGGTCTTAAGAAATAATGAATGTAATAGCTTTTATGGGAAGCCCCAGAAGAGAAGGTAATACAGAGACTCTGTTAAAGAAAACCATCGAAGGCATAAAAAGTTCAGGGTTTAATGTAAATATCTTCAGATTGAACGAAATGGATATAATGCCCTGTCAGAACTGTGGTGGATGCGAGGAAACCGGGTTTTGTATTTATAATGATGATATGAACCAGATATATGAAGCAATAAGAATTGCTGACAGAATTATCCTCGCATCACCTATCTTCTTTTTCGGTTTAAGTGCACAGGCAAAGGCAATGATAGATAGATGCCAGTCCTTCTGGTGCGAGAAATACCTGCTTAAAAAGCCAATAATCGGCAGAGAATACGGAAGAAAAGGTTTGCTTCTTCTTGTTGGAGGTATGAAAAAAGAAATAGGTATAGAATGTGCAGGTGCGACCGCAAAAGCCTTTTTTAGAACAATCAGTGTACCCGAACACAGAACTTTAAGTTATCTCGGGATAGATGCAAAAGGTGAGATACTGAAACATCCTGCAGCATTGAAAGACGCATATGCTGCTGGTATAGAACTTGTGACAATTTAGTTGCTTGTTTGATCCGTTTTAACTCTTTTCCATCTTTTATGTATCCATAGCCATTCTGCTGGAAATTCTCTTATGTAATTTTCAATATATTCTGTGAATTTTTTCGTATCTTCAATCAAAGCTCTTTCCTTTTCTTCAGTCTCTGAAAGATTAACCTCCTGATAAATTTTTATTACATGACTATTGCCATTTCTGTGTATAAAAACAGGTACTGGAGCAGCACCTGTTTTTCTTGCAATCAGAGCAGGCATCTTGGTTGTCCATGCACCTCTACCTAAAAAATCAATGACAAATCCTTCATCTCTTACAACAGCCTGATCCATAAGTATTCCAACAGTGCCATTTTTTTTAAGAGTTTGCATAATAGGTCTTATAGCACCTTTTTTATAAATCACACTATTTCCAAATTTCTTTCTTATACTTTCAACAATTTTATTCAGATAAACATTATCAAGTGGTCTTGCAACTACTGCAATCGGAGATACTTTTAAAGAAACAATCAGAGCAAGCAATTCCCAGTTACCGCAGTGACCTGTAAGAAAAATAACACCCTTCCCTTTGTTCCTTGCAGCATAATAATTTTCTATTCCTTCAATTTTTACAGATTCAATTATTTTTGTGCCTTTACCTGAATAAATCTTGATTATTTCTACCAGAGATTTGCCGTAATTTTTAAAATTCTCTTTAAGAATTCTTGAGGTGTCTTTTTCAGAAAAAGCTTTATCTGAAATTATAGTTTTTTTAAGATTATCCTCTGCAATCTTTCTTCTTGTACTCCAGAAATAATAAAGCGCAAGTCCTGTTAATTCTCCCAGCTTAAGAGATATTTTTAAAGGAAGAAGCCTTATTGGCACAGTTAGAATAATTACCATGAGAGCCTCTAATAAGCGATACATATTTCTGTATGAACCTAATCAGATTTCTTCTCTTCTTTGTTGTTTTCCTTATCTTTATCCTTCTTTTTCTGCATTGACTCATCTATTTCTGCGAGTCTTTTTGCAACAAGGTAATTTATAGTGCCTTCTGGATACGTTCCATCTTCACGAAGTTCGCCAGCGGGTATATCTGTCATAATCTCAATGGCTTCATCAATGGTATTGATAGAATATATATTGAATTTACCATCCCTGACAGCATCGACAACATCCTGTTTGAGCATCAGGTTTTTTATATTTCTTGAAGGGATAATAACACCATGACTTCCGTCAAGGCCCTTAATTTTACACAGATCAAAAAAGCCTTCTATTTTTTCGTTGATGCCACCTACTGGCTGAACTTCTCCGTTCTGGTCCATAGAACCTGTTATAGCTATATTCTGTTTTAAAGGCACATTGGCAATACTGCTTAACAAAGCACATAATTCAGCACAGGATGCACTGTCTCCTTCAACCATATCATAAAGTTGTTCGAAAGTTATTGATGCTGAAAGAGTAATTGGTTTGTGCACTGCAAATCTGCTTCCGAGAAAATGTGAGATTATGAGTATTGCTTTTTCATGTATTTTGCCACTCATCTTGGTTTCACGTTCAATATTAACTACTCCTGCTTTTCCTGCATATATTCTTGCACTGATTCTCGAAGGTTTTCCAAAACTATAATCACCAAGATCGAGTACAGCAAGGCCATTTATCTGTCCAACTTTCTTTCCCTCTGTATTTACTATTAAAGTGCCATCAAGAATTAATTCTCTGATTCTCTCTTCAATTTTATTTATCCTGTAAACTTTTTCATCCATAGCTTTTTGCACATGTTCTCTGCTAACAACTTTACTACCTGATTTTATCGCCCAGTAATTTGATTCTCTCAATATATCAGCAATTTCACTGAACTTAACAGAAAGTTTGTTTTGATTTTCAGCAATACGTGAGCTTAATTCTATTACCTTTGATATTCCTGTCTTATCAAAAGGCAAAAGTTTTTCTTCCCTGCTGAGTGTAGCTATATAAGAGGCATATTTATGAAGATTTTCATCTGTTCTATCCATCCTGCTTTCAAAATCTGCTTTAACTTTAAAAAGTTCCCGATAATCTTCATCAAGATTATAGAGTAAATAGTAAAGATAAGGATTGCCAACAAGTATGACCTTAACATTCAATGGAATAGCCTCGGGTTTAAGAGTTGTTGTTGAGATTAATCTGTACTGCTCCCATACATCTTCAATCTTAAGCTCCTTATTTCTGACCGCTCGTTTAAGAGCATCATATGAAAATAGATTTCTGAGCAAATCGAGAGCATTAACAACAAGATAACCTCCGTTGGCTCTATGGAGTGAACCTGCTTTTATCATTGAAAAATCCGTAATTGCAAGTCCATACTGAATTTTATGCTCTATTCTTCCAAAGAGATTGTAATAAGTTGGATTGCTCTCAAAAACACATGGAGCTCCTTTACAGTCCTTATTATTTACAAGTACATTAACCGTATATCTCGTAAAAATAGGCTCTGATTTCTGTATTTTCATAAAAGGCAACTGCGGCGCCTGTTCTTCCTGAACCTTGAAATCATCAAGATGACTGAGAATATCTTCTTTTACAGCATCAAGATAGGTTATAATCTTTTCATATCTTTGATACTTGGCTTTTAAATCTTCGATAAGATGTCCTACAGAAGAAAGAGCTGCTTCTTTTTCAAGTCTTAAAAGTTGTTCTTTCAGAATTTTTTCTCCTTCACGTGCTATGCGTACTATGTCATTAAGCTTTTCTTGAAGAGATTTTCCTATTTCATCTATCCTTTTACGAGTTCTTTCATCAAGTCCTTCATATTCTTCTTCAGTTAAAGGCTCATTATTTTTCTTTACAGGCACAAGAATCAGACCGCTTACAGTTTTACGAAGAGAAAAACCTTTTTCCTGTGCTTCCAGTTCGAGAGAATCGAACAACTGCCTCTGCTTTCTTTGAGATTCTTCAATTATTTTATTTCTCTGTTTTTCATACTCTTTTGACTCAAATACCTTTGGAATCTCTGTCCTCAATATCTTGATTGTCTCATCCATATCTTTCTGGAATAAAATAGCCTGGCCTGGTTCGAGTTCAATCGCAAGCGGAGCATCAGGGTCATTGAAATTATATACATAACACCAATCACTTGGCACTGGTTCACCAAGAGCTTTCTGATGAAGAAATGACCTGACTGTAGTCATTTTACCTGTGCCGTGTTCCCCAAGTATAAAGATATTGAAACCAGTACTATCAAGACTTAATCCAAAATCAAGAGAACGTATTGCTCTTTCCTGTCCTATAGTCTCTTTGAAATCCTGTAATTCTTCAGTTGTATTGAAATGAAATATATCTGGACTACATTCTTTATAAAGTTCATGCACCTCAAGTTTTTTCATTATTTATCCTCCGTTCTTACTTCGACAAAAAGAGTTCGACTGTAAAATTTTTTAATAGATTTTCAAGGTAATTATGATAAATCCACAATGTCTTAAAATGCTGTTATCAGCAATTCTGAAACCAATTCAGGATGACAATTATCAGGGTCTTAATGTCATGCTTAATTTATTTCAGCATTTCCTGTATTAATTATGCAATATAGCATCAATGCATTTCGTGTAAAGATAATAAATTAAAATAATACTAAAAGTTTACACTTTTTTATGTTTTCTTTCAATTGGATAATAAGAATCAATATAACCCTTGATATGATTTAACGGTAAAGAAAGTAAAGTTATGGCCTAACAACTGGCTACTGTAAGTAAGTTAAGACTTCTGGATCATCTCCCAAAAAGCTGGTAAGATCTTGAGGATTCGAGGGGTCAGGGAGTCAGGGATTCGAGGGAAATGCTTAAGAATTAAAAAGACTTAAAAGTTTGGCATCGGTTCCATGTAATATAGCAGAAAGATATGGAAGAAAAACAACGCCAGAATATATTCACTCTTTATATGTAGCTTATGGGTCAAACTGCGAATTTGAAACTCAAATAACTTCTATCTGGAGATTTATGTTATTTTAAAGCTGAA
>FWPV01011236.1_pt1 | contig 14320 bp, 14 predicted proteins | sample 2228371 | NCBI WGS metagenome assembly FWPV01 (sample SAMEA103939776, study PRJEB20133) | metagenome
CGCACATCGCCGGCGCGCAGCGCCGGCAGTGCAACGGTGCGCAGTTCGCCGGTGCCGGGCGCGACGGTCCAGAATGCAGAGGTGTGGTCGATGGACGTGTCAGCAGGCATGGTTTTTCATCGTGAGCGAACGATTCGGTGCTCAAGGGTATCGAAAAGCGGGTTGAAGCAGGCAGGCCGATGGACGTACCGCCACACTGCAGGGGTGCGCGGCGACCGACAGCCGGCCTCGGGACAGCGTTCAGGGAGATCGGTTTGGCAGCAGGAGTTGGGGATGCGAGACCGCTGAATGCGGTGCCGCCGATGTGGCTGGATCTGCTGGCGGGTGCGGTGCTGCTCGCCATCCTGACCGCCACGCTCGCGCATGCACTCGATCTGCCGTTGCGGGCCGCCGCCGCCGCACTGGCCGTTTACGCGGTGATGGCGACGCTGCTGCTGCGCCACGGACCGGACCGGCGCCGACCGCTCGGCGCGGCGAACCGGGTGACGCTGTTCCGTGCGCTGCTGGTGGCCGTGCTGGCCGGCACGCTGGCCAGCCCGGCTGCGTTGGCGGCACAGGCGACGCCATTCGCCGTGCTGGCCCTCGCCGCATTGCTGCTCGACGGGGTCGATGGCTGGGTCGCCCGCCGCTTCGACGCCGCCAGCGATTTCGGCGCGCGCTTCGACATGGAACTCGATGCCTTTCTGATCGCCGTGCTGTGTCTGGCGCCGGTACTGCTCGGCAAGGTCGGGCCCTGGGTGCTGGCGATCGGCGCGATGCGCTACGCCTTCGTCGCCGCGATGCCGGTCTGGCGCTGGCTTGATCGCCCGCTGCCGGACAGCCTGCGCCGCAAGACGGTGTGTGTGGTGCAGGTGGCCTGCCTGCTGATGTGCCTGCTGCCGGCGGTCGATGCGCGCGCCACTGCCGTATTGCTGGGGTTTGCGCTGCTGGCGCTCGCGGCCTCGTTTTTCATCGACATCCGCTGGCTGTACCGCCGGCGGACACACGCATGACTTCGTCGGATTTCCGACTGAACCGGGAGGGCTTTCCATGAAAACGACGCATCCGCTGCTGCAGCACCTGTACCGCCCGCTGCTCGTCGCGCTGGCCTGCGGCACGTTCGCCACGGCAGCACAGGCCGAGCCGCGCACCTACGACATCGATCCCGATCACTTCTCGATCGGTTTCGGCGTGGCCCACATCGGCTACGCCGACATCCTCGGCCTGTTCCTGAAGGGCAAGGGCAGCTTTGTCTATGACGAACAGACCCGCAAGCTGAGTTCGGGCCGCGTCGTGGTGTCGGCCGACAGCGTGTTCAGCAACCACAAGGCGCGCGACAACCACATTCGCGAGAACGATTTTCTGGACGCGAAGCAGCATCCGGACATCGTGTTCGAAGCCACGGGGTACGAAACGACCAGCCCGACCGCCGGCAAGCTGGCCGGCAAGCTCACGCTGCTCGGCCAGACCCGGCCGGTCACGCTGGACGTGACGCTGAACAAGGCGGCCGCTTATCCGTTCGGCCACAAGAAGCACACGCTGGGCATTTCGGCGCGCACGACCATACGGCGCAGCGAATGGGGCATGACCTACGGCGTGGAAAAGGGGCTGGTCGGCGACGAAGTGAAGCTGACGTTCGAGCTTGAGGCGATCAGGCAGTAGCCGGATCGCCTCCGGTCGGGCGAAGCTGGGTCAGGCGGTCTCGCACGCGTACTGGCGGAATATTTCATCTTTCATCTGATCGTAAAGCGGCTGCATGAAGCCCGGCAGGTGCGCCATGGCTTCGCGCCGGAACACGACCGATGGCACGCGCTTTCCACGATGCTCAACGGCCTGGCCGAACAGATGTATGCGGAAGCCCAGTGCAGTAAGGTGCCTTGCGAGCCGTGGTTCGGTCAGCGTGAACAGATGTTCGATGCCATGAAATTCCGCTGCAGCAAGCAGACCGAGGTAGAGCCCCACAGGGATGTACGGGAACCGTGGTTGATCGCGCGTGCCCAGATCCTCATCCGAAATGGCCATCGGACTGTTGCTGTCGCCCTTCCGCTTGCGGTAATCGGACAGCACGGCAAGCCGGGAAATCTCGACGACATGCCGGCGATCGATGAGCGCCGGATCGACGATCGTCCGGTCGATGCCATCGGCGCAGAGGGTTTCGAATGGAAGTGGGGCCGCCAGATCATCCGGATCGGTGCGCACCAGTCGCACGCATCCTACGATCCGCCCGTGGGCCTGCGCGCGCAACGCGATCTGGAGCGAGCGCTCGTCGTAGCGATCCGTTTCTTCCTCGTTGGGGTTGGTACGCTCGTACCCAAGCTCCTGGCAGTAAACCGCGTGCCTGACGCGATAGACCTCGCGCTTGAGCTCGTCCGTAACGGCCGCCTCCACCGAGAAGTACTTGGCGAAATTCTCTTTTAAGTTTCCGACTTCGAGCAGAAACATGATGGTGTGACCACGAAAGACGACGCTGAATTCGTTCCGCGACGTGACGGCAGGGCGCGTTATTCGACCTTCTTGAGGTATTCCTTCGTGAATATCTTGTCCGGCAAGTCGCGCACCTGCATGGAACTGTATTCAAGCACAGATTGATCGCCTTCCCTGAGGGCATCCTGCATGATCAGGCGCGTGGGGCGCAGTTTCCCGCCCAGCGTCTTGTACTCGTCATAGACGCAGGATTTGAGCAGCTTCCCCGACAGCGAATAGAACTCCGCCTTGTGTGGCGCGCCATTGCTGGTACGTACCCAGAACAGCACGCGCGCATAGGTCACGGTGCGGTCGACCGCAGTCAATTCGAGTGCGTGATGATCGACGCCGTCGATTTTCTCGACACCCAGCAGCTTCGGTGTGTAGTCGCCGGAGAAGTTGGCGCGCGCCAGATCGCCATTGGCGACCTGGCCGGTCAGGCGTTGAGCGAGCGACAGACGCACCGGCTGTGAAACGGTTGGCAGAAAGGCCCACAGGTCCCGCTCCTTCATCAGCAGGATCTGCCCGCGCTCGGATGCCGGCTCCACGGTCTGGATGATCGTGTTGTTGCCGCCCTTCTGCAGGATGCGGTACTTGCGATACTCGTCACCACTGGCGCTGGTTGACTTGATGCTGACTTCCACCTGAAAGGCCTCGCGCGGGAAGCGGATCGTGTCGGCCTTTTCCACTATACTCGCGGCATCCTGAGCAAAGGCAGGCTGGGCAACAAGAAATGCTGAACTCACTGCGACCGAAGCGAGCACGCTGCGGACAAGCGATGCCAGGCAACTCGGGGCAACTGCAGAACGCAGAAAGCGTATCGGGTGTGCAACCAGACGGATGCAGGGAAGCAAAACCATTCGTGAAGTCTCCAGTGACGGGCGTTTCGCCCTCAACTCTAGCCGGGCGTATTGATGAATAACGTCGTCCAGATCCGGAACGTGAGCCGTAGTTACATGCTGGGCGGTCAGCTGGTAACGGCGTTAAAGGGTATCACGCTCGATATTGAGGACGGCGTGTTCATCGCCATTGCCGGCCCGTCCGGCAGCGGCAAGTCGACCCTGCTGAATCTGATCGGTTGCATCGATACGCCGACCAGCGGGCAGATACTGATCAACGGCCAGGATGTGTCCGGCCAGACGCCTGACCAATTGGCCGGGCTGCGTGCCCGCACCATCGGTTTCATATTCCAGACCTTCAATCTGCTGCCCGTACTCACCGCTTACGAAAACGTCGAGTATCCGCTGCTCCAGTTGCCGGAAGTCGGCAAGGAAGAACGGGACCGGCGCGTCCGCTATTTTCTCGATGTGGTCGGGCTTGGCAAAAAGATGAATAATCGACCGAATGAATTGTCTGGCGGACAGCGCCAGCGCGTGGCGATCGCCCGTGCGCTGGCAGTGCAGCCCACCATCGTGCTGGCAGACGAACCGACCGCCAACCTCGATCGCAAGACGGGTGATGCCATTCTTGAATTGATGCGTGAGATCAATCGTACCTTGAAGACAACCTTCATTTTTTCCACACACGACAAGCGCGTCATGTCGATGGCCGACCGTCTGGTCCGCATCGAGGACGGCGAATTGACCGCGCTGGGCGTACAGAAATCGCCGGGTGAGTGGTCTTATGTGAAGCCGCCGAAGCCGGCAGCCGACAAGGCAGCTTGATGATGTCCCGAGTCAGATCCCCGATGAAGCGAAGCGCCATCCTTCCATTGCTTGTCCTGGCGCTTGCTGCCGCCTTCCCGTCTGCCCATGCCGCTGATCCGCTGGACGACCTGTTCCTCGACGCACCGGCTCCGGACACGCCTGCGAAGCCTGCAGCGGGTGGCGAGCTGCCTGATCTCGGCGAAGCGTCGGCGCCCGCGACCTCCGGCTGGAAAGGCTTTACGCAGTTCGAACTGGCCCGCACGGTCGCAGGTGAAAGTCACTGGTCGAAGGCGCGCTGGCGCAACGAACTGGGGCGCAGCGGCAGCTTCGGGCAGGGCATCAAGTGGAAGGCCTTCGGGCGCGTCGATTACGACTTCGCCTATGGCTGGGAAGACGACTTCTACAACGCGAATGTGCGCGACGACAAGCGCAGCGAGTTCCAGTGGCGCGAAGTGTTCGTCGACGTGCCGCTCGGCAATATGGAACTTCGGCTTGGACGCCAGCACATCGTCTGGGGCGAAATGGTCGGCCTGTTCTTCGCCGACGTCGTGTCGGCCAAGGACACCCGCGAATTCTTCAACCCTGAGTTCGACCAGCTGCGCATCCCGCAGTGGGCGGCGCGCGCCGAGTACTTCCTCGGCAATGTCCATGCTGAAGTCGTGTGGATACCCTATGTCAGCGTCGACAACATCGGGCGTTTCGGCGGCGATTACTACCCCGTCCAGGCCGAGATTCCCGGACTGACCGCTGTATACAACGACCAGGTGCGTCCTGATCGCAAGCTGAGCAACTCGAACTACGGCTTGCGCGTCAGCACGCTGGTGAAGGGCTGGGACCTGTCGGCCTTCTATTACCGCAGCCTCGACGTCAATCCGACGTTTGCCCGTCAGATTGTCGGACCGACCGCGGTGTATACGCCGGAGCATGACTGGATACACCAGTACGGCTCCACGCTGAGCAAGGACTTCGGCAATGTGTTGTTGCGTGCGGAAGGCGTGCTGACGCTGGATCGTCGCGTGCCGACGTCGTTGCCCGGCGCGGATGGCTTGGTCAAGCAGAACATGGTCGACTACGCGGTCGGCCTCGACTTCCCGCTCGAGAATGAAGCGCGTTTCAACGTCCAGTACTTCGAGCGTTATCACAACGATCGCCCACCGGAGCTGCTGGCATCCAAGCGCGAGAACGGCATGTCGCTGCTGTATCACCACAAGTTCGGCGAACGCGTGGAAGGCGAGGTGCTGTGGGTGCAGTCATTGGTGCGCAACGACTACATGTTCCGGCCGAAGGTCATCTGGCGCGTGCAGTCGAATCTGCGTGCCATGTTCGGCGCCGACCTTTTCGGCGGCAACTCGAATGGTTTCTTCGGTCGTTACGGCGAATCGGATCGCTACTACGGCGAAATGCGTTACAGCTTCTGATACCTGACCGGATGCGGCACTGGAAGACCTCATGAAGATTCTTCTGGTCGCCGAGGGTGCAACGCTCGCCCACGTTTCCCGCCCCTTGGTGCTGGCCGAGGAATTCGTGCGGATGGGGCACGAAGTCGTATTCGCGGCGCCCGTCCGTTATGCGTGGACCTCGAAGGACGCACCGTTCGAGGTTCGGCCGCTCGATGCACAGTCCCCCGAAGTGTTTGCCAAAAGACTGGCCGCGGGCGATCCACTGTACGACCTTGCAACGCTGGATCGCTATGTGGGCATTGATCGGGCGCTGATACAGGACGTTCGTCCGGATCTGGTGGTCGGCGATTTCAGGTTGTCACTTTGCGTCAGCGCGCGGCTGGAGCAGGTGAAGTACATCAGCCTCAGCAACGCCTACTGGAGCCCGTACTACGATCATTCCGGCGCATGGCCGGTGCCGGATCTGCCGCTGACCCGCTTCTTGCCGATTTCCGTCGCCACCTGGCTGTTCAACAAGGTCCGCCCGATCGCCTTCGCCCAGCACGCCAAACCGATGAGTGCCCTGCGCAAGCAATACGGCATGAGTGACCTCGGTGGCAATCTGCAGGCCGTCTATACCGACGCCGACGCCGTCTGCTATTGCGACCTGCCATCGCTTTTTCGCCTGCATGGCGCCCCAGCCAGCCATCAGATCATTGGTCCGCTGATCTGGTCGCCGACGGGACGCCCGCCCTCCTGGTGGGACGGACTTCGGGAGAATCAGCCGCTTGCCTATCTCTCGCTCGGCAGTTCCGGGCGCGCGGATCTCGCCATGCCGGCGGCGAAGGCGCTTGTGGCAGAGGGATTCGCCGTGATGATGTCGACCGCGGGTGCACCGATCGATACACAGCAGGACGCGATTTTTCAAGCGCCGATGCTGCCCGGACTCGATGCGTGCCGACGCGCCGATATCGTCGTCTGCAATGGCGGAAGCCCGACGACGCAGCAGGCCCTGACCGCCGGCAAGCCGGTTATCGGCATCCCGTCGAACCTTGATCAGTTCCTCAATATGCAGGCACTGCAGGTCGCAGGTGTCGGGCGGACAGTGCGTGCCGACCGGTTCAATCAGCGCGATCTGGAAGCGGCTGCGCGTGAGCTTGCGGGAAGCGACGCTGTAAAAGGTCTGGCCGCGTCAGTCGCGGCCGAGGCAGCGGTCCTGGCGCCAGATCGTGTCGCTCAGTCTGTTCTGAGAAGCTGACGAAACAAGCGCCGGAGCTCGCCTCAGCGACTATTCCGGCCCGCGGATCTTCTTCGCGGGCACGCCGCCCCAGACTTCATGGTCTCCGATCACGGTGCCCTTGGGCACCACCGCCCCGGTTGCGACAATTGCGTGGTTGCCGATCCGGACGCCCGGCAGCACGACCGAATTCGCCCCTATCGTCACGTTGTCGCCGATCTCGATCGGCAGATGCGCCAGACGGGCCCCTTCGATCTGGTGCGGAATGATCAGCGCCGACTGGCCGACGGTCGAATTCGAGCCGATACGCACGAAGATTGGATCGTGGATCAACCCCTGACTATAGGTATTGCTTCCCAGCTTCGCGCCAAGCGCCTGGTAGATCAGCCGCATCAGCGGTGCCGGGGGAATACCCGAACGCAGTACCGGATAGAACACCAGAAGGTAGAAAAGGATATAGACGTGGTAGACGAATTCCTGTCCGGAGCCGGCAGCGACCTCACCGGAGTGAAGCGGCCACATCGCGAGAAAAGCGCGGTGAACAGCGATTGCGACCAGAAAAAAAAGCAGCAGACATGCGATCACGTTTGCAATCGGTCGATATTCACCCAATGCATCGACCCAGCTCGCAACAAGCACTCTTTGCAGACCCCACGTCAAGGCCACGCAGAAAACCAGCAGGGCTTCAAAGGCAACGATCTGGAGTGCAGATATCTTTCGCATGACCGATGCTCTCAGATTTGAATGAATCCAGCCAGAGGAAGGGCTCGGTCATTTCGATCATCGTCATTCGAAACGACGCTTGACTCGCACATGCCAAAAAAAAGCCGCCCGGCTGAACCGGACGGCTTTCCTCGACCAGCACTCTCCGTAATGGCAGAGCCGTCAGTGCCTGGAATCAGGCAACTGCGCGACGACGCAGGGCCAGGCCCAGCATGCCGAGACCAACCAGTGCGAGCGTGCCCGGTTCCGGCACTGCGCGGATGTCCGCGAGACGCAGGTCGATGTTCACGCTGCCAGCCGTGTTGATGATCGCTTCGAGTGCGCCGAGGTTGGCGAAATCGACAGTCTGGTTGCCCGGAGCGCATTCGATTGCAGCAACACCCGGAACCGGATTGATCGCGCCGCAGAAGAACGGATTCGTGAAGCCGGCGAAGTCGATGTAGCTGACCGTCGGAACGACAACGTTGCTCGCGTTGAACGTGATCTTCGTCCAGTTGTTGGCATCGGTCCAGGCCTGAAGCGAGAACTGCCAGTTCAGGTCCGACTCGATCGTGGTCAGCTGGAATGCCGTGTTGGCACCGCCGCCGGTCAGGTCAATACCGCCCAGACCCGTGACATCGACGACCGAACTTGCATCGGCGCCGTCCCACTGGACGCTCATCGACGAACCGACGCCCGACGAGTTGCTGTACGACAGTTCGCCGAGTTCGACTGCGCCCACAGCACTGCGTGTGGCCGAGGTGCCCGAAACATTGAACAGGTAAAGATCCCGCGAACCACCAAGGATCGTGTTGCCGGGAATTGCCGGCTCCGTAACTTCGCTGAACGGGGTGTTGACACCCGCGCCAACTTGGACGACTTGATTGGTCGTGGGGTCAAACAGATCCACAACAACGGGGGCAGCCTGTACGCCTGCCGAAAGAGCGGCAAGAATCGCACCGGTCAAAAGCTTGTTCATTTCACTCTCCTTGGTCTTGAGTTGGTACACGATATACCGACGCTTTCTCTAAGCGAATCTTGTGCCAGATAAACTAATTCATATTAAACAGTGCCTTGCATATCGATTCGGCGAGGGCTCGCCGGTTCTGTAAAAAATGCCGACAAACTTTGATGGGTTCGCGGAGCGCTCTTCGAGCTGCCGACGTCGTCAACAGCCTGCCCCGTAATGCGCCGAGATCTCCAGTTGTCGAATCTTTCGGCGTCACAGCAGCCGGGCCCGCTGCCGACACCCACCTGCGGCCAGTCGAGACACGGTTCGTTGGTCAGCCATTCGTGACACGAAGCCGAGTTGGGGCAAGGCGTGCAGATCAGGCGCGAATCTCGAACTGCGGGTGAAGTGGGCGCCGTCCGCCGCCGGAGGTGCCGTCTCCAGCGTTGCATCTGGAACAGACCTCCGTTGCGGACCTGGCTTTGTCGAGACTGCCCGGTTGCAGGTCGCGGCAGAACTTCTTTCAGCGCGAAACCTTCAGCAACGCGTCACGCGTGGCATCGTCCTGGCGGACCTGCTGACCAGGCGGTGCCATGGCCATCGACGTTCGGGAAACGGCCGAGCAAATGTGTCGGGAAACTCGGGTCAGTCAGTGATCCCTGATTTCCGCCAACGCCGCCAAAGACTTTCTCAGCGATCTGCCGGCTGCCGGCTTCGGGCGGCCGATCCTGCACAGCCAGCTCGCGACGCGAATATCGCTGGTCCCCTGTTCATCGGTCAGCGCAGCGTCGAGTGTCTGGCTCAATGCAAGGGCGCTTTCCGTGTCGGTGAAGCGGATGCGGTTGCGAACGTAATGATTGAAGATGAGGGGGGTCATTTCTGGTTGATGCTGAAGGCCAAGGCGCTCGCATGTGAGCCAGAAGCGTTGAACCGCGGCACCTGCGGCGATCCGGCCCTCGATGGAGGGCTGGGGGACTTGCGCGACCAGGCAAGCATGCGCAGAGCATGCAACGCCCGGGATGAGATCAAGCTGTATTCTCGGGCCGAGCGTGCCAGCGAACCATTTGTTAAAAAACTCGACACGCTGCCAGCTGTACATGACCCATTGCATCACCCGTGCCGTTATCGGGTCGACCCCGACCGCCGCTTCGGGAATGCGATCTTCGCTGAAGCGGGCGCCCCACTCGATCACCCGCTTGTGCACCTCATAGGCTTCGCGGATGGTGAGGCGTATCTTGGCATTTGCGAAGTTCAGTCGGGCAATGCTCCAGCGTTCCGGCAGGGTTTCGAACCAGCGGACCCTGAAAGGATGAGCGGCCGCTTCTAGAATCCGCTTTTCCTCGGCGCTCAGGCGTTTCCCGCCCATCGGGCGGCGCTGCACCGTACGCGTCTTGATGAAGGGCAGCAGTGGGTCGGGGCCGGTCGAGGCGTCTTCGACAAGATGTACGTCATAGAGCAAGTGTGTATCAGGGGTGTCCGGGCGGCGTGATACCTCGGTACGAAAGCCATGCGCGCTGGCCGCGATCCGGAGCGTTTCGAGAAGCGCGCCGTGTGCAAGCTGGCTCGCGTGGCCTTCAAGGTCGTATACACAATCGTGGCGCGTGTCGAAGCCGTGTATCAGTACGTGGTCGTCGGCCAGGATTTCGAAGCGCCAGGGCTGGGTGTTGTCGCCGCTGGGCGCCCAGCGGGCGAGGTCGAGGATCTGTTCGATGACGCGCATGGAAGTGCCTCGCGTGGAATGAGGTGTCAGGCCGAAGGTTTGTGCGCGAGCTGACGACGACCGATGGTCATGATCAGCCGCTGCAGCGGGTTGTTGTTGCCGCCTGGCCGCCACGTACGCACCAGCTTGTTGCGGAAGGCATCGTACTGCAGGCCCCAGGGCGCGGCGCGTACTTCGCCGCGGCCGAGCAGCAGCTTGATGCCTTCCGCGGCGGCGAAACCGGCGCACAGGTTGCATGCGATCATAGTCGATGGGCCTCGTCGCGCGGCCAGATCGATGCGCGACGGGTCGACGAGGTAGGGGCGGTGCAGGCCTGCCGGTGCCAGACCGACGAGAAAGCGCAGCGCCTGTTCGGTTTCGTCGCACCCTTCGAGCCGGAAGTACTCCTCGAAACTCATCCGGTCGGGCAGAAAGACGAGCAGGGCCGAACCCATGCCGAGCGGCGCCGCCGTGACGGCTGGAATGCGCAGGCGATGACAGGCCGCAAACGTCGCGCGGCGCGCAGAAAAGGCAAAAAAATCGAGGCCATCTATATATATATCCGCACCGCGCAGGAAGTCGTCGGGGGAATCGGCCGAAACGCCCTGCGGAAAGAGCGTCAACCGGACTTCAGGGTTGATGTCCCGCGCCTGCGCGGCCAGCACGTCGAGCTTGCGCTGCCCCAGTGTGCTCATCGTGGCGCCCACCTGCCGATTGAAGTTGGCGACGTCGAAGGTGTCGAAGTCCGCAATGTGGAAGCGGCCGACACCGAGGCGCGCGAGGGTCAGCAGATGGATGCCGCCGACACCACCCAGTCCGGCGATGGCTACCGTGCTGTCGCGCAGTTTTTGCTGCTCGATCTCGGTAAACCACCCAAGATTCCGGCTGAATGCTTCGTTATAGTCAAATGCAGAGTGATTCATCATCGTCCTGCCATTCGGCAATCGCCGCAGCGGTTATCTGCCCTGAAGGCCCACGGCTGCTGGAAAGTGAAAAACTGTTATGCTGGCAATACCTTAGCATCTTACCCCTCGAATCCGCATGAAGTTTTGGCTGCTTGATCTGCGACTGGCCATGCGCAGCGTGCTGCGACAGGGGCGACGCACGATGATTGCGATCGGAGCCGTCAGCTTCGGGGTTGTCGCCATGATCCTTTCGGCTGGATTCATCGAATGGTTGATGGACGGGATGCGCGAATCGACGATCAAGTCACAGCTCGGCCACATTCAGGTTGTCCGGCCGGGTTACGTGGAACGGGGTACGTCGGATCCGTTCGGCTTCATGATCGAAGGCGAGGAGGCGGCGCGCGCCTCCGTGCAGTCGAGCAGCGGCGTGAAGGTGATCGCACCGCGACTCAGTTTCAACGGTCTGGCGAGCAAGGGCGAGAACACCTTTGCGTTCCTCGGGCAGGGCGTATCGCCGGAAGCCGAGGCCGTGCTGTCGAGTTCGATCCGGATCAGCCGCGGTCGAAATCTCTCCGCCGACGGCGCGAACGAAATGATCATGGGGCGCGGTCTGGCGATCAATCTCGATGCCCAGGTCGGCGACACGATCGTGCTGCTCACCACAACCGCGGGTGGCAGTATCAACGCCATCGAGGCGCCCATCGTCGGCTTGTTCAATTCGGTCAGCAAGGAATACGATGATTCGGCGCTGCGCATGCCGATCGCGCTCGCTCAACAGCTGGTCAAGGTGTCAGGCGCGCAGCAGTGGCTGGTGCTGCTCGAACGCACAGACACCACCGACAGCAAGCTCGAAGAGTTCCGCAAGGTGCTGCCTGCGTCCAGGCTCGAACTCGTTCCGTGGTATCAGCTGGCCGACTTCTATAACAAGACGCGCGACCTGTTCGCCAGTCAGATCAATGTGGTGCGGCTGATCATACTGATGATCATCGTACTGAGCATTTCGAACACGCTGTCGATGAGCGTCATGGAGCGGGTCAGCGAAATCGGCACCTGCATGGCACTGGGCCTTACACGTAGCCGCATCCTTCGGATTTTCGTATCCGAGGGGTTGATGCTCGGCGTGGTCGGTGGCGGTTTGGGTGTGGTGCTGGGCTGCCTGCTGGCGGTCGGAATCTCCGCTGTGGGCATTCCCTTGCCGCCGCCGCCGGGCATGGAGGAAGGATTCGACGGTCAGATCATGCTGACCTTCGACATCGTGGCGCAGGCGATGCTGGTTGCGGTGATCAGCAGCTTCGTATCCAGTCTGTACCCCGCCTGGCGGGCCTCCCGCATGAATATTGTTGACGCCCTGCGCCAGAGTCGCTGAGCCATGTTCAAACTCGCCCTGCGCAACATCCTCCGTCAGAAATCGCGTACCGCGATGACGCTGGCGGCCATCGTTTTCGGTGTATCAGGCCTGATTCTGACCGGCGGCTTCGTGGCGGATGTGCTGACCCAGCTCGGAGAGGCCACGATCCACAGTCAACTCGGCCATGTGCAGGTGTTCAAGCAGGGTTTCTACGAGAAGGGTTCACGCTCGCCGGAAAAGTACGTCATTGACGATGCCGACCAGATCGCACGCTTCGCGGCCAAGATGCCGGAAGCGGATACCGTGCTTCAGCGCATCCGGTTTGCCGGTCTGCTCAACAACGGAAAGGCGGACTGGGCAGTGGTCGGCGAGGGTGTGGAGCCGGACAAGGAAAATCACCTCGGCACGTTTGTCCGGATCACGGCGGGCCGGCAACTGAAGGACGAAGACACGTCGGGCGTACTGATCGGCGATGGGGTTGCCAAGGCGCTGGCCCTTGAGCCCGGCGATACCGTCACGCTGATCATGAATACTGCGGATGGCGCACTGAACACGACCGAACTGAACGTCGTAGGCGTTTTTCAAAGCTTTTCGAAAGATTTCGATACCCGTGCCGTAAGAATTCCCATTGCCGCAGCGCGGGAGTTGCTGGCACGCGATGGCGCCAACTCGATCGTGCTGCTGCTGCATCGCACGGCCGACACTTCGCTGGTGAAGAATCTGCTGACGCCGCGACTGCAGTCCCTGGGATTCGATATCCGGGACTGGGTCGAACTGTCGGATTTCTACGCCAAGACGGTCGAGTTGTATCGCACGCAATTCGGCGTGCTGCAGTGGATTGTGCTGATCATGGTGCTGCTCAGCGTGTTCAACACGGTAAACATGAGCGTTTTCGAGCGAGTAGGTGAATTCGGTACCCTGATGGCGCTGGGCAACACGCGCGGCTACGTGTTCAGGCTGGTCATGGTGGAGAACGCGATTCTGGGCCTGTTTGGCGCAGTGGTTGGGGTCGTGCTGGGTACCCTTACGGCGCTGGCGATCAGCGAAGTCGGGATCCCTATGCCGCCGCCGCCAAATTCGAATGTGGCGTATACCGCCACCGTCAGGGTGCTGCCCGACACCGTTTTTCTGGCGTTCGGGGTCGGTTTGATCGCCACTCTGGCGGCCGCGCTGCTGCCGGCCCACCGGGTGTCGCGGACGCCAATCGTCGATGCGCTGCGCTACAACATCTGATGAGCTGTGACGGAATAGAGCGCGCTGTCGGGCGCATTGGCTATCATTCACGGCTTGGTTTGCCGCTGTCCTTCTGGAGGATGCAATGTTTCGTTCGACCTTTCTGATGTCCCTTCTGCGCAAGTGTGCCTTGCTCCTTGCGCCGCTGGCGCTTGTGGCCTGCACGTCGTCACCGTATCCGGCCGCGCCGACGCAGGCGTACAGCGACGGCTACAACTATATTCTCGGTCCGGGCGATTCGGTCAGCATCGTCGTGTGGCGCAACCCGGAAATCTCGTCAACGGTCACCATCCGGCCGGACGGCAAGATCACCGGTACGCTGTTCGAGGATCTGCCGGCGGCCGGTCGTGATCCCACGACACTGGCGCGAGAGATCGAGCAGGTGCTGTCCAAGTACATCCGCGATCCCATCGTCAGCGTCATCGTGGCGGGAGGCATCGGCCCGTACAGCGAACAGATCCGCGTGATCGGCGAAGCGGCCAAGCCGCAGGCGCTGGCCTACAAGCAGAAGATGACCTTGCTTGACGTGATGATCGCGGTCGGCGGCATCACCGATTTCGCCGATGGCAACGCGGCGACCATCCTGCGCACGTCCGAAGGCGACAAGCAGTACAACGTACGCTTGAAAGACCTGATCCGCCGCGGCGACGTCAGCGCGAACGTGGATGTCAAGCCGGGCGACATCCTGATCATTCCGCAGAGCTGGTTCTGAGCTGTGAATACTGACTTTGCACTTCGTGAGGTAGTCCGCGTTGGATGATCTTCTGCGCATTGTGCTCA
>FWPV01011240.1_pt1 | contig 14318 bp, 9 predicted proteins | sample 2228371 | NCBI WGS metagenome assembly FWPV01 (sample SAMEA103939776, study PRJEB20133) | metagenome
GCCCGCCCTTTTGCCGAGCGAGGTGAGTCAGGGTGAATATCAAAAAGGGAAATACAGGTTTTCTGGCGAGAGATCGGAACCCAAGCCGATCGGGCAGTTAACCGGCAGACGAGAGATCGGAACCCACGCCAACTGGGCCAATACCACCATTTAGCGAGCTGCGAGCTCGCACCTTGGTCGCGTGACCATCCCGTAATTGCGAGTATCCAGCAGTGCCGGGTTTTCAGCCAGTTGCATGGCGCCGGCAAATGCGATCATGGCACCGTTGTCGGTGCACAGGCTTAGTTCCGGGAAATACACCTCAATGCCGCGTTTGCTGGCCGCCTTCACCAATTGCTCACGCAGCAGTTTGTTGGCTCCCACGCCTCCGGCCACCACTAAGCGTTTGTGATCTTGCTGTAGGCATGCTGCCAAGGCTTTCTTCACCAGGGTTTCAACAATAGCGGCCTGAAAGCTGGCCGCCAAGTCCGCTTTGTCTTCAGCAGAGATCAACATGGTCTCTGAGGGTTGGCTGACCCCTGCCAATTTCATGGCGGTGGTCAGTACGGCTGTTTTCAGGCCAGAAAAACTGAACATGAAGTCCCCGCTGTGCAGCATCGGCCGCGGGAGCTTGAATCGCTCCGGGTTCCCACTCTCCGCCAGTTTCGACAAGGCCGGACCGCCCGGGTAGGGCAGACCAATCATTTTTGCTGTTTTGTCAAAAGCCTCGCCTGCGGCATCGTCCAGTGTTTCCCCAAGCAGGGTATAGCGCCCAAGGCTTTCCACACCCATCAATTGGGTATGCCCGCCGCTGACCAAAAGGGCTGTGAAAGGAAATGCGGGTGGGTTTGAAGAAAGCAAGGGTGACAGCAAATGTCCTTCCAGGTGGTGTACCGGGATTACAGGCAAGTCCAAGCCCATCGCCAGGCTATAGGCAAAGGCACAGCCAGCCATCAACGCGCCAGGCAAGCCGGGGCCAGTGGTTACCGCAATCGCGTCTATGTCGGATATCGAAATACCTGCCTGCGCAAAAGTATCTTCCATCAAAGGAATCAAGCGGCGAATGTGATCACGGGACGCCAGTTCAGGGACCACTCCACCGTAATCCTTGTGCATGGCGATTTGTGAATACAACGCCTGTCCCAGGATACGACCATCTGTGGTGCAAAGCGCCACACCGGTTTCGTCACACGAGCTTTCAAAACCAAGCACGATTTTCGGGGGAATTGCAGCAGGGATCAATTTGGAAGGCCAGAACGTCGTCAAGCCTTTATTTTAGCGCAGTGCTACACAGATTGCTCGCGGCGGGTCGACGTGTTTTGCTAACTATCTGAATCTGAAAGAGAACTGAAGCAGGTAAGAGCAACACAACAAATGACATTTTGGAGACAGTTCATGTTGAAAGGCCCATTCGGGGTGTTCGCACTTTCGTGCTTGCTGATCGGGCTTGCTGGCTGTTTATCCGAGTCTGAGCCCGGTGTGGTTGCACCTGCTGGAGGGGGTTCTTCTGTAACTCCCTCTGAAAACCAGACGCCGCTTCTGGTGAAAAGCCAGGCCACTGCGGTTGGGCACGATGCGCGTGTTGAGCAAGTCACCTTGACTGCATTCGATGGCACTGAGTTGGCCATGACCGTCTATTTTCCGGAACTTGCTGCTGGCGAGGCAGCACCTTTGCTACTGCACTCCCACGGGTTTGGTGGCAACCGTTCTGCAACGCTAGATTTCGATGAAGCCACTCAAACTTCTGAAATAGGGGTGGATACCCTGCAGGTGGCCTACAACGAAAAAGATAAAACCTCGGCAAGAGCGGGCTGGTACATCATTTCCTATGATCAGCGTGGTCACGGCGACACCGGAGGCAATGTCACCATTCTTGATCCTGATTTCGAAGGCAAGGATTTGAAAACCATTCTGGACTGGGCTGAGGCCAACTTGCCCAATCTTGGGCATCGGAGCAAGGCGGGCAAACTCGACCCCGTCATTGGCACCATCGGGCGAAGCTATGGCGGTGCATTCCAGTTGATCGGCAGTGGCCTCGATTCCCGAATTGATGCCATGGTGCCCAATGGCACCTGGTACGACTTGCGTTACAGCCTGAACCCTGCTGGCGTACCCAAAACTACCTACTTGAACGGGCTGGTGGCTGGCGGTGCACAAAGCAACCGTGGTCGTTTTGATCCGTTTCTTTTTGAGGGACTTCTACAGGCCAACACCACCGGTGTGGTGTCGGAGGAAATCGTCAAGCGTTTGGGTTCGCAAGGTTCCGTGTCTTATTGTGACCTTGCTGCAAATCTGCCGCGTGGCATGACCCTTAAAACAGACGTGCCTGCCTTTTTCATTCAAGGCGCTACCGATGTGCTGTTCAACCTGAACGAAGCCATCCAGAATTTCGAGTGTTATCGAAAAGTGAATGCGAGTGCAAAACTACTCTTTGTGAAATATGGTCACTTGCTCAACGGTTTGGGTATTCAACAAGACCCAGCCGCGGCCCTCGCTGGCACGGGTGCAAAGTATGCATTCAATGAAAGCCTCGTTTGGCTGAAAACCACACGCAATACCTGCCCAGCCGCCAACTGGGACGCTGACACAGGTCGCTGTGTCATTCCCTTGAAGAACATGATGTTTCAGTTCCTCGCTCAACACTTGGTCGGAGCGCAGCAGGCGCGCTCCGAGAGTTATCTGGGTTTTGCACCGCTACCTTTGCCAGAAATCACCGCAGTGCTCGAGGACAGCCGGAACGACCCCACAGCCGTCGAAGTGAAGTCGAATTCATCCAGTCGTCCCAAGCTCGAGGGTGTTCGTGCAGCCTCGGCTTTCACCATGCCTACTCAGGTCATGACTGGCATCACCGGAATCCCTTCCGGACTTACGTCAACGCAGTTGGCACAATTGGCGCAGCCCATCTTCGTGGACTTGAACAATGCCAATGTAAAGGGCTGTTTTGTGGGAACTCCCAAAGCCACTGTGAAAGTAGAGCCTGTGGGCCCTGCCTCGCCGGAAGCGCCCATTGTGTACGTCGGCCTTGGTTTGAAGCGTGCCGATGGCACCCAAACTGTGTTGCACGACCAAGTTACACCTTTGAGGGGTTACGGCGAGAAGTCGATTGAGTTGCCCGGCATTTCAGTGCAACTGAAAGAGGGCGATTCACTGACCTTGACCATTCAGGGATACAGCCCCGTGTTTCTCACCAGCTTCAATCGCCTGCCTGTACCAGTCACAGTCAGTGCAAGTGTGGCTTTGCCCAGCGCAGTACAAGACCCGACGGGATTTTGTAGTCTGTGATCAAAAAGGCGCACCGTTCTACACAGAATGGTGCGCTGCACTAGTTGGGTGCCAGCCCTTCCATCCAATACTTCTTCATTTCACCGGAATCAGCCTCTTTGTGGTGCAAAACCACCCTGAATTGGCTGGCACGCCCCTTGCATTGGTAGGGTTGTAGGTCGTCAACGGCGGCGATCTGCAGGTGGATTGACAGGTCTCCCACGGTTGCGAAAGCGACCACGGGAGTTGGACAACGGCGTCCGTGCTGCTTCGTGCAGCCGGGGGCCGTTTTTTTTTGGGTAAATTGGGATAAATCGTATGCTGATGTCCGTCAAAAAACAGAAGCTGGTGGTAATTGGTAACGGCATGGCCGGTATCCGGGTGGTTGAAGAGTTGATCAAGCTCGCCCCTGAATTGTATGAAATCACCGTATTTGGCGCCGAGCCGCATCCCAATTACAACCGGATCATGCTTTCGCCCGTACTGGCTGGAGAGCAGAAGTTCGATGAAATCGTGCTCAATGATTGGGACTGGTACACCAGCAACAACATTACCTTGCACGTGGGCCGAGAGGTCACTGAAATTGACCGTGTAAAACGCTTGGTGAAATGTGCCGATGGCACCACCGCTCCGTATGATCGTTTGTTGTTGGCCACAGGTTCCAACTCTTTCATACTGCCTGTGCCTGGTTCAACCTTGCCCGGTGTGATCGGTTACCGCGATATTGCTGACACCGAAGCCATGCTGGACGCTGCGAAGCATTACAAGAAAGCAATCGTAATCGGTGGCGGTTTGCTGGGCCTTGAGGCCGCCAATGGTTTGGCCATTCAAGGCATGGACGTAAGCGTGGTGCACTTGCCCACCTGGTTGATGGAGCGTCAGCTTGACCCCACCGCGGCTGGTCTGTTGCAGAAGAGTCTTGAAACCAAGGGCCTGAAATTCTTGCTGGCCAAAAACACCAAGGCGCTGCACGCAGGGCCTGACGGGCGTGTGGCCAAAATTGAGTTTGCCGATGGTGATGTACACGATGCCGACCTGGTGGTGATGGCTGTGGGTATTCGCCCGAACGACAAGTTGGCCGCCAGCAGTGGCTTGCATTGCAACCGGGGTGTTGTGGTCAATGACACCATGCAAACCATCACCGATCCAAAAATTTACTCCGTGGGCGAGTGTGCCAGCCACCGGGGTGTGGCCTATGGCTTGGTTGCCCCACTGTTCGAGCAGGCCAAGGTATGTGCCAACCACCTTGCGCAGTTCGGTATTGGGCGCTATGAGGGTTCTGTCACATCCACCAAGCTGAAGGTAACCGGTGTCGATTTGTTCTCTGCTGGCAACTTCATGGGCGGAGAAGGTTACGAAGAATTGCTGCTTTCCGACCCAATCGGTGGTGTGTACAAAAAACTGGTGATTAAGGAGGACAAGCTGGTGGGTGCCTGCCTATACGGCGACACAGTCGATGGCTCCTGGTATTTCAAGTTGATGCGCGAAGGCAAAGCCATCAAGGAAATTCGCGAGAAGCTGATGTTTGGCCAGAACAACATTGGCGACACCGGCCATGAAGGGCAAAACCAAGCCAGCAAAATGGCCGACACGGATGAAGTGTGCGGTTGCAACGGTGTGTGCAAAGGCACCATTGTTCAGGCCATTAAAACCAAAGGTTTGTTCACCATTGAAGAAGTGCGCAAGCACACCAAGGCCAGCGCAAGCTGCGGTTCATGCACAGGTTTGTGTGAACAGATTTTGATGAGCACTGCGGGTGCCGACTATTCCGCCACGCCTAAAACAAAACCCATGTGTGGTTGCACCGACCACGGGCACCAAGTGGTTCGCGATGCAATTTTCAAACATCACTTCACCACCAAGGAGGAAGTGTTTGCTGCCATGAACTGGCGCACACCGAATGGCTGTGCAAGTTGCCGACCAGCTGTGAACTATTACCTCATCAGCTCTTGGCCTGGCGAGGCAGTGGACGATCCACAAAGCCGCTTCATCAATGAGCGCGCGCACGCCAACATTCAAAAAGACAAAACCTATTCCGTGGTGCCACGCATGTGGGGTGGTGAAACAACCGCCGCTGAACTGCGCCGCATCGCCGATGTGGTCGACAAGTACAACATTCCCACTGTGAAGGTGACAGGTGGCCAGCGCATCGATTTGCTGGGCGTGAAGAAAGAGGATTTGCAGGCGGTGTGGAAAGACCTCGACATGCCCAGCGGTCACGCCTATGCCAAAGGTTTGCGCACCGTAAAAACCTGTGTGGGCAGCGAATGGTGCCGCTTTGGTACGCAAGACAGCACGCAAATGGGCAAAGATCTCGAACGTGGTTTATTCAAGATGTACGCGCCCCACAAAGTGAAACTGGCTGTGTCGGGTTGCCCGAGAAACTGCGCTGAAAGCGGCATTAAAGATGTCGGCGTGATCGGTGTGGATTCTGGCTGGGAAATTTATGTGGGTGGCAACGGTGGTATTAAAACCGAAGTGGCCCAGTTCTTGTGCCGTGTCAAAACGTCAGATGAAGTGATGGCCGTCAGTGGTGCTTTCCTGCAGTTGTACCGAAAAGAAGGTTGGTACCTTGAGCGCACTGTGCACTATCTGGAACGCGTCGGTCTTGATCATGTAAAAGCCAAAGTGATTGACGATGTCGCCAATCGCGATGCCTTGTGGGCTGAACTTCAAGCTGCACTGGCCATTGAAGAAGACCCATGGCACAAGCCGAAGGAAGCGCAGGTTGATTTGCGTCAGTTCATTCCAATCAAACTGGCAGAGGTGGTCTAATGTCGGCTTCACTACTTGAGGAACAGAAGGAAATTCAAATGGAATGGATCGACATTTGCGCAGTGGAAGACATCCCCGTGTTGGGATCACGCATTGTGCGCCGCCCCACTGGGCAAGACATTGCAATTTTTCGCAACAGCGAAGAACAGGTGTTTGCCTTGCTGGATGAATGCCCGCACAAAAAAGGCCCTTTGAGCCAAGGCATCGTACACGGCACCACGGTCACCTGCCCTTTGCACAACTGGCAAATTGGTTTGGCCGATGGCTGTGCACGTGAACCCGACGAAGGTTGTACCGCCAAGTTCACCGTGCAGGTGGTCGATGGTCGCGTGCACTTGAAAGCCAGTGAAGTAAAAAACCACGGCATTTAATTTTTTCGGAAAACCATTCCAATGACCGAGTTGCTGCAACCCATTCAAAGCACCAAAACAACCTGCCCGTATTGTGGCGTGGGTTGTGGTGTGGTGGTGCGCACGCAAGGTGGAAAAATTATCGATGTGAAGGGTGATGAAACGCACCCAGCCAACCTGGGTAAATTGTGCAGTAAGGGCAGCAAACTGGCTGAAACTGCAACCGCAAATGTGTACGGGCAAGTGCGGGCCAATCAGCCTTTGCTGCGCATTCAGCGCGACCAGCAAGTGTCCCCCACCGATTGGAACACCGCGCTTGATTTTACGGCGCGTGAGTTTGCGCGATTGATTTCAACCTATGGACCCGACAGCGTCGGCTTTTACATCAGCGGGCAATTGCTGACCGAAGACTATTACGTGTTCAACAAACTTGCCAAAGGTTTGATTGGTACCAACAACATTGATACCAATTCGCGCTTGTGCATGAGCAGTGCCGTGAGTGGTTACAAGCGTACCTTGGGTGCCGATGCGCCGCCCTGCAATTACGATGATCTGGCCTTGGCCGATTGCGTGTTTATCGCCGGTTCCAACATGGCGTATGCGCACCCAGTGGCTTACCGCAGGCTTGAAGCTGCGCGCGCTGCCAAGCCTGGGCACAAACTGATTGTGGTTGACCCCCGTGCCACCGACACCGCGCTGATGGCTGATTTGCATTTGAAAATTCAGCCCGGCACCGACGTGATGCTGTTCAACGCCTTGCTGCATGTGATGATGCAAAACGGCTGGCTGGACATGGCCTACATCAACAAACACACAGAGGGCTTTGATGCCGTGGCCAAGGGTGTGGTCGATTACACCCCCAAGCTGGCTGCCAGCGTGTGTGGAGTTCCCGAGGCAGACATTGTATTGGCTGCCACCTGGTTCGCCCAAAGCAACAGGACACTCTCCCTGTATTGCCAAGGGTTGAACCAGGCCACCACGGGAACCGACAAAAACACATCGCTGATTGCTTTGCACCTGGCCACTGGGCAAATCGGCAAAGAAGGTTCTGGTCCGTTTTCCCTCACCGGGCAACCCAATGCCATGGGCGGCCGCGAAGTGGGTGGTCTGGCTACCTTGCTGCCCGCGCACCGCGAATTGAACAACCCAGCGCATGTGGCCGAGGTGGCTGCATTCTGGGGTGTGAAGCAAATTAGCGCCACACCCGGCGCCAGTGCAGTTGAAATGTTTGATCAACTGGAGCAAGGAAAAATAAAAGCTGTTTGGGTGGCCTGTACCAACCCCGCGCACTCATTGCCCAATTCACAAAAAGTGGCGCGTGCCTTGCAAAATGCCGAGTTGGTGGTGGTGCAAGACGCTTACCTGACACCTGCTACTGTGCAGTATGCCGATGTACTGTTGCCCGCTACCACCTGGGGTGAAAAAGAAGGCACGGTCACCAACAGCGAAAGGCGAATCAGCCGGGTGCGGCCTGCCATGCCTGCCTATGCGGATTCAAAAAACGATTGGCAAATTGTGGTGGAGTTTGCAAGGCGGCTGGAAGTGGAGTTGCAAAAGCTGGGTGTGGAAAGCCCGCGCGTGCATGGTGGCGAAGAAGCTTTTATGCCCTACACCAGCACCGAAGAAATTTTCAACGAGCATCGCGAAACAACGCGTGGCCGTGATTTGGACATTACCGGTTTAAGCTACGCAACACTTGAAACTGAGGGCCCACAGCAGTGGCCCATGCCAAAGGGAGCAACACAAGGCAAAGCCCGCTTGTATGAGGATGGCGTGTACCCAACAGCCACCGGCAAAGCCAAGTTTGTATTTGCCAATTATGAACCTGTGGCCGAAGAGGCCGATGCGCGCTTCCCCTGGCGCTTGAACACAGGGCGTTTGCGCGACCAGTGGCATGGCGCAAGCCGCACCGGCACATTGGCCGAGTTTTTTTCGCATGAAGCCGAGCCTGTAATCGCCTTGCACCCGGCCGATTTCAAGCGCCTGAACCTGAAGCCACACAGCTGGGTGTCGGTGAAGTCTCGCCGCGCCACCATCACCTTGCGCGCGAAAGAGGATGAATCAGTTGCCCGCAACCAAGCGGTGTTGCCCATGCATTGGGGACCAGAATTTTTCGGTGGAAAATCGGGTGTGGGTGGTGTGAATGCGCTCACCATTGAAGCGTTCGACCCTTATTCCAAACAACCGGAACTGAAGCATTCTGCGGTGAATATTCAGCGCGTGCATTTGCCGTGGCAAGTGGTGGTGTTTGTTCACAGCGAACACTGGCTTAGCCTGTGGCAAAAAGCCCGTGCGCTGTATGCTGAATTCGATGCCGCCGTGTGTGTGCCAGTGGGGCGCGAACAAACTGGCGTGTTGTTTCGTGCCGCCAGTGCACAAGCCCCTGCAAAGGAAATCATTGACCGTCTGCAAGCCCTGTTTGAATGCGAAGGCAGCGAGGTTATGGTGTATTCCGACCCGAAAACCGATGCACGCCGCCGCATTGGTGTGAAAATTCAAACTTCACCACAAGGCCAAACTGCCACGCTGAACAAAGTGTTCCTCGCTGGCAACATTGAGTCCGAAGGCTGGCTGCGCAATTATTTCGATCAGCAATTGGATGTTTTGCCGCTGCGCAACTTTTTGTTGGCACCAGCCAGCCAGCCCCCCGGCGTGCAAACCGAGGCGGTGCGCATGGTGTGCAACTGCGTGGGTGTTTCCGAGCAGTCCATTCAAGCTGGCATTGCGATCGCCTGTGCGAAAAATCCAAATACTGGCGAGCATGAATTCCTCGCTGATTTGCAGGGCTCGCTCAAATGCGGCACTCAGTGTGGTTCGTGCGTGCCTGAAATTCGCAAACTGATTCGCGCACAGGCCAGCCTTGCTACAATAGCACCTTGAGTTTCTCTTGAGCCGCTATGCCCCATTCCCTCCAAACCGACAAGTTTTCTTGCGCTCCCTTCATTAAAGAAATTGGTCGCGGAAAAGATGGTGCGCGTGGCCTGCCCAGAGCGCAAGCAAACACGCTGTTCTCTGCCATTTTGCGTGGCGAGGTATCCGATTTCGAACTGGGCGCAGTGCTGATCGCATTTCGCGTCAAGGGCGAAAGCCACGAGGAGTTGATCGGTTTTCTCGATGCCATCGCAGCTCATTGGCCCGCCGACGAAAACCTGCCGCATGTGCAAACGCTGAACGCCCTGAACGAACAATCTGCCCGCAGCGGCAAACCTGTCATTGTGATTCCCAGTTACAACGGAGCGCGGCGCAAACCCAACTTCACCCCTTTGCTGGCGGGCCTGTTGGCGCAGCGTGGCTATCCCGTGCTGGTTCATGGATTGCAAAACGATTTCACGGGCCGGGTGACCAGTGCGGAGGTGTTCGAACACCTGAACTGGAATGAAGTGGGTTTGGCCCACGCCGCGCCTGCGTATTTACCCATGGCGCAAATTTACCCGCGCATTGAAACCTTGTTGCAAACCCGAAAAGTGCTGGGCGTTCGCAGTTGTACGCACACCTTGGTCAAGTTGATGGTGCCCAGTGCATTCACCAACGCTTTGCTCGTGACCAGTTACACCCACCCTGAATTCTGGAATCTGCAACGTGAGGTGTTGTGCGCCACCGGCCACACTGCGCTGGTGTTGCGCGGCCATGAAGGTGAACCAGTGGCCGCCCCTTACCGCAGCCCGCGTATGGATGGTGTCAAGGCTGGCCGTACCTGGTGCATTTCAGAACCAGAAAACCTGTTTACCGAACAGCCCGATCCACACCCCGACATCGATGCAGAATCAACCGCACGTCTAATTGAGATGTGGCTGAACAATCCGCAGGAAATGCCGCACGGTTTTGCGCGGCAACTGGACGCAATCGAAGCCGTAAATCAAGCACCTGAGCAAGCACCTGAGCAAGCACCTGAGCAAGCACCAAACCAAGCAACAAGCCATGCAGCAATTTGATGTCATTGTGATTGGCGCCGGTGCTGCAGGCTTGATGTGCGCTGCGCAGGCCGGGCAGGGCGGTTTGCGTGTTGCATTGCTGGACCACAGCGAGAAACTGGCTGAAAAAATCCGGATCAGTGGCGGTGGCCGTTGCAATTTCACGAATGTGAAGGTGTCCGAAGACAATTTCATTTCTGAAAACCCCCGGTTTGCACGCTCTACATTGGGGCGCTACACCCCGGCCAACTTCATCGCACTGGTGAAGCGATACAACATACCGTTTCATGAAAAACACAAAGGCCAGTTGTTTTGCGATCGCAAAAGCGACGACATCATCGACATGTTGGCGGCTGAATGCAACGCCGGCAAAGTGAAATGGTTTCGACCACACAGCGTTAATCTGGTTGAGCACGATGGCAGCCAGTTCAAGTTGAGCACCACCGCAGGTGCCTTGCAGGCCCGAAACTTGGTGGTGGCCACAGGTGGTTTGCCGGTTCCGAAAATAGGCGCCACTGATTTTGGCTTGAAGCTGGCCAAGCAGTTTGGCCATGCTTTGGTCGATCAACGGCCTGCACTTGTACCGCTGACTTTTGATTCTGCCCAGTGGGAACCCTTTGTTGAATTGGCAGGGGTGGCGCTGCCCGTGTATAGCCGTGGCAGCGATGCCAACGCCCCCTGGTTTGATGAAGACCTGTTGTTCACCCACAGGGGTCTGAGTGGCCCGGCTGTATTACAGGCATCCACTTACTGGAATCCAGGCAAGCCCATTACCTTGAATTTATCAGGCAAAGAAACCGACGTGGCTTCATTTCAAACCGATTTGCTACAGGCCACGCTGGGTGCAAAAACCAACGCCGAGAACTGGTTTGCTGCGCAAGTGCCTCACTGGCCCAAGCGCTTGGTGCAAGCCTGGCTGAATGAACCTGAATTGCAGGCTATTTCAGGGCGCAAAGTGGCCGAATTGGGAAAAAAGCAACTGGGGCCCTTGGCGCAGCGAATTGCAGCTTGGCAGTTGGTGCCCAGTGGCACCGAAGGCTACAAAAAAGCCGAGGTGATGCGCGGTGGGGTTAGCACTGCTGATTTGCAGCCCAAAACACTCGAATCGCGCAAAATTCCAGGTCTGTACTTTATTGGCGAGGTGGTGGATGTCACTGGCTGGTTGGGTGGCTACAACTTCCAGTGGGCTTGGGCAAGTGGCTACACTGCGGCCCATGCAATATTGGACCAAAAATAGTTGAAAACCCTTGAGAAAGCCGGCTTTCACATGGTACTATCTTGGTCTTTGCCAGATTCTTGGCGGTAACTCTTTGCTCTAACGCATTGGGTTTTGCATAAAAAAATATGTGAAATCAATGGGTTAAGGGTTGGAAAAGAGCTGAAAAACAACTTACGAACACCCGATTGGAGCCATATGCCAAACGTTCGCGTTAAAGAAAACGAGCCATTTGAAGTTGCCCTGCGTCGCTTCAAGCGCACTATCGAAAAAACAGGTCTGCTGACTGAACTGCGTTCACGCGAGTTCTATGAAAAGCCAACTGCTGAGCGCAAGCGCCTGAAGGCTGCTGCCGTAAAGCGTCACTACAAGCGCCTGCGCAGCCAAATGTTGCCCAAGAAAATGTATTGATTCGTTTGGTATGTCACTGAAAGCGCAAATTCTTGAAGACATCAAGCTGGCCATGAAGGCCCGCGAGCAAGCAAAACTCGCAACGCTTCGAATGCTCTCAGCGGCAATCAAACAAAAAGAGGTCGACGAACGCGTCGAACTCGACGATGGGGCCATTCTTGCCATCATCGAAAAGCAAATCAAGCAACGAAACGAAGCCGCCATCCAGTTTGAGCAGGGTGGTCGGCCAGAGTCGGCTGAGGCTGAAAAAGCCGAAGCTGCAGTTTTGGCATCTTATCTCCCCGCGCAATTGTCTGAAGCTGAAGTGGTGGCAGAAATACAGGCCATTGTTCAGGCTGTGGGCGCAACCGGTCCGCAAGACATGGGCAAAGTCATGGGCGCAGTGAAAGCCAAGTTGGCCGGAAAGGCTGACATGAGCAAAGTATCCGGGTTGGTCAAGGCCGCTTTGACCAAATAAGCGGGCCCATCGCAAGCCAACTGCTCGTTTCCTCCCCTTTGGGTTTGTTATTCTAGAAGTCGGGCCTTCGGCTCTGATTTTTCTGCATGTGAATTCACCCAAACTGCATGATTCCTCAAAGCTTTATTGATGACTTACTCTACCGCCTCGACATTGCCGATGTGGTGGGACGTTATGTGCAATTAAAAGCAGCCGGGGCTAACTTGCAGGGCTTGTGTCCGTTCCACAACGAGAAATCTCCATCATTCACGGTCAGTCCGTCCAAGCAGTTCTATCACTGTTTTGGTTGTGGTGCACATGGCAATGCAGTGGGGTTTGTGATGGAGCACCTTGGCCTTACCTTCCCCGAAGCCGTTGAAAACCTGGCTGGTAATCTGGGCCTTGAGGTGCCTTATGAAAAAGGCATGGATGTTCCGGCTGAAGTGCGTTCTGAGCGGGAAGAGTTGGTGGAGTTGCTGACGCGCGCCGCCAACTACTACAAAGGCCAGTTGAAAAAAAGCCCGGTGGCGATTGATTACCTGAAGAACCGCGGATTGACGGGGCAAGTGGCTGCCCGCTACGGCATGGGTTATGCCCCCGATGGGTATCAAAACCTTGAGACGGTGGTTGAAAATTACGCCAGCAATACCCAGCTCGATTTGGCCGGGTTGACCAAGATCAGCGACAGCAATCGCAGATACGACGCGTTTCGAGGTCGAATCATGTTTCCGATTCGCAATGCCAAGGGGCAGGTGATCGGGTTTGGTGGTCGTGTACTGGGTGAAGAAAAACCCAAATACCTGAACAGCCCTGAAACGCCTGTGTTCTCAAAAGGGCATGAGGTGTACGGTTTGTTCGAGGCGCGTCAGGCCATTCACAAAATGGGCTACGCCTTGGTGACCGAGGGTTACATGGATGTGGTGGCTCTGGCGCAATGGGGTTTCGAGAACGCGGTGGCCACGCTGGGTACAGCAGTCACGCCTGATCACGTGTTGAAATTATTCAAACAAACCGATCGGCTGGTGTTTGCCTTTGATGGTGACGGTGCTGGTCAGAAAGCAGCCTGGCGTGCTTTGCAGGCCTGCTTGCCACATGTCAGTGAAAACAAGCGGGCGGATTTCATTTTCCTGCCCGCCGAGCATGACCCTGACTCATTTATTCGAACCGAAGGTCCAGACGGCTTCGAGGCCATGGTGGCGCAAGCTGCCTCTTTGTCCGAGTTTTTGACACGTTACCTGGAGCGAAACTACCCTTTGCAACAAATTGAGGGCAGTGCGGCAGCCATTTCATTTCTAAAGCCTTTGATTGTGCAGATGCAGCCCACTGTCTACAGGTCTTCGCTGTTGCGTGCATTGGCGAATTTGCTGGGTGCGACACCCATGGAGCTTAGTCGCCACCTTGGTTTGAAAAGCCGTGAGGGTGGGGGTGATTACTTTTCGCCGAAAAACAAGGGGCAATTTCAAGGCGGGCAGCAAAGCGGTCCGCAGGGTCAGTTTTCTGGCAAAAAATTGGGTAAGCGGTTCGGAAAGTTTGAGGATGAGCCGCTTCAAAACAATTGGGGGCCAAGGCCCACGGCAAAATCACCATTGTTGAGCCTGGCTGCGCGGGTTATTCGGGCGCCCCAACATGTCGAGCTGTGCAACACATTGCTTGAGCTCTACGAGCGGGAGAAAAACCCTGCCGCAGAGGTGCACAGTTTTGTCCATTTGCTTGAAAAGATCAGAAATGACCCCAACTTGCTTGAAGCGAGGCTTCAGCATGCCTTCAACGACGAAGTGCATCAAAACTGGGTTAACTCGGTTCTCAAAGAGGCGCGCAGTTTGGATGATTCCCTCGATTTTGAAACCGAGTTGCGTTCTGGCGTGTATCAATGTAGCGAGCTTTGGTTTAAGGCTGAGCTGGAGCGGCTAAGCGCTGAAATGCCCACCCAGGGGGAGCAGCTGCGTTGGTATCACGAGTGCATGCAACGCTTCCAAGAA
>FWPV01011244.1_pt1 | contig 14317 bp, 8 predicted proteins | sample 2228371 | NCBI WGS metagenome assembly FWPV01 (sample SAMEA103939776, study PRJEB20133) | metagenome
GGCCGCCCTTCTCGGGGCCCAGGAAGCCCATCGCGAGGAGAAGCAGGTCGACCGGCTCGGAGAACTCGCTGCCGGGGATCTCCCGCATGACCTGGCGGCCATCTTCGTTCACAAACTCGACCCGGACTGCGTGCAGCGTGGTGAGGCGCCCGTTCTCGCCCGAGAGGCGAGTCGTCATGATGCAGTAGTCGCGGACGCCACCCTCTTCGTGGGCCGAGGAGACGCGGTAGATGTTTGGGTAGAGCGGCCACGGCTGCTCCGGGGGACGGCTGGCTGGCGGCCGGGGAAGGATTTCGTACTGGAGCACCTCGCGGGCGCCCTGGCGAAGGGCTGTGCCGAGGCAGTCGGCTCCGGTGTCGCCGCCGCCGAGGATGATGACGCGCTTGCCCTCGGCCGAGATGAACTCGTCCTCCGGAATTTCGTCCCCTGCGTTCCGCCGATTTTGCATCGGCAGGTACTGCATGGCGAAGTAGACGCCCTTCAGATCGCGGCCCGGCACCTGGAGGTCGCGCGGCTGGGTAGCGCCCCCGGCGAGACAGATGGCATCGAACTCGTCGAGTAGCTCGCGCGCATCGAAATCCCGCCCAACGTTGACGCCAGGTCGGAAGACGACACCCTCCGCCTCCATCTGCGCGAGGCGACGATCGAGGAAGCGCTTCTCCATTTTGAAGTCCGGGATGCCGTACCGGAGCAGACCGCCGATGCGGTCATCCCGTTCGAAGACGGTGACTTCGTGGCCAGCCCGGGCTAGCTGCTGCGCACAGGCAAGCCCTGCCGGGCCGGAGCCGACGACCGCCACGGACTTCCCCGTGCGGTGCGAGGCCGGTTCGGGCTTCACCCAGCCGGCATTCCACGCATACTCGATGATTTCGAGCTCCACCTGCTTGATGGTTACGGGATCGGCATTGATGCCGAGCACGCAGGCAGCCTCGCAGGGGGCCGGGCAGAGACGGCCGGTGAACTCCGGGAAGTTGTTGGTGGCGTGGAGGCGGTCGATGGCATCGCGCCATCGGTCGCGGTATACGAGATCGTTCCAGTCGGGGATGATGTTGCCGAGCGGGCAACCGCTGTGACAGAAGGGGATGCCGCAATCCATGCAGCGAGCGGCCTGCGTCTTCAGCTTCTCGAGCGGAAACTCTTCGTAGACCTCGAGCCAGTCGTGGATGCGCTGCTCCACGGGCCGTCGCTTCGGAGTTTCGCGCGGGTACTCCAGGAATCCGGTTGGCTTAGCCACGAGTCGCCCCCACCGTGGGAGTGTGCGAGCCGACAGCGCCGTTCTGCTGCTGGAAGCGCTGCTGCTCGAGGACGCGCCGGTAGTCTGTCGGCATGACCTTCACGAACTTTCGTGCGGCTGCTGGCCAATCCTCCAGCAGCCGGCGGGCAACGGTGCTGCCGGTGTATTCCAGGTGCCGCTCGAGGAGGCCCTTCACCAGGTCGAGATCCTCGGGTTCTTCGAGCGGCTCCAGGCCGACCATCTCCATGTTGCAGCGGGTGTGGAAGTCGCCATCCTCATCGAGGACGTAGGCGATTCCGCCGCTCATGCCGGCAGCAAAGTTGCGCCCCGTCCGCCCGATGATGACGGCGCGCCCGCCGGTCATGTACTCGCAGCCGTGGTCGCCGGTGCCTTCGACCACGGCGACCGCACCGCTATTGCGCACCATGAACCGTTCGCCCGCAACTCCGCGGAAGAAGGCGGCGCCACTCGTCGCGCCATAGAGGGCGACGTTGCCGATGACGATGTTCTCCTCGGGCGTGAAGGTCGCGTCGCGCGGCGGGTAGACGATGATCTTGCCGCCCGATAGCCCCTTGCCGATGTAGTCGTTGGCGTCACCTTCGAGGCGGAGGGTAATGCCCGCCGGCAGGAAGGCGCCGAAGCTCTGCCCAGCCGACCCGTGGAACGTTATGTCTATCGTATCGTCCGGGAGGCCAGAGTGGCCGTACCGCCGCGTCAGCTCGCTCCCGAGCATCGTGCCGACGGTGCGATTGACGTTGCGAATCGGTAGGTCGAGGACGACCCGTTCGCCGCGCTCGAGCGCCGGCTCGGCAAGCCGAATGAGCTCGTTGTCGAGCGCGCGCTCGAGGCCGTGATCCTGCGTGGTCACGCAGCGGGTCGGAACGGAGGGGTCGACCTCGGGACGGTAGAGGATGGCCGACAGGTCGAGGCCCTGCGCCTTCCAGTGGTCGACGGCGCGGCGGACGTCGAGCAGGTCGGACCGGCCGATGATCTCATCGAGAGAGCGGTAGCCGAGCTGCGCGAGATATTCCCGCACCTCCTCGGCGATGAACCGGAAGAAGTTGACGACGTGCTCGGCCCGGCCGGTGAACTTCTCGCGCAGTGCCGGGTTCTGGGTAGCGATGCCCACCGGGCAGGTATCGAGATGGCAGACGCGCATCATGACGCAGCCCATCACCACGAGCGGAGCCGTCGCGAAGCCGTACTCTTCGGCACCGAGCAGCGCGGCGATGATGACATCCCGCCCCGTCTTCATCTGGCCATCGACCTGGACCACGATGCGGTCGCGCAGCCGGTTCATCACGAGCGTCTGCTGCGTCTCCGCGAGGCCGAGCTCCCAGGGAAGGCCGGCGTGTTTGATCGACGTGAGCGGGCTGGCACCCGTCCCGCCGTCGTGGCCGGAGATGAGCACGTGGTCGGACTTCGCCTTGGCGACACCGGCCGCGACCGTGCCAACACCCACCTCGGCGACCAGCTTCACGCTGATGCGGGCGCGGGGGTTTGCGTTCTTCAGGTCATGGATGAGCTGGGCCAGGTCTTCGATGGAATAGATGTCGTGGTGGGGTGGCGGGCTGATGAGGCCGACTCCCGGGGTGGCGTGTCGAACTTCGGCAATCCAGGGGTAGACCTTGGTGCCCGGCAGCTGCCCACCCTCGCCAGGCTTCGCGCCCTGGGCCATCTTGATTTGGATTTCGTCGGCGTTGACGAGGTACTCGCTCGTCACGCCGAAGCGCCCGGAAGCGACCTGCTTGATGGCAGATCGCCGAGAGTCGCCGTTCGGATCGGGGGTATACCGGCGGCGGTCCTCGCCACCCTCCCCGGTGTTGCTCTTGCCGCCAATGCGGTTCATCGCGATGGCCAGCGTCTCGTGTGCTTCGGCGCTGATGGAACCGAACGACATGGCGCCGGTGGCGAACCGCTTGAAGATGTTCTCAGCAGGCTCGACTTCGTCGATGGGGATGGGGGCGCGGTCGGATTTCAGCTCGAAGAGGCCGCGCAGCGTGGCGAGCCGCTTGCTCTGGTCGTCCACGAGGCGGGTGTACTCGCGGAAGATGCGGTACTGGCCCGTGCGGGTGGAGTGCTGCAGGCGGAACACCGTCTCCGGGTTGAACAGGTGGTATTCACCGTCGCGGCGCCACTGGTACTGCCCGCCCCAGGCAAGCTCGCGGAGGCCGCCATCGCGGTCCGGGAAGGCGCGCTGGTGGTGGGCAAGCACCTCCATGGCCACCTCGTGGATGCCAATGCCGCCAATGCGGGAGACCGTGTTCGTGAAGTAGCGGTCGATGAATTCCTCCGAGAGGCCGACCGCCTCGAAAATCTGGGCGCCGCGGTAGCTCTGGATGGTGGAGATGCCCATCTTGGACATCACCTTCACGACGCCCTTCTTGATTGCCTTGAGGTAGTTCGCCCGGAGCTTCTCGATCGGGTAGTCGACCGTGATGTACCCGTCCTGGCGGACCTGTTCGAGTGAATCGAGGGCGAGCCAGGGATTCACGGCGCCGGCGCCATAGCCGATGAGCAGCGCGAAGTGATGCACCTCGCGGGCGTCGCCGGTCTCCACGATGAGGCCGACCCGCGTCCGCTTCTTCTCGCGCACGAGGTGGTTGTGCAGGCCAGCGACCGCGAGCAGCGAGGGAATCGGCGCGTGCTCGGCGTCGACCCCGCGGTCGGAGAGGATCAGCACCTTTGCTCCCTCATCGATGGCGCGGTCGGCGGCGCGGAAGAGCTCCTCCATCGCCGCTTCGAGCCCCGCCGGGCCCGCTTTAGCCGGGAAGAGCATCGGCAGCACCGTTGCGCGGAGTGCGTGGTCTTTGAGCGACTTGAACTTGGCAAGCTGTTCGTTATCGATGAACGGGTTATCGAGGCTGACCAGGTGGCAGCTTTCTGGCTCGGGATCGAGCAGGTTGCCTTCCGGGCCGATGACCGTCTTGACCGACGTCACAAGCTCCTCGCGGATGGCGTCCAGCGGCGGGTTGGTCACCTGCGCGAAGAGCTGCTGGAAATAGTTGTAGAGTGGCTGCGGGCGGTCGCTCAGCACGGCAAGCGGGGTGTCCGTCCCCATTGAGCCAACGGCTTCTTCGCCGTTCTGTGCCATCGGGCCGAGGTGGTACTTCTCGTCCTCGATCGTGTAGCCGTAGGCCATCTGCTGCTGCAGCAGGATGTCGGGCGCGGGCGGTGGTGGTGTCTCGGTGGCCGGGATGTCGTCGATGTGGATGAGGTTTTCGCGCAGCCACTCGGCGTACGGCCGCTCCGTCGCGAGCTTCATCTTGAGCTCGGTATCATCGATGATCCGCCCCTCGTCGAGGCTTACGAGGAACATCTTGCCCGGCTGGAGGCGGCCCTTAATCAGGACCCGCTCCGGCTCGATCGGCAGGACGCCCACTTCCGAGGCCATGATGACCAGGTCATCTTTGGTCACGTAGTAGCGCGATGGTCGCAGACCGTTCCGGTCGAGCACTGCGCCGATATTCCGCCCATCGGTGAAGGCGACGGAGGCGGGGCCGTCCCACGGCTCCATCAGGCAGGAGTGGTATTCGTAGAAGGCCTTCTTGGCGGGATCCATGCTTTCGTGCCCCTGCCAGGCCTCGGGGATGAGCATCATCATCGCGTGCGGCAGGCTGCGCCCCGCCATCACGAGCAGTTCGAGCGCCTCGTCGAGGCTGGCCGTATCGCTGCCGTGCTCGTTGATGATGGGCAGGATCTTGTTGATGTCGTCGAAGAGCGGCGAGGCGAACAGCGCCTCGCGGGCTGCCATCCAGTTACGGTTGCCTCGCAGCGTGTTGATCTCCCCGTTGTGGGCGATCATCCGGTAGGGGTGGGCCAGCTCCCAGCTTGGGAAGGTGTTGGTGCTGAAGCGCGAGTGGAACATCGCCAGCGCGCTGATGAGGTGCCGGTCCGAGAGGTCGGGGAAGTAGCTTCGCAGCTGGGTAGCAGTGAGCATCCCCTTATAGACGAGCGTGCGGCACGAGAGACTGGGGAAGTAGAACCACTCGGCATCGCGGATGCCCCACCGCTGGATTGCCTTCTCGAATCGCTTCCTGATGACGTACAGCTTCCGCTCGAAGGCCTGCTCATCGGGCAGCCCCGGTCCGCGGCTGATGAACACCTGCCAGATGTCGGGTTCTGCGGCGAGCGCCGTCGCTCCGAGCTCACGGTTATCGGTAGGGACCCTGCGCCAGCCCAGGACGTGCTGGCCTTCCTCCTCGACGATCGCCGCAAAGAGCGCCTTGGCCTGCTCCGTTGCGCGTGGATCACGGGAGGCGAAGAACAGCCCAGCGCCGTAGTGGCCGGCCTCGGGCAGCCGGATCCCGAGCTGAGCACATTCGCGGCGCAGGAACTCGTGCGGCATCTGGACGAGGATGCCCGCACCGTCGCCCGTGTTTGGCTCGCTGCCGGAAGCCCCGCGGTGGTGCAAATTCTCCAGGGCGGTGAGGGCATCGAGGACCAGCTGGTGGGACCGCTGCCCCTTGAGATGCACGATGAATCCAACGCCACAGGCATCGTGTTCCAGCCCTGGACGGTAGAGCCCCTGCGCGGCGGGCCTTCCGGCTTGCTGCATGCTGCGTCCCTCTCGAAACAACTCCCGGGTCTCGCTGGATTGCGAAATGAAGAATCCCAGCGGCGGCACCGTGATTCCGGCGCGCCATTTGTGAAATGCTTCGCAATCTCCCGCGAGAAGATGGGTGAGTCTGAAGTATAACAGGCCCGTCAATCACCGTGTCGAGAGGGCGCCGGCGTTACGGGGGACTGCGGCCGCAACCCGCTATAATCCGGGCACCTTCGCCGGGGGGCTACCCGTGACTGAACTGTACTGGACGCCCGATCGCCTGGACGAGATGGTCAGCGCGCGGGCGCGCATCCTCGGCCCGCAGGTCTGGGCGGCCGCCACCCCCGATCCCCGCCACCTGATCTCGTTCGCAGGCGGCCTGCCAGATATCCCATCGCTCCCGGCTGATGAGATCCAGCGCGCCGTTCGCACCGTGCTCGAGCGCGAACGGAAGGAGGCGCTGGAATACGGCGGTACCTACGGACCGCTGCCACTGCGCGAGGCGATTGCCGAGCGCTGGACCCGCCTCGAGGGCATACCGGTCACCAAGGACCACGTCATTATTGCCAGCGGCTCGGCGCATGCCATCGGCATGGTCTGCGAGACCCTGCTCGACCCGGGCGATGTCGTGCTGGTGGAGAGCCCCAATTTCCCGGGGTCACTGCGCACGATCCGCTCCTTCGGCGCAACGCTGGTCGCCGTTCCACTCGACGAGGAGGGCATGCGGACCGACGTCCTCGCGCAACGGCTGGCCGAGCTCCGCGAGCGCGGCCAGCGGGCGAAGTTCATTTATTGCATCCCGAACCACCAGAACCCGGCGGGCTGCACGATGAGTCTCCGCCGGCGCGAGGAGTTGCTCGCGCTCGCGCGCGAGTACGACACGTTCATCCTCGAGGATGACGCCTACGGCGAGCTGTGGTTCACGGAGCCACCGCCACCGTCGCTGTTCGCACTGAGCGGTGGCGAGCACGGCGTGAAGGTGGCCAGCTTCTCAAAGACGATCGCAACGGGTCTGCGCATGGGGTGGATCCAGGGTCCCCCTGCTCTCATCTCGCGCATCGCCGCGCTGCGCTATGACATGGGAACCAGCCCCTTCCTGGGTCGGGTGATCGCCGAGATGCTGCGCAACGGCGATCTCGACCGCCACATCGCCCGCCTGCGCGATATCTACCGCCGGAAACTCGAACGTGTCCACGAGGCGCTTCAGCGCTACTGCGCGCCCTACGTGAGCTACACCCTCCCGCGCGGGGGCTTCTTCCTCTGGCTGGCGCTCCGCCCGGGCCTGGGCGCGCGGGAAGTGCAGCAGGCGGCCAACGAACGTGGCGTCATCGTCGGGCAGGGGCCGGGCTTCTTCGCGGACGGCCAGGCGACGGAGCATCTGAGGCTCGCCTTCAGCTACGTCGCATTTGAGGAGATCGAGGAGGGCATCCAACGCCTCGGCGAGGCCCTCGCGGAGGTCGCCCGCCGAGCGGGGGTAAAGTAGAGCCGTTATGTCATACGATGCACCGCTCACGCGGCCCGTCAACATCGGCTCCGTCAGCATCCTTCCCCTGCTCGATGCCCCGGTACTCATGGACCCGCGCCATTTCCTACCTGCCGTCGCCGGCGAGTTCATACAAGAGTTTGGCCATGAAGCCGATGAGCGGGGCCTCTTCCGCATGTCGATCACCTGCTACCTGGTGCGGTCGGCGGGCCGCACCGTGCTCATCGACACCGGCATCGGGCCCCGGCGCCGTCCTGGCTTCCCGGTCGGCGGGCTCGCCAGCGCGCTTGATGCGGTGGGGCTCAAACCTGCCGACATCGACCTTGTGGTGCACACCCACCTGCACATCGACCACGTCGGCTGGAATACCGTGCCCGGCGGGGATGGGAGCCCCAGCGTCTACTTCCCGCGGGCCGAGTTCGTGGTCCAGGAGGCCGAGTGGGAGTACTGGATGGCCCCGCAACGCCTCGCAGTGCCTGAGAACTCGCACCTGCGCGAATGCGTGGCGCCGCTCGCAGCCGAGGGTCGCGTGCGCTTCGTCACCGACGAGACGCCCCTCGATGAGCACCTCGTCTTCGTGCCGACGCCCGGGCACACACCCGGTCACGTGGCCATCGGGATTGTCGACGGCCCGGAACGCGGCCTGATTATCGGCGACGCCTCCCACCACCCGGCGCAGCTGATTCATCCTGACTGGTCGCCAGCGTTCGACGTCGACCCCGTACTCGCTGCACAGACGCGCGACGCCCTCTTCGAGCGCGCGTGCACCGAGGGCCTGACCTGGGTGGCCGGGCACTGGCCGTACCCCGGCATCGGGCGCCTGACCCGCCGGGAGGGCAGGCGCGTGTACGAACCGCTCGCCTGAGTGGCGTGCACCTTGCCGAGCGCCGATGGCCCCGCTAGCGTGAGGACCGCGATGCGGACCGTCCTCTCTCTCCTGGCGGTCCTTTGCGTGACGGTGCTGGCATCCGCCGGGAGCGCGCCCGCCGAAACCAGCGGCGAGACCGCCCTGTGGGTGACGAGCGCTGCCGATGAAGCAGGGACCTGTCCACACGCGAGCCAGTGCACGCTGCGCTCGGCAATCGCGGCCGTGAACAGCGGCAGCGCGGAGACGCTCATCCGGTTCGCCCCCGCCGCATTTCCCGTGGCCAGCCCGGCGACCATCACCATCGGCGGGGCACCGCTCCCCGCTTTGACGCGTGACGGGGCAGCAATCGACGGAACTGGCGCGGGGGTGATTGTTCGCCTCGGCGATGGCCCGCTCGGTCAACCAGTGGATGGAATCCGGCTGAGCGGTGCGGGGAGCGCAGTGCGCCATCTTCGCCTGGAGGGGTTTACCGGCCGCTGCGTGGTTCTCGAAGGGGCCGGCTCCCTGGGCGATCACCTCGACCTGCGGGGGTGCGCGACTGGCGTGGAGCTGGGCGGCGCCGGCGCGGCGCTGCAAGCGTCCAGCATTACAGCAGCGGCTGAGCCCGGCGGCAGCGTGGCCGTGCACGTGGCCGCCGACGGCGCGGTCGTCGGTGGCGCCCCCGGGACGGGTGCCGGCAACTCAATCGCTGGCGGCAGCGCCGGGATCCTGGTGGCGGCCGAGCCGGGCGTCGAGGGGGCGACGGTCGAGGGCAACACGATTGCCGATGTCGGTGGCCCGTGCCTCCAGCTCGAGCCCGGGAGCACCGCCATCCGCGTGGTCGCGAACGCATTCGCCCGCTGCGGGCCGGCCATCGGCGTGGCCGCCGGCGAGGACCCATCTCCTGCCCGCCGAAACACGTTCCACGGCAATACCTTCAGCGAGCTGCTCGGCCTGGCCATCGACCTTGGCGGTGATGGCATCCGCAATCTGCCCGGTGGCGTGCCACCCGGCGCGAACGATGGGATCGCCCCGCCAGTCATCACGCGGGCGACGCCATCATCCGTCCGCGGCCGTACCTGCCCGGGCTGTGAAGTGGAGCTCTACCTGGCGCAGCACGAGCCGGGGGGGCTGGCCGATTACGGGACCGTGCCGCTCGCCCCCACCGTCGTCGCCGACGATGCGGGAGACTTCGAAACCACGGCTGCGGTGAGCCCCGGGCAGTGGATCATCGCCACCGCTACCGACGGCGACGGCAACACATCTGAGTTTGGACTGGCAGCACGTGTGGGCGCAGGCAGCGTGCTCTGCGGGAACGTCCAGCTCCAGCCCGGCTGGAACCACGTCGCGTACTTCGGGCCTCAGCCGCTGCTCCTGGCTGATGCGTTTCCGTCCAGCGGGAACCCAGCGGTCGTTGCTATCTACCAGGCCGTCGATGGGGCGCTTGAGTACCGCCGCTGGCTCGCGGCTACCAGCGCCGGGCGGACCCTGACCGCCCTCGAGCCCGGGAAGGAATACTGGTTTCTGGCCACGAGCGCACTGACGCTGCCCGGCGGCTTCTCGGTCGCCTTCCCGGTGCCAGTGGACCTCCAGCAGGGCTGGAACGATCTGACGTACATCGGCGGGTCCGCCGACCCCCGCGACGCGCTGCAGTCCATCGCCGGGAAGTACGAGCGCCTTGCCCGCTGGGACGCCGCACAGCAGCGCTGGCTCCGATTCGACGATGGCGCGGCCCCGGCGTGGGCCCTGGATCTCACGCAGGTCGACGCCTGCGGCGTCTACCAGGTGTACATGCGCGAACCCGGCACGTTGCTGCCGCTCCAGCCCTAGCGACCGCGTATACTCGCCGCCCATGAACATTGAGATTCGCCCCTGCCGCGACCGCGAGGAGCTCCAGGAGTACGGGCGTGTCGTGTCGTACGTCTTCGCATCGAGCGAGGGCATGGACGATGAACTCGCGGCCACCCAGCCCGACTGGACGGTCTGCGCGTTCGTCGACGGGAGGCTGGTGTCGACGCTTGGCGTGTGGCCGTTCACCGTGCGCCTCAACGGCAGCCCCGTCCCCATGGGCGGCGTCACGGCAGTTGGCACGCTGCCGAACTACCGCCGGCGCGGCCTGCTGCGTATGACCATGCGACGGGCCCTCGAGACGATGCGGGACCGTCGCCAGCCGTACGCCATCCTGTGGGCAAGCATGGCCGCCATCTACCAGCGCTTCGGCTACGGGCTGGCAACCAACGCCATCACCTACCGCTTCGACCCGCGGCTGGCCGGCCTGGCGGCTCCCCACCCCGCCCCCGGGCACGTCGAACTGCTCTCCGCCGAGGAGGCGTTCTCGACCATCAAGCCGGTGTTCATCCAGTGGGCCACGCCGCGCAACCTCGTTATCCACCGCTCGGCGGAGCTCTGGCGCGTTTCCACCCTGCGACCGCCGAGCAAAGGGCTGCCGGTGCACGTTGCCGTGAGCCGGACCGAAGACGGCGAGCCCGATGGCTACGTGGTCTATACCGCCCGGGAAGTCGAGCACGAGCCTGGCGAGGGGTCCCAGGAGCTGGTAGTCAACGAACTGGTCGCGCTGGGCCCGGCCGCTTACACGAGACTGTGGGAATTTCTGCGCGCACACGACCTGGCCAAGCGGATCGTTTTTCGCGCTGTGCCTCCCGATGACCCGGCCCCGGCCCTGTTGCTCGAACCGCGCGCACTGGCCACCCGCATCGCCGACGGCGTCTGGATGCGTGTGGTCGATGTGATTCCCGCGCTGGAAGCCCGGCCGTACGGCGCGGCCGGATCGCTGGTCATCCGCATTGTGGACGACAGAGATTGCCCGTGGAACGAGGGCACCTACCACCTCGAGACGGACGGGCCGGGCGCCCGGGCCCGCCGCACCGGGGCCGAGCCCGACGTGTCGCTGCGGCCGGCTGCGCTCGCTTCCCTGCTCGCAGGCAGGTTCACGCCGACGTACCTCGCCCGGGCGGGCCTGCTGGAAGCTCGCTCGCCGGAGATATTGGCCCGGGCGGATGAGCTGTTCCGGACGACCCACCCGCCCTACTGTCCGAACGGCTTCTGACGTTCGCGGGGCTCCGCCCTCAGTCGCCGCCCGACGGGACCAGCCCGAGATAGCGGTCGCGGTCGACCGCCCGGGCGGGCTTGTGCTTCACGTCGTCGGGGCCCATGGGCCGGAGCCAGGTGGCGAACTCGAGGAGAATGCCATCGGGGTCCTGGAAGTAGAACGACCGGATGAAGGTCCCCTCGTGGACTTCACGCGAGATCTGACGGGGGCTGTCGTCATGGTTGAGGATTGGGGTGACCTGGATGCCCTTGGCCTTGATCTTCTCGTAGTACTCGTCGAACTTCTCGGGCGGCACGTCGAACGCCACGTGGTTCATCGACCCGTGGGCGCTGGTCAGCTCTCCCTCGCCCGGCATGCCGGCGGGCGCCGCGATCCCGGGCGCCGCCTCGGGCGCGTTCGGGAACCAGAAGAACGCCAGCGAATCGCCGTTTCCGATGTCGAAGAAGAAGTGCTGGCCCATGTTCCCGGGCAGCTCGATAGTTTTGATGAGGGGCATTCCGAGGACGTTGCAGTAAAAGTCGACGGTGCGCTCCATGTCGCGGCAGACGAGCGCGAGGTGGTTGATGCCGCGAAATTCGAACTCGGTATTCTTGCGTTCCATGCTGCCTCCTGGCCGGCGTCCCGGGCGGCCGTCTACAGCGTACATGAACGGTCAAGCCCCCGGCAGAAGTGCGGCCTGTTGCCGTCAGTCGTCGATGTCCTGGCGGCGGCTGCCGAACCGATCCCAGTGCGTCATGGTGCCCAGGGGGCGGCGCGGGGCGACGCCGAATCGCCCGCGCGGCCGGCCCATGGGGACGAGTGCCGCAATTTCGAAGCGATCGGGAATGTCCAGCAGCTGGCGGACCTCGTCCTGGTAGATGCGGATGACCGTGGTCAGTGTGGTGCCGATGCCAAGACCCCGCGCCGCGAGCATGAAATTCTGCACGGCCGGGTACACGGAGGCGTACGGGGACCCGACATCGAGCGCGCCATGGTCGTCGTGCAAGGTCATCGTTATGTTCGGCATTAGGAAGAGCACGATCACCGGCGCTTCCCCGAGGTGCTCGGCCAGGTACCGCGCGGAAGCGACCGTGCGGCGATGGCTCTCGGCCGCGGCTGCATCCCGCGCGGGAGGCGTGGCCGCCAGCATGGCCGGCTCATACCGGTCGTAGGCGCGCAGGTAGATCCGGCCCAGCTCCCGGCGCAGCACTTCGTCCCGGACGACCAGGAACTGCCAGGGCTGAATATTCCCCCCGCTGGGAGCCTGTCGCGCTGCACGGAGGCAGGCCAGCACCTCGGCGTCGGTCACCGTTTCGGCGGTAAATCGTCGGATCGCCCGGAGCGTCATGATCCCTTCGAACAGGTCCACCCGGCGGCACCTCAGAGCATGAATGTGTCGGTCGGCAGGCCGAGGAGGATGCGGCCGGCGACTTCGTAGGTGGGCTGGCCGACCATGACGTGCTGCGTGAGGGTGTGGATATCACGGAACTGGCGCTGGAGCGGGCTCGATTCGTAGATTGCCGAGCCACCGCCGAGGTCGTAGCAGCGATCGACCGCCTGTGCGCAGGAGCGCGCAGCGTGGGTGGCTGCCAGGCGCAGGGCGGCGCGATGCGTGAGCGACAGGTCGTCACCGTCACGGGCGGCGTCCCAGGCGGCGCGGATGGTCTCGTGGAGGTAGGCCTGGCTGCTCTGCAGGAGCGCTTCTGCCTCCGCAACGCCGGCCTGGGCTGCCGCCCGCTCGGCGAGGACCCGGCGACTCCCGGTGGGCACCTTCGCCCCGGCAAGGCTGCGCAGCTCATCGATGGCCGCCCGAGCGATACCGAGGCCGACGGCGGCGACGCCGACCGCAAGGAGTCCGTAGAGCGGGAAGCGGTAGAGGGGACCCGGGGCCCACGGGCGGACCCCTCCGATGGGTACGGTGTGACGCTCCGGGACGGGCAGGTCGCGCACCTCGTAATCGTGGCTGCCGGTGCCACGGAGTCCGGCAACGTGCCAGGTGTCGTGGATGGTGTAGGAGCCAGCGGGGAAGAACGCCATGCGCAGGTGCGGCATTTGGCCGCCGACCATCTCCGGCGTGCCATCGGCGCCAACGACAGTGACGCCCCCGAGCACCCAGGTGCAGTGCGGCGAGCCGCTGCCGTAGGCCCAGCGGCCCGTCACTCGGAATCCGCCATCGACGCGAGCGGCCGTGCCGCGGGGCATCAGCATGCCTCCAGTGATGGAGGCGGGGTCGCCGTGGATCTCCTCGGCACCCTCCCGGGGAAGTAGCGCCGCCGTCAGGCCCGTAGTGGCCGCGATCATCAGGCACCAGCCCGCCGATCCGTCGCCGGCGGCCACGGCCTGGATGCACTCGACGAGGGTCCAAACGTCGGCTTCGGCCCCGCCGAGCTCCCGCGGGACGAGCATCCGGAACAGCCCGGCAGCGCGAAGCGCTTCAACCACCGGTTGCGCCAGGCGGCGGTCGCGCTCAGTCGATTCCGCGTGGTCCCGGGCGAGCGAGGCGATGTCCCTGGCGGCGTCTGAGAGGGACCGGCTGGCGACCTGCATGGCGGGGCTCCTCCTGTAGGCCGCGGATGCTACGGCGGCCGCCCGGGCGCCGCAAGACGCGCAGTCGCTTCAGGCAGCCTTTCGCGACCCGAAGGGCCACGGCCAGCGCCGCTTCCTGGGCTTCTCGGCGGCTTCGGGCGGTGCGAACCCGCGGCCGCAGCCCTGGCAGTAGGCGTAGACGTTCAGATTTTCTCGACCGCACCACGGACAGCGTCGCATGTGCGCTCCTCCGTGCCCGGAGCTGGACGGGCGTGCGCTGCCATTCTACTCGGGATTAGCGGAATCGCCGCGCCGCCAGGATTGGCCACGTGTCCACGAGCTCGCCAGCGCGGCGGACGTAGTAGACATCGTGCAGGTTCAGCGTGGTGTCGCCATGGCTGGGGACGAGCTCGAGCCGTGACCCCGGCTGGAGCTCGGCAACCCCTTCGCCGACCAGGATGGCGTGCTCCTCGCTGAGGCGTGCCGCCCGCACACGCCCATCGACCGACAGCGGCGGACCGAACTCGTTGGTGAGCGACTTCAACCCGCAGTCGGCGACCGCGTAGGTCCCCTTTACCGCAATGACGGTCGTCAGCAGGGTGAGCGCGAAGCGAAACCGTCCCGGGACGAAC
>FWPV01008777.1_pt1 | contig 14316 bp, 13 predicted proteins | sample 2228371 | NCBI WGS metagenome assembly FWPV01 (sample SAMEA103939776, study PRJEB20133) | metagenome
GGTCTCCCTGGAGGCCCAGAAGCGGCTGCGGGAGATCTACGGCCTGGACAAGCCGCTGCATGTCCAATATTGGGATTGGCTGTCCCGTTTGGTCCGCCTGGATCTGGGACGTTCCTTTGCTCCCGACGGCCGCCCGGTCTGGGACAAGATCAAAGAACGGCTGCCGGTGACCATCTCCATCAATCTCCTGGCCATGGCCCTCATCCTGATGGTGGCCATCCCCATCGGGGTCATCGCCGCCACCCATCCCCACTCCTGGTTTGACCGGGCCACCACCATCTTCGTCTTCCTCGGCTTTGCCATGCCCGGCTTCTGGCTGGCCCTGCTGCTCATGATGCTCTTCGGGGTTTACCTGGATTGGCTGCCCATCTCCGGCCTGACCTCCCTGTTCTTCGAGCAGCTCACCTGGAGTGAAAAGGTACTGGACCTGGCCAAGCACCTCCTCCTGCCGGTCCTGGTCTCGGCCTTCGGCGGCCTGGCGGGCATGTCCCGTTACATGCGGGGCAACATGCTGGAAGTGATCCGCCAGGACTATATCACCACCGCCCGGGCCAAGGGTCTGGCAGAACGCACGGTCATCTTTAAACACGCCATGCGCAACGCCCTCCTGCCGGTGGTCACCATCCTGGGATTGTCAGTGCCCGGCCTCATCGGCGGCGGGGTCATCTTTGAGTCCATCTTTGCCATCCCCGGGATGGGCCAGTTGTTTTACACCGCCGTCATGTCCCGGGATTACCCCCTGGTCATGGGGCTGCTGGTCATCGGTGCGGTCCTCACCCTCCTGGGAAACCTCCTGGCCGATATCTCCTACGCCCTGGTGGACCCCCGCCTGCGGGTGCAATGAGGAAGCCGCCAAGCCAAACCAGGGAGGCGTCAGGCAGCACCGGGACCAATCGGGGAAAGGGAAAAGGGAAAAGGCAAAAGGCAAAAAGAAAAAGGAAGATGGACAAGGGCGTAACAGTTACCCAGGGCCCTTGACTGGTTTCTTCTCATGATCGATTGTTTTCGAGGTAACGTATGCGGGCTGTGATCATCGGCAACAGTGCCGCGGGCTTGGCCGGGGCCGAAACCCTCCGGCGCCTGGCCCCCCAGGCAGAGATTACCATCGTCAGCGACGAGCCCTACCCGCCTTATTGCCGGCCGCTCCTGACGTATCTCCTGGGCGGCGACATCCAGGAAAAGGACCTCTGGCTCAGAGCCCAGGACTATTACCAGGCGTGGCGCTTCCGCCCGGTCCTGGGCCGGCGGGTGCTGGAGGTGAACCCGGCCGCCCAAACCGTGGCCTTGGACAACGGCGACCAGCTCCCCTATGACCGCCTCCTGGTGGCCAGCGGTGCCCGGCCTCTCTTGCCCGGCATCCCCGGGGAAGACCTGGAGGGGGTGTTCACCATCCGCACCTTAGGGCAGTTCCAGGTCATGCTGCAGCAACTCCGCCCCGGCATGCGGGTGGCGGTGGTGGGCTCCGGCCTGGTGGGCATCAAGACCGCCCAGGCATTGGCCCAGGCAGGCTTCCACGTCACCCTGGTGGCCCGCAAAGCCCAGGTGCTCAGTAACCTGCTGGATGCCAGGGCCGCCGCCCTCTTGCACCAAGCCCTGCAGGATATCGGCGTCAAGCTGCGCTTCCATGCCGTTCCCGCGGCACTCTCAGACAGGCAGGGACGGGTTGCCGGGGTGGTCCTGACCGACGGGGCGGAAATCCCGGCAGAGCTGGTCATCTTCGGAATCGGCGTCCGGCCCAACACCGAATTCCTGGCCGCCGCCGGTCTCAGCGCCCCCCAGGGCCTGCCGGTGGACCCGCAGCTGCGCCTCGGCGCCGGGCACCTCTATGCCGCCGGTGACTGCGTCCTGCCCCTGGACCGACTGACCGGCCGGCCCACCTACTTCGCCATCTGGCCGGCCGCCGTGGAACAGGGCCGTATTGCCGGGGCGAACATGGCGGGCTACCAGCGCACCTATGAGGGGCTCCTGGCCCAGAATACCTTCGCGGTGGCCGGCACCCGCATCATCGCCGGCGGCCAGGTGCGGGCCGAAGAGGACAGTGAAGTCCACACCGACTACGACGCCGCCCACCGGCGCTACCGCCGCCTGGTCATCCGGGACGGCCGCTTGGTGGGCGTCATCCTGGTGGGACAGGTGGAGGACGCCGGCGTCTACCTGCATCTCATCGCCAATAAAACACCGCTGGCCTCACTGCCGGCAGACCCCCGCCGCACCGACTTCCAGGTGGGCCGCTTATTAGGGGGGACGTACTTGACATATTGACATTCTCGGGAACGACTGGATGTAAATGGACTTGGCGGCCATCGGCAGGTTCGTTCGCCACCACTGCCTCCGAGCCGATTTGTGTTCGTCGGGTCATGGTTTTGCTTTATGCTTCCTGCAGACCCCACTTAACGATGACGCCCGTGCGCTTCGCTGACCCTTCACCTCCAACAGGTTGGCTAGCGGACTCTCACCTCCAAGCTGCTGCCCCTGCTCGGCATAAAAAAGGGGTTGGATATGCTCCAACCCCTGGTATGGCGGTGGTAGCGGGGACAGGATTTGAACCTGTGACCTTCGGGTTATGAGCCCGACGAGCTACCTGACTGCTCCACCCCGCGTCATTAACAATAATTTAATATACATTCTTTGAACAATTTGTCAAGGGGCAGGGGCGTCATTTTTCCCGCCTCCTGATCTGGGGCCCGCCGGCGGCGGAGTTCGGTGCGCAAAAGATTTTCCGTGCCGGCACGGATTGTGGTAAGATGGGGCTGACATGGCCACGCCCCCTGCCCTTGCCTCCGCATCCCCTGCCCTCTCCCTACGCCGCAAACTCTGGGTGGTGGGCCTGCTGTACTTTGCTGAGGGCGTGCCTTACGGCTTCCTCAACATCACCCTGTCGGTGTATTTCCGTTCCCAGGGCATGCCCTTGGAGCAGATCGGCCTGCTGAGCATTCTGGGGCTGGCCTGGAGTCTGAAGATCTTCTGGGCGCCGCTGGTGGACCGTTTCGGCCCCCGGCGGGCCTGGATTATCCCGGCCCAGGGGCTGCTGGCGCTGGGGATCCTCTTGGTGCCGCACTTTTCGGTGACACCGCCCTCCGGCAGTTTCTGGCTCCTCATCGGCATCCTATGCTTGGCCTCGGCCACCCAGGACATCGCCATAGATGCCTACACCATCGAACTGCTCTCGGCCCAGGAGTTGGGGGTGGCCAACGGCGTCCGTTTGGGGGCCTATCGGGTGGCCCTCATCGCCGCCGGCGGCGGGGTCATCATGCTCAGCAGCCTCATCGGCTGGCAGGCCAGTTTCGTCAGTCTGGCTTTGCTGTTGGCCGCCATGGCCGGGGTAATCTTGGCGGCCCCCGATTTCCACCGGCCCCGACCGGTCTTCGGCCGGCAGCCTGGAAACCCTCCCGGTGGGGGCCAACTGCGGGCCGCGATCCAACGGATCTGGGAGCTGCCTCACCTCTGGGCCATCATCCTGTTCATCCTGACCTTTAAGCTGGGGGATGCCTGGATGGGTTCCATGGTCAGCCCCTTCTGGGTGGACATGGGTTTCAGTCGGGCGGAAATCGGGCTGGTCTCCGGGACACTGGGAGCCCTGGCCACGATCGGCGGCTCGCTCCTGGGAGGCTGGCTGACCAGCCGGTGGGGCCTGGGTCCGGCTCTGGTATGGTTGGGTGCCTTGCAGGCCCTCTCTAATTTGGGGTACTGGCTGGCCGCCTGGCCCGGCATGTGGCGCTACACCACCTATATCGCCTCCTTGGGGGAAAGCCTCACCGGCGGCATGGGGTCAGCGCCGTTCATGGCCTTCCTCATGTCCCTCTGTGACAAACGGCACAGCGCCACCCACTACGCCTTCTTCAGTATGCTCTTCGGTTTCACCCGCTCCCTGGCCGGTTACCTGGGAGGCCTGGGCGCGGCCCGGTTCGGCTATGGCCCCTTCTTTTTGTATACCTTTCTGGCGGCGCTGCCGGCTTTTGCCCTCTTTCCCTGGATTCTGCCGGTGGCCCGGCAGCGGCAGCGGCAGGCGGACGCCTGTGAGGAGGGATAGGCAGCATGGATCAGAACTCCTATGACAGCAAACTGGCCCAACTAGTGGAAATCTTTCAGGGCGACACCGAGTATGCCAAGGCCGTCCTGGACAAGTGGCTGCAGAAACACCGGGCGGCCTTTGAGGCCCAGCTCCTGGCGGAAGTAAGCCGCAGGCTGGCAGGTCTCAACTCCATCGTGCCCATCACCCTGAAAGTGGTCATCGATTCCCAGGGGGTGCAGCTGCCCGGCGCCGGCAACCCCACCTCCCCCCCGACAGCACCTGGGGGCGGCAAGGGCAGGAAAAAAGCCCCCCTCTTTGAGTCCTGATCGTGCAGGTCCAGGAATACGAAAAGAGGTTGGCCATTGCGGTCAAACTCCTGGGTGAAGAAGCCGGCCGGCGCTACATGGAACAGCGCCTGCGAGAGCTCCGGGGCGACATCCAACGCCGCTTGGCCAAAGAAGTGCTGGCCCGGCTAGCCGGCCTCACCAGCCGACGCCCCTTCACCCTGACGATCACCATCGGGCCCCAGGGCGTGCAGCTCCGCCCCGGCCGCTGAACCTCCAGCTACCCCAGATCGACGCCGGGCGTGAAATTTTTGGAACATTCTTTAAAGCAAAATCTTGTCCCCTGGAAGAATTCCCTTGACAAGGGGAGCGCTCCTCAGGTATAGTGAGATCGTAGTTGCATGTCAAACTAGATCAGGGGTGACAACCTGTAAGGGGTGGGTATGCAGTTACCCACCCCTTTTTGCATGCATTCTCCTCCCGCTCTGCTAGCGGGCTGGAAACTCACATTTTTGTAGGAGAAGTTTTTGCATGAAGGAAACAGGTAGGGTTAAATGGTTTAATGATTCCAAGGGGTTCGGCTTTATTTCCCGTGAAAACGGCCCCGATGTCTTCGTCCACCATAGCTCCATCCAGAGCAAAGGGTTCCGCTCTTTGTCCGAGAATGACGAAGTGGAATTCGAGGTGGTCCAAGGTCAAAAGGGATTGCAGGCTCAAAATGTGGTAAAAATCGGTTAAACCGGACTGATAGAGAGGCTGCCCCAGGGCAGCCTCTTCGGCTTTCGCACCCCCCACCTCTTGCCTCACCATTTTTTCTTCTTGCCATCCCCTCATCAAGCTGTTGAAAAACTCCCTGCCCTCAATCGTGAAGGTTAGTCATACCGTTTCCGGCCCTGGAATGGTATACTTTCTCTCAGGCTGGGGATTTCTGGCCGTCAAGGCCTGCGTTTCCATAACCTGCCAAGATAACAGCCATATTCAGCCGGAAAGAGGAATCCACCATGATCCTGACCGCCTCGGATGAGGCCCACCTGCTCACCTGGCGCCGCCAGCTCACCGAACTGCCGCGACTCCGCTTGGCTCGCAATCAGCGTCCGGAGAGCGGTCCGTTGGCCGCCTTCCTGGACGATTGGCAGCGGCTGCTGCCCGGCGCGGCGGTCCAGACGGAAGAGATCGCCGCCACGGAACTCCCCGCCATTTTAGTGGGGGAGACCTGGCGCTTTCACGCCGTCCCCAGCGGCAGCAAACTGCAGGTGTTCACCGATATCCTACTGGCCCTGAATGGCCGGCCGGTACCTCTGCCGCCGGTGTTGGCAGAGGGCTGGGGCCGACTGCCCCTGGCCCCTGCCTTGACCATCTTCGTGGCCCCCCACTGTCCCCATTGTCCCCAGATGGTGCGCCAGCTGATCCCCTTGACCCTGGCCCGGCCGGCGGCCTTGGTCAGCGTCATCGATGCCGAACTCTGCGGCGCTGAGGCCCGCCGGGAACAGATTAAGGCGGTGCCTACCTTGATTATCAACGGCATCTACCGGTTGACCGGAGCTTTCCAACTGACAGAACTCCTGGATCTGGCTGCCAAAACTGATCCGGCCCACCTGCCTACGCCGGTACTGGAACGGCTGCTGCAAGAGGGGCAGGCCGGGGTGGTGGGCGAGGCCATGCTGGCCGCCGGGACCGTGGGGGCCAATTTCCTGCCGCTCCTGTGGCATCCAGAGATCAATATCCGCCTGGGGGCCATGGTCGCCCTGGAGACCGTGGGTGGTGCCCGACCCGACCTGGTCGCCGCCCTCCTGCCGGCCCTGTGGCAGCAGATGGGCCAGAGCGAAACGGCGGTGCAAGGTGATCTGGTTTATCTCATCGGCCAGTGGGGTGATGCCTCCTGGCTGGCTCCCTTGGAGCAGGCCCGCCGGAGTGCCGTCGATGCCGATGTAGTGGAGGCGACGGAAGAGGCGATGGCCACCATCCGGGAACGGTCCGGGTGAGACCGGAGAACCACCCCCCGGAGGTTTGCTTGTCTTCGTTCATGGATGATGGCGAGGAAGGTGATGAAGCCGACGCCGTTTCAACCCCATGAGGATCTGCCGCCGGTGCCTTTTGACCTCCGCCACTGTGAGATGGCGGCCCGGTTGAAAGCTGCAGGCCTTGACTGGCGGCCGCACGTAGGCTGCTTTGTCTGGGACCGGGATGGACACCTGCCGGTGCCCTCGCCCTTCCCGCAGCGGATCTACTTTATCCTCAACCTGGGTCACTTTGTCAGGCTCTGCGGCTCGCTGGAGAGAGTGGCGGCTCAGCTCATCTGGCTGCCCACCTGGCACCAGGCCCGTCTCTTGGCCCAACGGCTCCAGGTGCCACCCCAGGCCGTGGCCGGTCTCTGGCAGGGATCTGGGGAGCCGGCCCCAGGAGAGGAACTGTTGGGGCTGTATGACCTCCTGCTCCAGGCTCTGGAAGCTCGGTTAAAGCGATGAAACCCTGCCGTCATCTGGTGGTGATCCTGGGTGACCAACTGGACCGCCGGTCCCAGGCCCTAACAGACCTGGACCCTACTGTGGACGCCGTCTGGATGGCCGAAGTCCAGGAGGAGGCTGCCTATGTCTGGAGCCATAAGCTGCGCCTGGCCTACTTCTTTGCGGCCATGCGACATTTCCGGGATGAACTCCGGGCTGCCGGCCATACGGTCCACTACCATGCCCTGACCACCGAACCGGCCCGGGATCGGGGCCACAGCCTGGCAGACATCCTGGCCCAGGATATCCGCCGCCTCCAGCCGCAGAAGCTCATCCTGGTACGGCCCGGCGATCTGCGGGTCCTGACGGCCCTGCAGGCCACCGCCGCCGCGGCCGGGGTTCCTGTGGACCTGCGGCCCGATCAGCATTTCCTCTGCTCTGAGCAGGAATTCCAGGAGTATGCCCAAGGCAAGGGGCAGCTCCGGCTGGAGCATTTCTACCGCCACCTGCGGCGCCGGGACCGGCTGCTGGTGGATCAAGCCGGGCAGCCGCTGGGCGGCCGTTGGAACTTTGATGCGGACAACCGCCAAACCTTCGGGCGGCGAGGCCCCCCGGCCATCCCGGGCCCCCGGGCCTTCCCACCGGATGCCACCACTCGGGAGGTGATCGGCTTGGTCCAGCAGCGGTTCGCCGGCCACCCCGGCAGCCTGGAGCATTTCACCCTGCCGGTGACCGCCGACCAGGCCAGGGAGTTCCTGCAGGATTTTATTAGCCACCGTCTGCCCCAGTTCGGCACCTACGAGGACGCCATGTGGACGGACCAGCCGTTCCTGTACCATTCCCGGCTGTCGGCCCCTCTGAATGTGAAACTCCTCCACCCCCGGGACTGTTTGGCAGCGGCCGTCACCGCGTATGAAGAGCGATTGGCCCCCCTCAACAGCGTGGAGGGCTTTGTCCGCCAGATCCTGGGTTGGCGGGAATACATCCGCGGCATCTATTGGCTTCACATGCCGGGCTACCAGGAGATGAATTATTTCGACCACCAGGAGGACCTACCATCCTGTTTCTGGGACGGCAACACCGCCATGGCCTGTTTCCGCCACAGCCTGCAGTTTGTCTGGCAGCATGGCTACGCCCATCACATCCACCGCCTGATGGTCTTCGGCCTCTTCGCCCTCCTCTTCGGCGTCCATCCCCGCCGCTTCCATGAGTGGCATCTGGCCATGTATGTGGATGCGGTGGATTGGGTCTCCTTGCCCAACACCTTGGGCATGAGCCAATTCGGTGACGGCGGCCTGGTGGGCAGTAAACCATACTGCGCCAGCGGCAGGTACATCCAGCGCATGAGCAACTTCTGCTCATACTGCCAGTTTGCCCCGGACCAGAGCACCGGCCCCCAGGCCTGCCCGTTCACGACCCTGTATTGGGAATTTTTAGACCGGCACTTTGACCGTCTGAAGAGGAACGCCCGGCTGGCTTACCAGCTCCGGGCTTTGGCAGCCAAACGCTCCCAGCCCGGGACCATGGCAGCCGTCCGTCGACAGGCCGAGGCCTGGCGGCGCTCCCTGCCGTAAGCTGGCCGACGGTTCCAGGTCATGGAGAAGGTCGGGAGCTGGCAGGACGGTTGCCCTGCCGCTGCTCCAGACCACGCACCACTGATCACCGGCGCCCAGACGCCGAAGCCCCGAAGCTCTGAGGTGACTATGGAAAATCCCTCCCTGCGCAGCAATCTCCGTTCCCTGTTGACCTCCCAGAGGCTGGCGGTCCTGGCTTCCACCGGCGAGGATCACCCCTACTGCAGCCTGATGGCCTTTGCCGTCAGCGACGATCTCAAGTATCTGCTGGTCGCCACCAAACGCCGCACCACCAAGTTCCAGAACATGCAACGTCATCCCCGGGTTTCCCTGCTCATAGACAACCGGCGCAACCAGGTGGATGACTTCCAGCAGGCCGTGGCCGTCACGGTGCTGGCCACCGCCGGCGAAGTTTCCGCCGAGGAGCGGGAGCAGTGCCTCAACCTGTACCTCTTCAAACATCCTTACATGCGCAGCTTCTGCGCCGATCCCGACTGCGCCCTCCTGAAACTGACGGTGGACCGTTACCTGGTGGTGTCTTCGTTCCGGAATTTCCTCGCGGCTGAAGATAAGTATCTGGAAGTGCAGGAACTCGTACCTTGACGGGGCTCTGCCCCGATACTCCCGGCGGGGCGTGATGACCAGGATGGGGAAAGAGTATGCCTAGGGGAGGGGACAGGGACTGGCAGAAACCTCATTCCTCTGCCCACTGCCTACTGGCTACTGCCTACTGCCCTACAGCCCCTCCCCCAACCCCGGCCGCAACCAGGAGGTCTTTTTCCGCAGAACCCAGCGCCGCCAGCCCCGGGCCAGGAAGCCGAAGAGGAACAGGACCACAGGGGCGCTCAGGGAAGTGACCCAGAGCTGCAGGAAGACCGTCTGGAGCAGGGCGGGATAGGCCACGGGTACGGGCAGCAGCAGATGCAGCAACCCCACCATCACCGCCCCTTGGGCCAACATAATGAGTGCCACGCCGGTGATCTGCGGCAGGACATAGAGGAGATCCAGGTGCCGCCGGACCGCCGCGGTGCCCACCACCGCGGTGAACAACAGGGCGGCATGCAGCCCCAGCGGTGCCGGTCCATAGCAGTCCAGCACCACCCCCAGCAGCAGGGCCAGCGGCACGGCCGTCAGCAGTCCGGCCTGCAGAGTGACATAGACCATGAACAGGGTCAGGAGGTCCAGCCGCAGGTACGCCGGCATGGGCAAAAGATGCTGCAGAAAGAAGAGGACGAACGCCACCAGGAGATAATAGAGCGTCATGTCGGCCGGGTCAGGGTTGTTTGAGGACCGTCTGCACGGTCTGCACCACCAAGACCTCCTCCAGGCGGGTAAAATCCGCCGCCGGCTCCACCTCCACCTCCTGGAACAGGCCGGGGACCTTTTTATCCACTGCGGTCACGGTCCCCAAAACCATCCCCCGGGGAAAGATCCCGCCCAGGCCGGAGGCCAGGACCACGTCACCCACCTGGACGTCCTGGTTTTTATGGACATAGCGGAGGAAGCAGCGGTTGGCCCCGACGCCGTTGAGAATCCCCCGGAGCCGGTTGCGTTGCACCATGGCGTCGGCGGCAAAGGTCCGATCGATGAGGAGGAGGACTTTGGCATACTTGGGATAGACCTCCACCACCCGGCCCACCACGCCGGCGGCATTGAGCACGGGCATGCCCCAACGGATGCCGTCTTCGGTGCCTTTGTCCAGGAAGGCGCACTTGAACCAGATGGAGAAATCAAAGCCGATCACCCGGGCCCCGGTGACCGGCAAGGCGGCCTGGTTTTTTAATTCCAGCAACTGGCGGAGACGCTCCTTTTCCAGCACCGTTTCCTGATGGAGGGCCTCCTTGCTGAGGCTTTCCGCCAGCTTCTGGCGCAGCCGCTCATTTTCCGCCTGCACACCCACCAGATAGATATAGCCCCGCCACACCCGGCCGCCCAGGGCCACGGTTTCGTGGAAGGCATTAAACACCGGCGCCGTGGCCCTGACCACCAGGGATTCCATGGGCTTCAAGGGGTGGGGATCCCTGATGCTGGCGGAGATCAGCGTGAAGATGAGCAGGATGGAAACGGCCAGGACGATGGGGATGAGATAGCGCCGCCGGACAACCTCGTCAGGTCTTTTATTCAACGGTCACTTCCCGGAGGATGTCGATATCATCCAAGGCCCGGCCGGAGCCGAGCACCACTGCGGACAGGGGATCATCGGCGATATGAATGGGCACCCCGGTCTCCTGGTGCAACAGGATGTCCAGATGCTTCAACAGGGCGCCGCCGCCGGTGAGGTAAATGCCCCGATCGACGATATCGGCGGCCAATTCCGGGGGGGTCTGCTCCAGGGCGGTCTTCACCGTGTTGATGATCGTGTCGATCTGCTCCTGGATGGCCTCCCGGACCTCTTCGGAGTTGATGGTCAGGATCTTGGGGATGCCGGTCACCAGGTCCCGACCTTTGACGTCGATCTCCTCGGGTTCGCCCATAGGGTAGGCATTGCCGATGGTGGTCTTGATGATTTCCGCCGTCCGTTCACCGATGAGTAGATTATACTTCCGCTTGATGTAATGCAGGATGGATTCGTCCATCTTGTCACCACCGGTGCGCACGGACTTGCAGTAGACAATGCCGGCCAGGGAGATCACCGCCACTTCGGTGGTCCCGCCGCCGATGTCCACCACCATGTTGCAGGTCGGTTCGGTGATGGGCAGACCGGCACCGATGGCCGCGGCCATGGGCTCTTCAATGAGATAGACTTCCCGGGCGCCGGCGGATTCGGCCGATTCCCGCACCGCCCGCTTTTCCACCGGGGTGATGCCCGAAGGGACGCAGACGATGATCCGGGGCCGGATGAGGGTGCGCCGGTTGTGAACCTTCTGGATGAAATGGCGCAGCATGGCTTCGGTGATCTCAAAGTCGGCGATCACCCCGTCTTTCATGGGGCGGGTGGCCACGATGTTGCCCGGCGTGCGCCCCAGCATCATTTTGGCCTCCCGGCCCACGGCCAGGACCTTGTTGCGATCCCGGGCGTTTTTACGCACTGCCACCACGGATGGCTCACTCAGGACGATGCCTTTGCCCTTGACGTAGACCAGGGTGTTGGCGGTGCCCAGATCAATGGCCAAGTCATTGGAAAATATTCCCAAGATGGGGTCGAGAAACATAACGGGCTCCTTTTTTCTGCCTCTTCCCTTGGCCTCAGCCGGTTCCGCCGCTCCTGCCGCGGGAAAAAAGAATTTTCTGCTTGTTTTGCAACCTGGCTGATATATTATATCGTATCCGGTGGCTGCCACGTAACACCCGTCACCATCAGTTGCCGGAGAACCGGGGAAGAGTCGAGTGTGAGGGAAGGGGTCGCATCATTAATTGTGGCATGATCCGCCAAAAATTCAACCGGAAAAATGCCTCCCCGGCCGCGGGGCAGGCAAGGCCGACGCTCTGCCTGCCTTGACAATTGCCAGATTTTGTGTATAAAAATATTTTTTTGGATTGCAATTACTTCCGGGCCCAGGCAAGCGGATCGGCCAGGTGGACTTCCGGCGGTTGACTGCACCAAGAGCATGATTTCCCCCTGATTATGGCAACAGTCTGGAACTTCCGCATCTGCCGGTGGCCGGCAGCGCCGCAGGGGAATTTTTTCAGGAAGCGAAGGTAAGGGATTATGAAGAGAACGTATCAACCGCACAATCTCAAGCGGGCGCGTGCCTATGGTTTTCTCTCCCGGATGAGCACGCGGGGCGGTCGGCAGGTCATCAAACGCCGGCGGGCCAAAGGCAGAAAGAGACTGGCACTGTAATCGGGATGGGGCCCCTGTCGGCCGCCAGCCAGCACTGCCGCCACCTAAAGGAAGAGGGCGCCATTAGCCAGGGCCAGGCCAGATTTACCAGAGCTGATCGGCTGCTGCAGCGAGCCGATTTTCTGCGGGTGAAACAATCGGGCCAGAATCGCCATACCAGACACTTCATCATTTCTCTGGCCGCCAATGAAGTGCACCGGCCCCGCTTGGGAGTGGTGGTAACCAAAAAACTGGGAAAAGCCGTTCAACGGAATCGGGTCAAGCGTTTACTACGGGAATTTTTCAGGCTCCATAAGGGAGTGCTGCCCTCTGCCGATATTGTCATCATCGCCAAACGCCAAGCCACCGGTCTGACCTATACGCAGGTCCGGGCGGAACTGGCCGCCGCCTTGGCGGTGCCTGAAAACACCGGGTGTATGGGTGATTAAGCTTAGCCTTTACCTCCTGCGTGGGTATCAGCTCCTGATCTCCCCCCTGTTTCCCCATTCCTGCCGCTTTTATCCCAGTTGTTCCCACTATGCCTGCCAAGCCCTGACCAAACACGGTTTCTGGCGCGGTTGGTGGCTGAGCTGTCGACGTCTGTGCAAATGCCACCCCTGGCATCCCGGCGGTTTCGATCCCGTTCCCTGAACAGTCGCGGTCTTCCTGCGGCCCTGCTGGTGACCGGCCGGGCGGCCGTTTGCCCCGCGGTGATCCGGGGCAGGAGCCGGGCCGCAACGAAGATGCCCGCCCTCTGAGGTATTACTCTATGGAAAAACGCATGTTATTGGCCGTGGTGCTCAGCTTCGCCATCTTTGCGGGCTTTGCCTATCTGCAGCAGAAACTCCAACCGCCGGCCCCACCGATGCCAACCCCTGCAGGGACGCCGGCCCCGTCGGCGGCCGGTCCGGCCCCGACACCCACCGTGGCGCCGCAGCCCGCGCCGCCCCCGCCTCCGGTGGCAACCGGCGGCCGTCAGCCCAAGGACATCGTCGTGGATACTCCCCTCTATCGCATGGTGTTGACGGAGCAGGGGGCCCGGATCAAAAGCATGCGCTTGAAGCGCTATTGGGATCAGCTCCCCTTTCAACCCATTGCCTCGGTCAATCTATGGATGTTCAGTTTTGACCTGCAGCGCTATCAATCCCTGGGTGAGATCACCAACCCCAAAGAGTTGGTCCGCATCGCCAATCCGGCGTACCTGCCCCTGGGATTGACCTGGAAAGCCGACGGCGCCGCCATCGGTCCGGAGGTGGTCTACACCGCCGACCAGCAGCAGGTGGCGGTGGCGGCTGACCACACCGTCCGCCTCAATTTCACCTATACGGATCCCCGGGGGCTGACCATCGTCAAGACCTTTATCATCCGGGGAGACAGCTACCGCCTGGATCTAACTTCCACAGTGCGCAACCACACCGACGCCCCGGTGGACGGGGTTCTCGGCGTCGCCCTCTACGATGATTTCAGCCATATGGACAGTTCCGGCTTCAGCGGCTTCGTCTGGTCGGCCAAGCAAAGTCGGGATACCATTTCGGTGGGTAGTCTGAAGGAACCGAAGACCATCGGCGATTTTGATTGGGCCTCGCTGGAGACCGGCTTCTTCCTGATGGCGGCCGTGGCCCCCGAGGCGGCCCTCAAACCCCAAGTGGTGCTCCAGGACCTGCCCAACAAGATCATGTCCGCCGCCGTACAGGTGGACATCCCGGAGCTGCAGCCGCAGACCGAGTTCAGTCTGCCCACGATCTTCTATTTCGGCCCCAAAGACCGGTCCATCCTCAAGTCCGTGGGCTTCGGTCTGGAGCGCACCGTGGACTTCGGCTGGTTCCATCTGCTGGCTCTGCCGCTGCTTTATGTCCTGGAATTCTTTCATCGATTCTTCAACAATTGGGGTCTGGCGATCATCGCCCTGACGGTGCTGATCCGGATTCTGTTCATCTACCCCAACCACAAGAGCTTCGTTTCCATGCAGAACATGCAGAAGCTCCAGCCGAAGATCACCAAGTTGCGGGAGAAATACAAAGATGACCGGGAGGCTCTGAATCGGGAGTTGATGCAGCTCTACCGGACCTACAAGGTCAATCCTTTGGGCGGCTGTCTGCCCATGCTGCTGCAGTTGCCCGTCTTCATTGCGCTTTATAACATCCTGGGTTACTCCATCGAACTGCGCAACGCCCCGTTCATTTCCACGCTGCCCTTCACCGACATCGTCTGGCTGGCCGACCTGTCGGCGAAAGATCCG
>FWPV01011245.1_pt1 | contig 14316 bp, 9 predicted proteins | sample 2228371 | NCBI WGS metagenome assembly FWPV01 (sample SAMEA103939776, study PRJEB20133) | metagenome
GAAGAAACGGTTGGAGGCATTGTCGACTTGGGCGAGCCTTTACCCCAAAAACTTTTGAAATTGTCCTCTAGTAACCAGTAACTAGCAACGAGTAACCAACAATCAGCATCCAGCATCCAGCATCCAGCATCCAGTATCCAGCATCCAGCATCGAGCATCCAGTATCCAGCATCCAGCATCCAGCATCCAGCATCCAGCATCCAGCATCCAGCAACCAGTGACTAGGCCAGAACCGTCCATTGTCCGCCGTGATCGTGGGGACCGAGCCATAGTTTTTGGCTGACGTCCCAGCCCCAGCCCGGCAGCTTGAGCGTGACCGGAATCTGCGCCCAGCCCGCTTTGATGCGCTGCTGTACAACCTCCCAGGAGGGCACGCCGCTCACCGCGTCCGCCGCTTCTACGTTGCACGCTCCCACGGCGACGGCAGTAGTCAGCACGGCTTCCGGCGACAAACCTTTCAGCAGCCCGGTCAGGAAGCCGGCAATGGCGCAATCGCCGGCGCCGGTCGTTCCGACGAGGTTGGCGCAGAAGGCCGGGGCGAGGAGTTCACGGTTCATCCAGGCCGACACTTTCAGCCCCAGCAGTTCTTCCAACCTGTACAACTGTGCTGCATTCGATGTTGTGCGCAGGTAGATGCCCTGGCTGCCCAACTTGAGTCCAACAACGGCGACACCCCGGCTTATCAATTGTGCGGCTAGATCGCTCAGCAAGTCACCATCCACCTGGAAGAGGACGTCGCCGTTGACTTCCAATGCGGCATAGTGCGCCGGATCCAACATCAACAGAGCCTCATCCACACTCGGCAAGAAAACGTCCACTTGGGGAAGAACGCGGGTCAGCCACGCCGACCAATTGATTTTCCCGGCCTCGGCGTGGGGATCGGGCCGGCTCACGTCAAGCGACGTGACCAGACCGTGGGCCTTGACGTGCCGGAGCAACATCTCGAATTCCTGCCCATCATCCAGATAGAAACGGCGCATCAGCGTTGGATAGCCAAAGTGGAAGATTTGTGCACCGGAGCGCACTGCATTTTCCAACGCCGCGTCGGGAACATCGGCGGCGCAGAACGTATCGTTGGGGCCGGAGTAATGGAGGAAGGTGCGGTCTATGGCGGGGGAACTGAAGATGAGGGTGTACGAACTGGACTCACCCGCCGTGATCAGCATTCCTTCGGCCAGCGCGGGATCGTAGCTGCGGAACACGTCGAGCGTCGCCCGCCCAAAGGTGTCATCGCCGACTTTGCCCATCAAGCGCACCGGCACGCCCAACCGATGCAGCGCCAGCCCGGTGTTGGAAACCGCGCCGCCCGTCGAAATCGTCATCGGCCCCACGTTGACCAACCCACCCGGCACAAGCCATGTTGCCAGGTCACGGCAGGTTTCGGGCAACGTCGGAATCACATCCAGGCACACATGCCCGGCGACGATGATCGCAGGAGGAATGGATTTTGACATATCGAGCCTCTTAATGATATGCCTTTAGAAACGATGCCGGGTTGTGAACTTGTATCGTCGAATATGCAAAATCTGCAACATTGCGCGTTATAATCACATCAATATTTTGCAACCTGGCTGCACTTTCCTGAATGGCATCCTCAAAGTCAGCAATCTGCGAGCGTAACGCGTTGATAATCACTTCCCTATCTACGCCGGCAACCTCTACAAACTCCAGCAAATCTTTAGTAAAGTTTAGAGCAACAGCATGGCCTTTTGCTTTCCGAATTATATAATACAAGTCAGTAATCGTCGTAGCAGTCACAAATAACACACTGTCATTTTCACGCACAGCTTGTAATACCGCAGTTGCCGCTTGAGCAAACGGATGACGCTCCAGTACGATATCCAAGATCACGTTCGTATCAAGTAAAATCTTCATCCATATTTTTCCTGCAGGTACTGGGATTTCAAATCGTCTGGATCAGCATCTCTCAAAAACCCATGCCACTTGTTAAGGAATCGGTCTATCGCGTATGCTTTCTCAGTTTCTTGCTCGGGCACAGGGCTAACCATAACAATGACCTCTACCCGTTGGCGCGCCAAACGTACAATTTCCGGGATTTGGATGACACCATTATCTTTAACTGTGGTTTCAAACCTGTAAGCTTTCATAGTTATCGCTCCTTATCTAAAACGAACGATCCAACAAAGCATGCGCTATTCTTGCTTCTCCGCATTGATCACATCCAGCACCCGCACCTGAAAACTCGCCGCCGACGCATCCAGCAGCGCTTTGATGTTGGGATTGGGCGCGGCGAGAACTTGCCGCATCACGCGGCCCAATTCCTCATAAAGTTGCTGCGTTGCTATGGCCGGCTCGCCCTCTACAGTCATGCCCGCATTGATGAAGTTCACGTAATTCGCCACCGGCACGTTGGCGTATTTCTCGACGATGGCGGCCCGCTGTTGGCCGTATTCACCGGTGAAGACGTTGAGGTACGGCAATCCTACCAGGGCACCACTTTCGGCCTGGAGTTGCACAGCATTCTCGAAGGCGGCCAGGTCGAACTCACGCCAGGTATTGAAGGCCAGTGCCGCTTCCAGCGTCTCCGGCGACGAAGCGGGATTGTACAGCCACACGCTCCCCGTACCGAGCGTCGCATTCGCGCCGCCGTCGGGCATCCGCCCAAAGCCGATCTCGTCAATGGGCAGATCAGGGAGATTGCGGATCATCCAACCGAGCGTGTCGGCGCTGGCAATCGTCATCGCCGTTTTGCCACTGCCGAAGTCGAGCACCAGCGCGTAGTTGCCCCAGGTGGCAATATCCGATGTGGTCGCGTTGTCTTTCCAGCGCAGGTCGTGCATCAACTGCAATGCGCTGACCATGGCATCGTTGTTGTAGACTGCAATCCAGCGGCCATCCATCGCTTGCAGGGTGTCACCGCCGAACGTGATCATCAACGCCACGCTCATCCAGCCACCGAGGGCGCCCTCATTACGAACATTGAAGCCGTCCACTCCCTCAAGGGTGGCATGAATCTGGCGCGCATACGCCCGCACTTCATCCCAGGTTTGCGGCGGTTTATCGGGATCGAGGCCGGCCGCGGCAAAGAGGCGCCGGTTGTACATCAATCCCAGACCGTTGGCCTCGTGTGGTAGACCGTAGATGTGACCCTGCGCATCCTGCGCCAACGCGAGCATCGCCGGCCAATAAGCGGCACGGTAAGGCAGGTTTTCCACATGGGCGGTGACATCCGCAGCATGGCCGGCTGCAATAAGCGCGCGGGCCTCGGTCAGTTTTACGGCATAGGTGTCTTCCAGCGGGCTGTGCGTTCGGGAAATGAAGGTTTGTAGGTCATAACGATAGGGACTGGGATTGATAACCACCTCAGGCCGCAGGATACGGAACTGCTCCAGTAGCCAACGTTGCCGTCGAAGGCCTGCCGCATCGTTCTCCAAGGCGGCATCGGTGACACTGATCATCACCGGCAGCAAGGGTGTCGGGGTCACCTCGACGATTTTCTCGATGGGAACCTCAACGACTTTTTCGACCGGCACCTCGACGGTCACTTGCTGCGTGACCACGATTTCTTTCTCGATCTCGCGGGTGATTACCACGGTCTCGATCACTTTTTCCGGTGCTGCACAAGCCATGAGCATCGCCAGGGCCCATACTAATACGCCTGCGATGATCAGAGAACGGGAATGCCCCATCCATCCTCCCGGGCGAAGGAGAAAGGCGAGATGAGAGACGAAAGATGAGGTATCCCACGTCCACTCGACAACCCGCACTCTACGACCTTCAACTCACAACCTCAAAACACCCGACGGTCACCGGTGCGGAAGTATCGGGTTGCCCACCGCCCACCGCTATTTCGAAGACGCCGGGCTCGATCATCCACCGTCCATCGGCAGTTACAACGGACATCTGACGAGGGGTCAGGGTGAACGTCACGCGCCGTTTCTCACCGGGCGCGAGATGGATGCGGGTGAAGCCTTGCAATTGGCGGCGTGGAACGGTTACCGAGGCTTCTACATCGCGCACATAAAGCTGCACGACTTCATCGCCGGCCCGTTTGCCGGTATTCTCTACCGTCACGCCGATCTCAAGGTTGTCGCCGGCCCGAACGGTTTTCGCGCTCAAGGTCAAGTCGCTGTAGGCGAAGGTGGTATAGCTCAAGCCGTAGCCGAAGGGATAGAGTACCTCGCCATCGAAGTAGCGATAGGTGCGTCCCCGCATGGCGTAGTCGCGGAAAGGCGGCAAATCGTCCACCGACTTGTAGAATGTCACCGGCAACCGACCGGCAGGATTGTAATCGCCGAAGAGCACGTCGGCCAGAGCTGTGCCTCCCTCTTCACCGGGGTACCAGATTTCTACAATCGCGTTCGCGTGCGCGGCGGCCCAATTGACGGCAACGGCGCTGCCGTTGAGCAGGACCACGACCAACGGTTTGCCGGTAGCCGCGACTGCTTGCAACAAAGCATCTTGAACACCGGGCAGCTTGATGTCGGTGCGGTCGCCGGCACTGCGTAACCCGCCCTTGATGCCTTCTTCCTGTCCCTCTTCACCCTCAATCAGTTGTGAAAGTCCCATGATGGCGATCACCACATCGGCTTTCTGCGCTGCGGCAACGGCTTCCGCAAACCCCGCTGTGTCCGTATTGCAAAGATTACAGCCTTGGGCATAAATGACTTCTACATCTGCGCCGACTTTGTCACGAATGCCCTGCAGCGGGGTTACCGAACGCGAGGGCTGACCGAAGTAGTTCCCCAGCAGGACCAGCTCGTCGTCGGCATTGGGGCCGATGACCGCGATGGTCTTGAGGTTGGTTTTGTCCAGCGGCAGGAAATCGTCGGCATTTTTGAGCAGGACGACGGACTCCCGCGCTACTTGCAACGCCAGCGCGCGGTGCGCGGGACAGTCGTTCACCGCGAAGGGAATGTGGGCATAAGGTACCATCTCCGGTGGATCGAACATCCCCAGCTTGAAGCGCAGGGTAAACAGCCGCGTCAACGACCGATCCAGCGTGGCTTCGTCAATCAGCCCTTGCTCGAAGGCGATGAGGAGCGCGCCATAGGTCTCCCCGCAGTTCAAATCGCAGCCGTTCTTCACGGCCAGCGCGGCGGCCTCAGGGGCGGTCTTCACCACTTGATGGTGGGCGTAGATGTCCTTGATAGCCCAACAATCCGAGACAACGTGCCCTTCCACCCCATCGGGACCGCCAAAGCCCCATTCCTCACGGAGGATCTTCTGCAATAACGTGGGACTGGCACAGCACGGCTCGCCGTTGGTGCGGTTGTACGCGCCCATCACCGCGGCTACATTGGCTTCGCGCACACACGCTTCGAAGGCCGGCAAGTAAGTTTCACGCAAATCATGCTCATCCACCCGTGCGTCGAAGTGATGCCTTTCATTCTCCGGTCCACTGTGGACGGCATAGTGCTTCGCCGTCGCTGCAACTTTGAGGTATGTGGGGTCATCGCCCTGCAAACCTCGAATGAATGCTATGGCCAGCCGTGCGGTCAAGTAGGGATCCTCCCCATAGGTCTCCTGGCCACGTCCCCAGCGTGGATCACGGAAGATGTTGATGTTTGGCGTCCAGAAGGTGAGGCCATAGTATTGCGCAGAGCTACCATCTGGGCCGAGGGTGGCGTGATGTTTGGCGCGCGCCTCGTCGGAGATCGTGATGGCCACCCGGTGCAGCAAGTCGGTATTCCAGGTGGCTGCCATTCCAATCGCCTGGGGGAAAACCGTTGCAATGCCGGCACGGCCCACACCGTGCAAGCATTCGTTCCACCAGTTGTAGGCCGGTATGCCCAGACGTTCAATGGCCGGTGCCGTGTGCAACATTTGGGAGACTTTCTCTGTCAGTGTCATCCGTGAAATCAGATCGGCCACCCGTGCTGCAATAGGTTGTGTAGGATCCGTATAAATCGCGTCTTGTGGTGCATTGATCGGTTTCATTGCCATTCCTCCAGAGATCAGGTCAAAGATTGGATAAGTAATTGGTGAGGGGAGGTGGGCAGGGGGGACTAGGAATTAAGGATTAGTTGCCTTCTTATTTAGTTCCTAATCTGGATAAGCGGAAATTCGAGAAAATTCACCGCAGAGAACGCCGAGCCATCTTTTAATCTTTGTCTTCTCAGTGTACTCGGCGGTAAATTTTCTTGCCGTTTGTACAAAAATTTAATACCTCAAGTCCTAGTTCCTGCTTCCTCATTCACCAATCATTCTATACTTTATTACATTAGGGAAAATTTGCAACCTGAAAGAATGCCGGGCATTTCTGTTCGAATTTATCCTTAGGACTTACGTAGACGCGGCTGTTTTTTACCGCAGAGGCCGCTGAGGACGCCGAGAAATTGTAAAATCTCTGCGCCCTTTGCGTTCTCAGCGGTAAAATTCAAGGAACTTGCGTAAGTTCTGTCCTATGGGGGGCCGGCAGCTTGACCTCATCCCATAAACGAAATGGCACTCATAAGATTGGTCGCCGTATGAACAAGCCAGGCCGGTATAATACTCCCTGATTTGTACTGCAGCCAGCCTTGTGCCCAACCGGCGCAGAATTGGACGATGAAAACGGGCCAGATCTGCGGACCAACGCTGAGGAGAAAGAGATGAGGTAGGAGGAACAAGGTGGCCTGCACCAGGCTGCCCCGGCGGAACCCCCATCGTCTGAAGAGCCAGCTACCCAGGAAACCGCGAAAGAAGACTTCTTCACCCAGGGCGATGTAAAAAGCCTCCTTCAGCAGTGCTGCCAGAATGGATCGAAAGTTGAGCGACTGCCCGGAATACGATGAGGCAGCCGCGAGCAAGGATGCCGGTATGAACTTGAGCGCCACAAAGGCGATCAGGGCAAGTCCGACGAACACGGCCACGGCGTAGAGAATATCCTTTCCCGTGCACAAAGTCCATCCCACGTTCTTCCGCGATTCAGAAAAAGGAACACCGCGGATGGCAAGGACAATGATGTAAACGAGGGAAGGGAGCGCAAAAATGATCAACATTATGGGGATTTCTATGTTTTGCCTCATAATTATTTCGCTTTTTCGTTTGGCTTCTCAGCTTTGTTGCTCGGTTTTCACTTCTTACCTTGAGGGTGGTTCCATATCCTGCAATTGGAGCTTAAGCGCGTCCACGGAAATCAGGATTTCCCAGAATGACAGGGCCAGCGAGAGCAGCATCAACACCAGGGCCGCGCCGAACAGCACCTCGCCGATGAGCATCTGTCCGGCGAACAGCAGGAACATGCACAGCACACAGGCGAACAAACTGGCGATACCCAATGCCTGCATATCGCGGATGATGTAGACGCGCCGCCGCAAGTTCGACAACTGGCCTGCCACGAGAGGAGTGGGCTCGGTTTGGTAACGACGGTGCAGCTCTCGAATCAGATTGGCGAGGGTGAGAAAGCGATTGGTATACGCCAGCAGCAAGAGCGAGAGCGCCGGGAACAACAACGCCGGGGTGGTCAGGGTAAGTTCCATCTATTGGACGTTTTTCTCCTATCAACGATTTGGGTGCGGGTAGCGCGATTGTGCAGCCCGATTGCACGGAACGCACGGATTTCTCCGTGAAATCCGTGTACGATTAAATCTAAGCGCGCAAGGGCGACGTGAGTTGGAGTATTTCGACCGAGTTACGCCGGGTGCATTTCGATTCGGGGGCAAAAGCCGGATAAACGCCTGATTTAACCGCCGAGCTTGCAGAGGGATTTCTTAAATCTCTGCGAACGCTGCGTGCTCTGCGGTGCAATGCGTAGGAATTTGCCCTCATTCTGACTGAAATGCACCCGTTATGCTGTAATTATACCCGTTTTTGGCAAGATGTGATAAACTTAATTTGTGCTCTTGCGGTTGTCCGTTTTGTCAATCGGGATAAACTAAGCACAGGATAGAAATCGCGTGGTTAGGAGGTTGCATGATCAGTAGAACCACTACTTGGCAAAAACTTTTGGAACAGCGTTGCGGCACCCCGTTCATCGGGCGCGTGCATGAGCAAGAGCTGTTCCGGCTGAATTTCTTATATCAAGTTCCTACCTATTTGATTTTCGCCCTGCACGGGCCGGATGGCGTGGGCAAAAGCACGTTGCTGACCCAGTACCGCACCATTGCCAAAGAGCACAATGCAGTGACCGTTTATGTTGACGCCACGCAGGCCACAGCCGTCCGTGAACAGACGATCCTGCAGACCATGAGCGAGCTGGCGCAACAGTTCGCCAAGGCCGGGACGCCGTTCACCGCCTTTGAAGAACGCTACGAAGAATATACCACCTGCCTCCGTATAGTGGCCGAAGACTTTCAAACGGCCGGCGGCGTCTTTGATCTGCTGGGTGGGATCAGCGAAATGCGGGAAACACAAGCCGACGCATGGGACAAGTATCTGTTTCAGCGTTTCGGTAATCCGACCAAGATCGCTTTGGTCAAAACGCCGCTCGAGACGCTGACGCAGATTTTCGTCAAAGACATGAATGCTTGGGCTACGGTGCGTTCCATCATTCTATGCTTTGATGACTGGGAGCAACTCGGCCCGCATTTGCAATCCTGGCTTCAGGGACTTCTTACCTCTTATGAGATGCGCACCAATATCTGGTTGGTGTTTGCCGGTACCCATCCTCTTGACGCGACCTGGGCGGCATTTCGGCCGGTAACGGCGTCCTTTGCGCTGGCGGAATTCACCGAAGAGGAGACCCGTGCCTATCTCACCGGCCGGGGCATGAGCGATTCCGCCCGCATGACCGACATCCTCAATTTCTCCACCGGCCTGCCGGCGCTGGTCAGCTTGTTGGCCAGTGCCGAGGGGGGACGTGCCGGCGATCTCGCTTTGACGCCGGCGGACCGCTACCTCAAATGGCTGGAGCCGTCGTCGCTTCGTGATGCCGTTCTCCAATGTGCCACCGCGCGTCGCCTGGACGCCGATGTCATCCAAATCGCCACCGATGGCACCGATCCCACCTTCATAGCCTGGCTGTTGAAATCTCCCCTTATCGTGCATTCAACCGGTTATCTGCACTATCATCCAGAACTGCGGCGCCGTCTGCTCAATTTCGCCCAACAGCAAGCTCTTGTCGTCATTCAGGCCGCCCATGCCCGCCTTCAGACCTATTACCTGCGGCGCAGCGCCGATGATGATGGGGCTGCTCTTTATCAGGACGCCCGTTGGCGTGTTGATAGACTTGAAGCGTTATATCATGGCCTGATGCTCAACCACCCTCAAACGATCCAGATAGGCGTGGAAACCTTCCTCAAATCTCTGCATACCTATTATCCGCTGGCTGCTGAGATTGTGAAGACGTGGCAAGAAGCTGCCGCCGCCCAGTTGCGTCCCAATGCCGTCGGTGAATGGAGTGATGCGCTGCAGACCATGTGGCAGGCTTTCGAACGCCGTGACTGGGAGGCTGTCATCACACTCTGCCAAAGCTGGCTGCAGCGCGAAGATGTCAGCGCACCGGCACAGGCGGAAATCCGTCACATCCATCAGCTTGTCCTGGCGCGCTTGGGCCGCTCTGTCCCGACCCCCACAGCGCTTCCTGCGCCGGCCGCCGAGGCCGGCGTTCCGACGCTGCCTGGTGAGCCGGCGGAGCCAATTCCATCGGCGGTACAAGAAAGCATCCACAAGGAAATGCCCGTCAAAACGGTGGAAGTCAAGCATAAAACTGTCGCCCCGACATTTGAAGAAATCGTGGGGGAGCCGCAACCGGTAGAAGAGCGAGAAACAAAAGCTATGCCGGCCCCGCATCGGCAAATCAAGGAGACGCCGGTGAAGGATGAGTCCGGCACGCCGGTGATGCCGAAAGTCAAACCGGAGGTCGGCGCACCTCAGGCCGTTGAGCCTCGTCAGGTTGCCCCTGAATTGCCGGGAGAAACGGAATCGCCGGTGGAAGTCGTCGTACTCCAGGCCCCACCAGCAGAAGAAGTTGCCGTTACGCCGGCAGCGGAGACACGTGTTGCCGAACAAATCGAGATGCCGTCTGCCGAGCCTGTCGAAGTGCCGGCGGTGACGCCGGAACCGGAAGGCCGCCCGGAACTTGCAGAACCCCCGGCGCCTGAAATACCGGCAGAACCCCCCGTCTCCGAGGAAGCACTGCCGTCGGCAGAGGTGGAAATGGCGGCAGAAGCGGTCGTGTCGGCAGAGGCCGCCGCTCCTACGCTGCCCTCTCCTGTCTTTACGCCGGCTCTCGACCATCATCGCCGCGCCACGATCTATCTGGGCATGGGAGAGTATGAAAAAGCCATCCGGGAATGCCAGCAGGCCTTGGAAATTGATCCTGCTTATGCGGCAGCCTACTACGACCGTGGTTTGGCCTATGCCTCCCTGCAACAATATGAGGCGGCCATTGCCGATTTTGATCAGGTCATTGCCCTCGATCCGCAGCATGCCGACGCCTATTACAATCGGGGCTTAGTCTACGCACGACAAAATGCCTGGGAGCAAGCCCTTGCCGACTACGATCAAGCGATCACCCTCCATCCCGAAGATGCGCTGTTCTACAACAGTCGGGGTAACGTGTACTACAAGATGAAAAACTATGCGCGGGCGTTGGCCGATTACGACCAGGCTATCCAGTACAATCCCACGTATGTTGATGCTTACCTCAATCGCGGATTGACCTACGCCGCACTTGAGGAGTATCAACACGCTATCGCCGACTATAACCAGACGCTGGCTCTCGATCCCGACAATGCCGTGGCCTACAACTATCGAGGACAGGCTTATGCGCGCTTGCAACAATACGCGCGGGCCCTGGAAGATTATACGCAAGCGATTGCCCGCGACCCGCAATATGCCGTTGCTTACAATAACCGGGGTTTGTGCTACGTGCGCTTAGGCAACTACGCGCAAGCTATTGCCGAATACCGGCAAGCTGTGATTGCCAATCCACAATATGCCACCGCCTACTACAATGCCGCCTGTGCCGCCGGCCTGATGAACAATGCCGGCATTGCCTGCACATGGTTGGAAAAAGCTATTGCCCTTAACCCGCGTTACCGTACGATGGCCCAACGTGACTCCGATTTTGAGTATATTCGAGGCAACAAAAAATTTCAGGCATTGCTGGTGGAGTAAGAGACTCGGACACGCGGAACAGCGCTCGTGAATATCCCCAACCGTTGGACTCTCAAACTAACTACCACGGAGGTTTGGCATGCTGACATTGGAATGGAAACATCGCTTGGAAAACTGGCGCCAGGAGCTTTTCAATCACATCTATTGTCCGTTGGGCGCGCTTCCCCTGTGCGGCTTTGTGACGAAGGAACAGCTCACGCTCGAAGAAGCAGCCCGACGCAGCTATGAACCCTTTCCCGTGGGGACATCCTGGGGGGCGAAGTGGGAATATGGCTGGTTCAGGGGACAGGTCACCTTGCCCGAAGGGGCCAAAGGTAAGCGTATCGTGCTGATGATTGATGTGGGTGGCGAGAGTGCGGTGTATGTGAACGGTGTGGCAATCGGGGAGGCCAATCCCCCGCATCCGGGGATGCGCCGCGACCATGCCCTGGCCCTGTATCACGAACTTTTGCTGACGCCGGCTGGTGTTCCCGGCACATGCTATGAGGTGTTCATTGAAGGATATGCCGGCCACGGCCCACGGGTGGCCTACGCCGGCCCCACGCCGCCGGGCCGTGAGACCGTGCCCGAACCGCCGGCCCAACAGGCAAAGATAGGCAACAGCACATTCGGCGTATGGCAGGAGGACGTATATCAGCTATTCCTCGATGTTCAAACGCTTTACGAAGTGCGCGAAGCGCTCGATCCCGACTCGCTGCGTGTCCAGGAGATCGACGCCGGCTTGCGCGATTTCACGACCATTGTGGATTTCGAGCTGCCCAACGATGCCATGTTGACGACGGTGCGCGCCTGCCGCGAGCGGCTCAAGCCGCTGCTGGACTGCGTCAACGGCTCCACCGTGCCCACCCTCTATGCTTTCGGTCACTCGCACATTGACGTAGCCTGGCTGTGGCCCCTCGCCGAGACCGAGCGCAAGTGTGTGCGCACCTTCGCCAACCAACTGACGTTGATGGAGCAATACCCGGAATACAAATTTCTCCAGAGCCAGCCGCATCTTTATCGAATGGTGCAGATGCACTACCCTGACCTCTACGCGCGCATCAAAAAAGCGGTTGCCGCCGGACAGTTCATCCCCGAAGGTGGCATGTGGGTCGAGGCCGATACCAACATCTCCGGTGGCGAAAGCCTGATCCGCCAATTCATCCACGGCAAGCGTTTCTTCAAAGACGAGTTCGGCGTCGAGTGCGAGTTGATGTGGCTCCCCGATGTGTTCGGCTACTCCGGCGCCTTGCCGCAGATCATGAAAGGCTGCGGGATCAAATACTTCTCCACGCAGAAAATCTTTTGGACCTACAACAGCGATGTTAAATTCCCGCTCAATACTTTCTGGTGGGAAGGGATTGACGGATCGCAGGTGCTCGTCCATTTGCACAACGACTACAATTCGCTGACCAATCCCGCTTCGACCATTCAACGTTGGCGCGAGCGTGTGCAGAAGGACGGCTTCTCCACCCGACTGATGCCCTTCGGCTGGGGCGACGGCGGTGGCGGCCCGACCCGCGTCCATCTGGATTTCTTGCGCCGTCAGAAGAACCTCGAAGGCGTGCCCAAAGTCGTCATTGCCTCACCGATTGATTACTTCAAGGATCAGGAAAAGAAGCCGGTCACCGCGCGCTACGTCGGTGAGTTGTACTTCCAGGCCCATCGCGGTACGTATACCACGCAAGCTAAGACCAAGCTCGGTAACCGTCGCAGCGAGATTGCCCTGCGCGAGGCCGAGATGTGGAGCGTTGCCGCAGCGAGCCGCGGCTACATCTTCCCGGCACAGACGATGGATACGGCCTGGAAGAAAGTCCTGCTCGACCAATTCCACGACATTATCCCTGGCTCCTCGATCCGGCGCGTGTATGAAGAGGCCGAGGCTGCTTATGCCGAGGTCATCGCTACGGCCAACGAGGTGACCGCACAGGCAACGGCGACCCTCACCACCCCTGCCGAGGCGTTGACCGTGTTCAACTCGCTGAATTGGCAACGCACGGCCCTGGTGACGCTGCCTGCCGGCTGGCCCGGCGCACAGGATATCCACGGCCCACTGCCGGTTCAAAGGGTGGGGGGCACGTTAAAAGCCGAGGTCTTGGTCCCCTCCTGTGGCTGGACGACGCTCCGTCCTGCCCCTGCCTCCATTCCGGCGCACGATTTTGTCGTCTCGCCCACCGTTCTGGAGAACGATCTGCTCCGCGTCACCTTCGATGCGACCGGGCAGATCATCAGCATCTACGACAAAGAGGCTAAGCGCGAGTGGGCGGCGGGAATCTGTAATGCGCTCAAGATGTACAAGGACGTTCCCACCAACTGGGACGCCTGGGACCTCGACAGCATGTACGAGGCTACACCTGTTGCCCTTGACATGTCGGCCACCATCACCGTGCTCGAGGCCGGGCCACTCGAGGCGCGCCTTCAGGTCAAGCGTATGCTGCACAACTCGCCGCTGACGCAGATCATCAGTCTGCGCCGGGGCAGCCGCCGCATGGAATTCCATACCATCATTGACTGGAATGAGAGCCATAAACTGCTCAAGGTTAACTTCCCGGTCACCATCTACAGCACCGAAGCGCTGCACGAAATCCAATTCGGCCATATCGCCCGGCCCACGCACAAGTCACGCCCCTTCGATGCCGAACGGTTCGAAGTGGCAGCGCACAAGTGGACGGCATTGGTCGAGGGGCATCGCGGGTTTGCCGTACTCAACGACTGCAAGTATGGCGTCAATGTGGACGGCAACAGCATCAATCTCACGCTCCTTCGCTCTCCGCTGGCGCCGGATATGTATGCCGATAAGGGCCGTCAGGAATTCACCTACGCCTTTTATGCTTGGAACGAGGCATTTTTCGACAGCGGACTGGTGCGCGAAGGCTATGCACTGAACATCCCGGTTGTTACGGTGGCAGGAGCGGCGGGCGTTGGTTCGCTCTTTTCTGTGGATGCACCGAATATCGTTATTGAGACGGTGAAGCCTGCCGAGGATGGCAGTGGGGACGTGATCGTGCGTCTGTACGAAGCGTTGCGCTCCGCCACCCGTTGTACGCTGAGCACCTCGCTGCCCGTCAGCAAAGCCGCGCAAACGACAATGCTCGAAGTGCACGAGTGCGACTTGATGGTGCAGGATGGCCACGTTGCACTGGATTTCCGCCCGTTCGAGATCAAGACAATAAGACTGTCAAAGTAACCTGCTTTACAATGCCGACAGCGGGGGCAATGCCCCCGCTGTCGGCGTTTGCTAGATTCATACAACACACGGATCCCACGGAACACGCGGATTTTGTACTCGGCGGGATGATATCGGACCCACAAGCGAGCAGATTCTTACCGCTG
>FWPV01002046.1_pt1 | contig 14313 bp, 11 predicted proteins | sample 2228371 | NCBI WGS metagenome assembly FWPV01 (sample SAMEA103939776, study PRJEB20133) | metagenome
TTGGTGCCGGCGGCGTTGACCAGCAGATGCACCTCGCCCAGCATGGGGAGAGGCGACGCCATGGCACCGGCCAGGAACTGCCCCGCGATGAATCCCGCCAAACTCGTGGGCCAGTACAAGAACACGTCGCGAGGCCGTTTGCCCTGCCACCACTGGAACAACCCCGCTAGGCCGGTGGCCAGCACGATGGATAACAGCATAGCCGGACCCGTCAGGAATTCCATACCTCCTCCGATGCCTCAATGATGCCGCCGCCCAACACCACCTCGCCGTCGTAGAAGACGACACCTTGCCCGGGCGTGATGTCGCGGAGAGGCGCGGCGAACGCAACCCACGCCCGGTCGCCTTCCACGCGGGTCAGGGTGGCGGGGGCCTCTTTGGCCGCGTACCGGATCTTGGCCGTAACGCGCGCGGGGAGCGGCGGCGGATGTCCCGCAACGAACGACACGCGGCTTGCCACGAGCGTGTCGCGCCCCAGTTCGCGGGCGGGGCCCACCACCAGCGCGTTGTCCTCCGCCCGGATGGCCAGCACGTACAGCGGCTCGGTATGGGCGATGCCCAGGCCCTCGCGCTGGCCGATGGTGTAGAACGGCAGTCCTTTGTGGGTGCCAATGCGCTCCCCCGCCGTGTTGTAAATCGGCCCAGGGCGGATGCCTTCCGGCGCAACGTCCGAGAGAAACCGCCGGTAGTCGTTGTCGCGGATGAAGCAAATCTCCTGGCTTTCGGGGCGCTCGGCGGATGCAAGCCCCAATTCGCGGGCCAGCGCGCGCACCTGCTCCTTGGTCATCTCCCCGAGCGGAAACAGCGCGTGGGCCAATTCGCGCTGGCCCAGCATGTGCAGGACGTAAGACTGGTCTTTGCGCGCGTCCAGCCCGCGGAGAAGCAGGAACGTATCCCCCTCCCGACGGATGCGCACGTAGTGGCCGGTCGCCAGGTAGTCGGCCCCCTGCGCCAGCGCGTAGTCCAACAGCAGGCCGAACTTCACGTCGCGGTTGCAGGCGAGGCACGGGTTGGGCGTGCGCCCCCGCAGGTAGTCGGCGATGAACGGCTCCACGACGGCGCGGCGGAAGGCGTCCACAAGGTCAACGGCGTAGAACGGCACGCCCATGCGCCGGCAGACCTGGCGGGCGATCGCCTCGGATTCGGGCGAACAGCACTTGTTGGGCGCGGCGCTCCCATCGCAGGACGCCTCGGCCCAGAAGTGCGCCATGACGCCGACTGCGTCGTACCCCTGCCGCACCAGCAGGGCAAGCGCCACGGAACTGTCCACGCCGCCGCTCATGGCCACGACGACGCGCGGAGATGCGCCCTTGCCGCTCCAAGACAGCGCCGGACTGTTCGGGATGAGTGAAGGATTGCCGCTCATGTCTCCAGCCTATCGGAATCCAAAAATCTGCCGCCCCGCACAGATGGCCTCCAGGTTGCCATCGTAGGCGAGGGATATCTCGGTATGCGCCGCAAATCCGCAGTACCGGCAATGAATTGCGGCGCGATTGCGCAGGTAGCACCCGTGCGTGATGGTGCCGTCCGGCTCCGTCGTGCTGATGAGCCAGGGATGACACCGCCACGTATTGTGCTTCAGCCGACCCAGCGCCGCGTAGGAGTCCAGCACAGGATAGCCTTCCCGCTTCAGCGCCATCAGTTGGTCCAGAACCCACACGCGGGCTTCCGGCGCGGGCATCAAGTTTTCGGTGCCGTCGTAGGGATAGTAGAACTGGATGGTAATGCCCTTCGTGATGTCGCTCAGGAACCGCACCAATTCCGGAATCTCCCGCCAGTTGCGGGCGTTGATGGTGATATTCGCCAGGATTTTCGGATGCTGGGACGCGCGGATGTGAGCCACGGCGCGGTCAAAACTTTCGCCGCGCAGGGCGTTGTGCGTATCCCGTAGTCCGTCCACGCTCACCCAGACGATGTCGGCGCCGGTGTCAATGGGGAGCGTGCCGTTGGTAACGACGCCGACGGAGAAGAAACGGCGCTTGGCTTCCACAACCAGGTCTTCCAGCCGCTTCGCGCCGTCGCGCCACAGAAACGGCTCCCCGCCCTCAAAGATGAGAAGTCTCACCCCGTCCGCCTGCAGTTGGTCCATCGCGGCGATGGCCGTGTCGTAAGGGATGTCGGGCCTGGGCTGTCGCCAGAACGGGCAGGCGGCACACTTCAGGTTGCAGCGGTAGGTGAGTTTGAACCCGTTGAGAAGCGGCCGCTTGATTCCGAACAGGCGGGCGCGGGCCATGTGCGCCGCGAAGTACAGATACTGCGAACCGATCATCCGCTCCCCCGCGCCAGATCGGCCAGCGTAGTATTTTCCAGCGCGCTCACTACCAGCGCGTTGACCTGTTCCCACACCGTCCGCGCGGCGCACTGATCCAGGCGCGTGCACGGCACCTCGGCGTCTGCGCAGCGCAGGCTGACTACCTCGCCCTCCAACGCGCGGATGACCTCGGCCACCGACACTTCCTGCGGCGGGCGCGAAAGGGAATATCCGCCGTGCGCGCCGCGCGTGCTGAGGAGCAACCCCGAATCGCGCAGCGACGGGATGATCTGTTCCAGATACGGCACGGGCAACCCTTCGGCGTCGGCGACTTCGGCCACCGAGACAGGGCCCTGGCCGTAGCGCCTGGCCCATTCGGTCATCGCCCGCAGCCCGTAGTATTCTTTCGCCGAGAACTGCATCCTGACCTCCAACTTTCGGCGGGCTGAGTCCATTGTACGCGGTTGCGGCGGCGGTGTCAACGCGCGCGCCGTCGGCACCACATGGCCAGCAATTCTCAATATGGCTTTCCCGTTCCGGCGTGGGGCGCCAAGCCTGGGCGAAGCCCCTCGTTATCGCGAGGTTCGCGGCCCGCGGACAGTTTCTGAACGGGCACATGATGACTTGCTGTTGCCCGTGTTGAGATTTGTCGGGGCAGCGGTAGGTCGCTTGACCTCACCTAACCCCTCCCACACCCTCCCCTTCCCTCTCTGCCGGCGGAGAGGGAAGGGGAGGGCCGGGGTGGGAATGGGTTAGGTAGAGCGGCGCGGCAGCCGAACGATGCCCAGTTACCTTTCCCAGCAATGAAACGCACCCACGCCGCTCTCACAGCGGTTGCCCCCCCGTTCAATTCTACATTGAGAATTGCTGCCACATGACAATCCAATTTGACAGATGGGTGCTGCGCGGCGTATCCTTAGACTCGGCCACACGAACTCCAGAAAGGACAATCATGAACACTCGCAACGGTCTCCTACTGCTCGCCCTCGCCTTCGCACTCTTGGCGGCTGCTTGTGCCTGTCGGCCCGCGTCGGTCGGCACGCCCGACGAACACAACCCGACCCTCTCGCCTGTGTCGCTCGGCGCGGGGGAGAGGATGCGCGTCGTCGCCACGACGAGCATCGTTGCCGACGTGGTTGCCAACATCGGCGGGGATCGCATCGCACTGACCACGCTCGTGCCGTTGGGCGCCGATCCCCACTCGTTTCAGCCCACGCCGCAGGACATGGCCGCTTTGGTGGACGCCCATGTGGTTTTCGCCAACGGCTTTGGGCTAGAGGCATTCCTGAAGCCCCTGACCGAAAGCCCCGACATCGCGCGGCGTGTGGTTTACGTCTCTGAGGGCCTTACCCCACTCCAACACGAGCGCGAAGAGGCTGGCAGCGAAGAAGCGCATGAAGAGGGCAGCGACCCCCATACTTGGTTTGACCCTAACAACGTGATGGTATGGGCGCGCAACATCCGGGACGCTCTGATCGCCCTGGACCCTGCCCACGCCTCCGCGTATCGGGCCAACGCCCAGGCGTACATTGCTCGGCTGCAGGAACTGGATGCGTGGATTCGGGAGCAGGTGGCGCAGATTCCCCCGTCCAACCGCAAACTGGTTACCGACCACACGGCCTTCACCTATTTCGCCGCACGGTATGGGTTTGAACAAGTGGGGGCCATCTTCCCGGGCTACAGCACGCTGTCGTCGCCGTCGGCCAGGGAACTTGCCGCCCTAGAGGATGCCATACGCGCCCAGGGCGTCCGGGCGGTATTCGTAGGGGAGACGGTCAACCCTGCGTTGGCCCAGCGCGTTGCCCAGGACACCGGCGTGCGCCTCGTGTTCCTCTACACAGGCTCGCTGGGAGAATCGGGGAGCCCCGCCGCGACGTACCTGGGCATGATGCGCTACAACGTCTCGGCCATCGCGGACGCGCTGCGCTAGTCCGGCGCACAGGGGAACGCATGTCGGCGGATGAAGTTCTCGGCAAAGCCTACGATGCGCGCATCGCCCGCAGATTGCTGGCATTTCTAGCGCCCCACGTGCCCCAGATGATCGTGGGCGGCCTGCTCATGATGGTCGTATCTGCCTGTTCGCTGGCCGGGCCGTACATCGTGCGTCTGGCCATTGACCGGGGCATTGTGGGCCAGGACATGCGGGCGCTGGCCGCATGGGCCGCCGCGTTCGCCGCCAGCCGCCTGGTCATGTGGATCAGCCGATACGCCCAAATCCAGGTCATCGCGCGCGTGGGCCAGCGCGTGATCCTGCGCATTCGCACGCTCCTGTTCGCCCATCTCCAGCGCCTCTCGCTTCGCTTCTTCTCGCATTACGCGGTGGGGCGGCTCATCTCGCGCCTCACGTCCGACGTGCACGTCCTGCAGGACCTGGTTACGTGGAGCATCCTGGGCACGGTCAACGACCTGTTTGTGCTGGTGGGCATCGTCGCAGTGATGATCGGCATGAACGCACGCCTTGCCTTGCTGACGTTCCTGGTATTGCCGGTCATGGCTGTGATGACCGCCATCTGGCAGAAAGAGGCGCGGCAACGCTACCGCGAGGTGCGCAAGGCCATCGCCGCCGTCAATGCAAGCCTGCAAGAGAACATCAGCGGGGTGCGCGTGGTACAGGCGTTCTCGCGCGAGGCCCGCAACTTGCGCACCTTCGCCGAGGAGGTCAACCGCCGCGACCTGGAGGCCAACCTGCGGGCCGAACGGCTGACGGCGCTGTTCTTCCCGTCGGTGGATTTCATCAGCATGGCGGCGACGGCGGTGGTCATCTGGTTCGGCGGCCAGATGGTCATCCGCGGCACGCTGACGGCGGGAGCACTCGTGGCGTTCATCCTCTACATAGACCGCTTCTTTGAGCCTATCCGCGACTTGAGCCAGCGCTACAACACGCTCCAGGCGACGATGGCGGCTGGCGAGCGCATCTTTGAACTCTTGGACACATCGCCGGACATCGTGGACCCGCCCGACGCGGTGGACATGCCGCCCATGCGCGGCGAGGTGGAGTTTGACCACGTGCGCTTCAGTTACGACGATGAAACCGTGGTGCTGGACGACGTTACGCTTCGCATTGCTCCGGGTCAGACGGTCGCCTTCGTCGGGGCAACCGGCGCGGGCAAGACCTCGCTCATCAAACTGATTGGCCGCTTCTACGACGTGGACGCCGGAGCCATACGTGTGGATGGGCTGGACGTTCGGCGGTGGCGGTTGGCGTCCCTGCGCGGGCAGATGAGCATCGTCCTGCAGGAGCCCTTTCTGTTCACGGGAACCATCCGCGAGAACATCCGCTACGGACGGCTGGACGCCAGCGACGCCGAGGTAGAAGCCGCCGCCCGGGCCGTGGGCGCATACGAATTCATCGCGCGCCTGCCCAATGGGTTTGACACGTGGGTGGAAGAAAGGGGCGCGAACCTGTCCATGGGCCAGCGCCAGTTGATTTCGTTCGCCAGGGCGCTGCTGGCCGACCCCAAAATCCTGATTCTGGACGAGGCCACATCCAGCGTGGACACCCACACCGAGCGCGCGACTCAGGAGGCGCTGCGCGTCCTCCGAAAGGGACGCACCACCCTCATCGTCGCGCACCGCCTCTCCACCGTCGCCCATGCCGACCGCATCATCGTCCTAGAGGCCGGCAAAATCGTGGAAGAGGGAACTCACGCCGAACTGCTGGCGCGGGAAGGGGTCTATCATCGGCTGTACCGCATGGGCTTTCCGGAGTAGGCGGCTGGCAGCACCCACGCCAGAATTTGCGCCTGTGCGGGGTTTATGATACAATGCAGGTGCGCGGTGAGCGTAGCCGAGCGGTCAAGGCATCTGACTGTGGATCAGAAGACCGCGGGTTCGAATCCCGCCGCTCACCCCAAACAGAAACGGGGACGATGCTCATCGTCCCCGTTTTGATTTTTCGCGTGGGTGGGCGCTAGACCGATTTCCGCCACGGCTCCTTTTGCTCGCGGGCAAGGATACGCTCGTACTCCAGCGGATACTCGTGGCGCATACGCTCCTCGGTTACCTTGCCCGTGAAGATGGTGGTGTCCAGCGGCATCTTACCCTGGGCCAGGTGGGCGTTGTACATGTGCCAGATGAGGATGGCGAGGAAGGCCAGCAGAGCCTCTCCTCCGTGGGCCGCCTTGGCCGCCGGGATGAAGTAGCCCGGAATCCAGCGCGTAACGATGTCAGGCCACATGAGGAACGCGCCTGTCAGGAACATGACGATGGTGCCCCAGATCAGCGCCCAGTACTCCACCTTCTCCTTCCAGTTGAACCGGTCATACTTCGGCAACTCCTTCACCAGGCCGAGGTTGTAGCCCAGATGACGGAGCGCGTCGGTGATATCCTTGAGGCCGGGAATCATGGAGAAGCGGTTGGGCGACTTCTTGATGAAGATGCTGCGGAACAGGGCGAAGACATGGTACACCGTCTCAATCCCCATCATATAGGCGAACATGTGATGCATGGTTTGGACGGTCTCAATGCCGCCCATGGCGTTCATCAGGTCCTGCGCCCAATCGTAGTTGTGGAACTTCTGGGGCAACCCCGTTAGGCACAACATGCCGAAGGAAATAATCAGCAGGGCGTGCTCAATGCGGGCGCTCAGGTCAAACCGAACGAAGGTTCGGGAACTGCCGGTGCTCATCTCATGCGTGCTCATGAGGCCTTCCCTCTCTTGAAGTGATTGACGATCCTGCGGCCGATGTCGGTCAGGACGAAGAATGCCATGGCGCCGATGACCGTCGGGATGAGGATAGTGTAGAACAGGTTCACATAGTAAGTCAGCGGCGCGCGCTCGCGGGTGATCTTGTAGTGGCCCGCCCACGCCGAGGCGAACTGGTCCGGCGCGTTGGGATGGCATTGGCGGCAGGCGTGAATCAAGTTGTCCGGGTGCACGCTGGATTTCGGGTCCGTGTGCGACCGAATCTCGTGAATGCCGTGGCAGTCGGTGCACACCGCCTCGTAGCAGTAGATGCTGGCCGACGGCCACTTCGTCTTGTACAGTTGCACCGTCATCCCGTGGAACTCCTGCGTGTATGTAACGTACACATCGGGCGACAGGCCGTATCTCGCCATCAGCGCGGGATCGGAATGGCACGACGCGCACAGGTCTGGCTCCCCGATGCGGAACTGCGGCGTGTTCGGGTCGGGAATCTTGTGCGCGCCGTGGCAGTAGGTGCAGCCCGGCACGTCGGGGTTGCCGGTCAGCAAGGCTTCGCCGTGTACGCCCTCTTTGTACTCGCCGTAGATGGCGGTGTGGCAGTGGGCGCACGTCTCCGAAGCGGCCCGCACGTCCTTGCGCAGTCCCTTCACATCGTGGACACCGTGGCAATCGGTGCAGACGGGCGTCTGGATGCCGGGGTTCTTTTCGTGCAGTTGGGCATGAATGCCGTCGCGATAGTCGTGGTACACGTCCGTGGACAGACCATAGCGGGCGACCACGTTCGGATACGTGTGGCATGTGGCGCAAAGTTCAGGGCTGGCCTCGTGGAACTCGCCTGTGCGCGGGTCTGGCATCTGGTGTGCGCCGTGGCAGTCCTCGCAGACCGGCACGTAGGGGTTGTTCTCTTCCTTGGCGATCACGCTGCCATGCGCGCTTTTTGCGTAGGTCTCGAGAATAGAACTGTGGCACCCTTCCTGCCCGCACGTTCGCGAGAGTTTGTACCGCGGCTCATCCGGGGGCGTAATGTCGTGCCCACCGTGACATTCCACGCAGGTGGGCACATCGCGGTTGCCCTCTTGCAGCAGACGGTAGTGGATGCTGTCATGCTGCGCCTCGGTAATCTCGGCGTGGCATGTTGCGCACGCCTCGGCGCGGCTCACGGTGAACGCGCGGCAGTCCTCTGCTTCCAGTTTCGGGTGCGGGTAGCCGGTGATGTTGGTATGACAGCCGGTGCAGGTGATGCCGGCCTTGCCGTGCACCGACCCGCCCAACTCGGCAGCGTCCACTGTGAGCGACACGGTCTCGCCGCAACCCGGGAAGGTGTATGATAGCCCGGGCTTGGAATGACACGCGAGGCATCCCTCATCGGTCATCGGCCCGCTGGGCGTCGGCTGCGGAACGGGCGGCGCGCCGGTTTCCGGGTGGCAAGCCGCGCACGTGCTCTCGGCGCGGTTGGCGTGATCCGCAGGCAGTTTGCCCGTCGGATGGCACATCAGGCACTGTTCCCGACCGGCGATAGGATGAGGCGTGAGAGGTGCCTGCGGCGGCGTCGGCGGTTGAGCGGCCGCTTCCGGGTGGCAAGCCGCGCACGTGCTCTCGGCGCGACCGGCGTGGTCGGCTGGCAGTTTGCCCGTCGGATGGCACATCAGGCACTGCTCGCGCCCGGCGATGGGGTGGGGCGTGGTCGGCGCTCCGCCTGCCGTCGGTGCCGGGGTCGGCGTCTCCTGCGACTCAGGGTGGCAGAACACACAACTGGCCTCGGCGCGACCGGCGTGGTCGGCTGGCAGTTTGCTCGCCGGGTGGCACGTGAGGCACTGCTCGCGCCCGGCGATGGGGTGGGGCGTGGGCTTCGCCTGGGCCAGCGCCAGCACGCTCAGAAGCGTTGCGGCCAGCAGCATGGCCAGAAGCCCTGCCGCCAAGATCTTGGTACGTGGCTTCATTGTACGTCCTCCACAAGAGGGGATCTACAGCGCCGATGCGGTTCACATTGTGAACGATTTCGCATCGTCGTGAATTATATCACACTTCCACAAGATCGTCAATTTTTCTCAAAGTGTATCCGATATACAAGATACCGTGATGACCCGCATCCGACTCACGAGTGCCCCCTGCTGAGCGGAGCCGCCAAAGCGGAGCACACAAGGAAAAAAGAAGAGGACGCTGGTCAGCGTCCTCTTCCGCTTGTGAACGGTTTCGCATCATCGCGAGTTATACCACACTGCGCAATATTATGAATCCCTATACAGGAGAAAACGGTTGTGGACAGCGGAGGATGAACATGGCATCCCTGAAATGCAGCACAGGGGCGCGTTGTATGCGCCCCTGTGCGAGCCGATGTACAGACGTGGCGATGACGGTTATGGCCGGACCATGCCGGTCATGTCCACCTTGACCTTCGCGCCCAGGCTAGCGATAGAATCGTACAGCACTTGCGCGATGTACTTGCCGTTGTGCGCGAACGCGCCCGGATCCTTGGTGGCAAATTGGTAGTTGTACGCCGCCTGCAGGAGCCGAGGCGTCCAGGCCGCGAAGGCGTTCTGGGAGTTCAGTTCATCGGCGTCTGGCTGCCCGTTGCTGTTGGTGTCCTTGAAGAAGTACGGATAGGCCGCCGGTGAGTACACGATGGGCGTGCCGGCAACGTTCTTGGCATAGGCCTGAAGTGCCGCGTACAACTTCTCGCGCAGGCCCTCAATCTCACCCGCGACGCCTTCCTTGGTGTCGCCATCACCGTCGTAGTCCTTGGCGGCAATGCGGATCGTCGCCAGGTCGGCGGCGGTCTTTACCGTAGCGTGGCAAGTGCCGCAGGCCTGAACTTTGACCTCCAGCGCGTGAGCGTCGTGGCAACTGGCGCAGGTGTCAAAGCCCGGCACATGAGCGAACTGCCCGGCGTAGGTCTTGCCCTCATACTCGTAAGCGCCTTTGGCGTCCGTGCCGAACAGCGTCGCACCGGCCGCGAAGTAGTGGATATTGCGGAAGCGGAGTTTCTCCGACACCGTGTCCGGGTCAAGCCCCTTAATGGCCGCGTTCACGCTGACAGTGGATTCGCGGCCCTGGTGGCAGGCCAGGCACAGGTTGCTGTCGGGCGAGTCCTTGAATCCCAACTTCGCGCCGCTCGGGAACGTTACGGTTTCCACCTTGTAGCGGGTGTACGCCGGCTGCGCGTCGTGGCAGGTGGAGCACAGGAAGCCATTGCTCGGCGCCACGGAGATGTTGACGCCGTCCTTCAGGAAGAGCGGCAGGCCCGTTGCCGAGTGGCAGCGCGCGCAGTCCTTGGGCACCACGCCCGTGTTGTCCCAGTGGCGGAAGGCTTCGGTAGACCCGGCGAAGTGGCCGTGATCCTCGCGGTGTGCCTTGGAGAGATCCACCGGCGTCGCCAGTTTGGCATTGAGGTCCTCAATGGAGTCGTACAACAACTGGATGATGTACTTGCCGCCATGGGCGAACGCCCCTGGATCCTTCATGGAGGTCTGGTAGTTGTAAGCAGCCTTCGCCAGGCGGGCCGTCCAGGACTTGTACGCGTTGGTGGCCTGGGCCTCGTCGGCGTCCACCTTGCCATTGCCATTGGTGTCGGCGAAGAAGTAGGGATACGCGGCAGCATCGTAAGCGATGGGCGCTCCGGCGACATCCTTGGCATAGGCCTGGATCGCCTGGAGCAGCATCGCTTGCAGCCCCTCAATCTCGTGGTACACACCCTCTTTCATGTCGCCATCGCCGTCGTAATCCACCATGGAGCCGGCCGTGCGGACATTCTTGAGGTCTTCCACGGTCTTGACGCCCGTGTGGCACGCGGCGCAGGCTTCTATCTTGAGCTCAAGAGAGTGGCTGTTGTGGCATCCGACGCACGTGTTGAACCCCTCTACGTGGTCAAACTTGGCATCGTAGGCCTTGCCCTCGTACTCATAGCCGCCCTTGGTAACGGTGCCGAACTGGGTAGCCGCCGCCGCAAAGTAGTGAATGTTGGTGAATCCCAGGTCAGGGCTGGGCGTGTCGGGATCGGTCAGTTTGGCCTTCTCAATGGCCGCATCCACCGAGCCCTTAGAAGCGCGACCCTGATGGCATTGCATGCAGCGCGCCTCGGGGCCGAGGCCTGTAACTTCCACGCCTGACGGGAAGACTACGCTGGTCATCTTGACCGTGGCTGCGTTGTGGCACACGGTGCACGAGATCACCGTGCCGATCTTGGCGTTCGCATCCACCTTGCCTGGGGTGGACCCATCAAGCCCCAAGAAGTCCTATTAGCCACCCTCGCTGTGGCACTTGGCACAGGCCGCAGGCACTTCTGGCGGGGTCGCGTTGTCCCAGTGGACAAAGGACTCCGACTTCGCATCCGCGTGGCCAGAGCCGGCCCACTCGTCCACGAAGGGACAGGCCAATGTCGGTTCTGGAACAGGTGTTGGTGGTAGAGGCGTTGGCGTTGGTGCAGGTTGGGTGGGCGCCGTCGTAGGCGTAGGAGTCGGCTGCGAGCCGCATGCTCCGAGCACGAGCACCAGCGCGCCCAACGCAAGGACAATCATTGTCCCGACAATGCGCTTCTGCGTGTGCATACTAAACTCCTTCCTTTCAGTTCTTGGATGGTGGAGCCTTGTTGAAGCAGTGGATGAAGCGGACCATCACGCGAATACTCCTGGCGATCACCCCCTTTCGTGGCCGTTTGAACGACAGGCTGTTGTCAGTACAGGCGTCATCCCACGGATCTTGACGGGCAGTGCCCGCTGTATGGATAAGCATGCTAGAACACCGAAAACATTATATCCAACTTGCGCGCCATTGTCAACATACATACCAACCATTCATGAGAAGTTATGCTTATACATCTAACAGTAGAGCCTATAGAATGTTGCCATGAGGCACATCTAATGAAGATATAATAGAACATTTCAACATATAATTCAGGGCATATTGACAAACTAACCAAAAGTATGCTATAATACAGCCGCAAGGGGCAACGGGCGGGCGCAGTCCCGCCCAGGTGTTTCTCTCCGCAACGGGCTCGCCGGCCGCAGGTTACCGGAGGCACTGGCGTTGCCTTAACAAGGCACACCGTGGAGTATGCGGGGCGAGCCGAGGAGCCTTGGTTCCCACAATGTAGATCGGATACTGCATCGCCACCGTGCACGCCCGCACGACTCTGGGCTGCACGGAACACGAGGGCACGGGCCAGGGCAGAAGCAAGAAATCGGGGATTTGCACGTGTCGGACGCAGTAGATCCGCAGGGAAACGCCATAGACCCATCGCGTGCCGCAGGTTCGGGAGGGGTAGTGATGCTTCACCCTCGGACACACAAAGAGAAGGTAGCCGTGAGCGAACGGGAAGCCAAATACCGAGAGCGGTTGCAGAAAGAAATAGACGAAGTTCAGCACAGTCTGGCCGAAGTGGAAGAGCGCCTGGCCGAAAAAGGCGACTACACCCTCGGCGAGGGAGACCCTGCGATCTATCTGTGGGAGATGAACCTGGCTCGGAGACAGCGCCTTCAGGCCCGCCTGGACGAATTGCGGGCGGCCATGGCGCGCCTAGACCGTGGAACATACGAGCAATGCTCAATTTGCGGCGGTCGTATAGAGGAAGACCGCCTGGAACTGTTGCCCACGACGCGCACATGCAGCCAATGCGCGCGTAGGGTACGCTAGTCGGGGCGACACCGCAGGCCGCGATGGGTCGGAATCTGCGTCCACCCCGCTGGCAGCGGAATAGACACATTCGGACGTGTCATCGTGCGTGGGGCGATCCCTCACCCGTCGCCGACGACTTCGGGACTGGGACGCCCGCACACGGACGATTTCAATCGGCGACTCACCCAAATTTGCCAAAATAGACATTTCGCGCTATAAGAGAATTTTGCTGGCCAAGGAAGGCCGCTACCCAAGGGGTACGCGGGGCGAAGCAAAGGTGCGCAGGCGCGCGCCTTTTTACTGTCGCTGGCCGCGTTTTTCCCGAACATCTTGACAGACATCCAGGCCGCGAGGCCTGCGAGATACACGAGGTGATCCGTTGTCTAGCCTTGAGGAACTGTTGGAAAAAGGAAAGCGGCAGGGGTACGTAACCTACGACGATATCCTTGCAACCCTTCCAAAGGTGGAAGAGTCCCTGGCTGAAGTGGAAGACATCATGTTTGAACTTCAGCAGCAAGGGATTGAGATCCTGGACGCCGAAGGCGCTGCCGACGAGGTGCTGGAGACCCAACTGGCCGAACTGGAAGAGACCCAGTTGGAAGACCTCCTGGCCGAGGACCAGTCGGATTTTGACCTCACTGCCGTGGACAGCGACGACCCAATGACCCTCTACCTGCGGGAAATCGGGCGCTACTCTCTGCTCACCGCGGAGGAGGAGGTCGCCCTCGCCAAGCAGCGAGAACGCGGCGAGCAGGCGGCGCGCCTCCTGGAACAGGGCATCAGCGACCCCGACTTGGCAGACCAACTGCGGCAGGAGGTGGAGCGCGGCAAACAGGCCCGCGACCGCCTCATCCAGGGCAACTTCCGCCTGGTCATTAGCATCGCCAAGCAGTACCAGGGCTACGGCGTGCCCTTCCTGGACCTGATCCAGGAGGGCAACCTGGGCCTGATGCGCGCCATTGACAAGTTTGACTACCGCCGCGGGTACAAACTCTCCACCTACGCCACATGGTGGATTCGCCAGGCGGTGGGCCGCGCCGTCGCCGACTACGGCCGCAACATCCGCCTGCCCGTCCACATGAACGAGCGACTGCGCCGACTGTACCGCCTATCGCAGCGTATGGAGCAGGAACTGGGCCGCAAGCCCTCCACCGAGGAACTGGCCGAGGAAATGGGTATCGCACCGTCCAAGATTCAGGCGATGCTGGGCCTGTCCCAGGACACCTTGTCGCTGGAGATGCCCGTTGGCGAGGAGCAGGAAAGCGAACTGGGCCAGTTCATTGAGGACGAGATCAGCCCGGCCCCCGATGACCGCGCGTCGCACGAACTCCTGCACGAGGACGTAGAAGAGGCGCTTGAGACCCTCACGCCGCGCGAAAGCCGCATCCTGCGGCTCCGTTTCGGCCTGTATGACGGGCACAGCTACACGCTGGAAGAGGTGGGGCGCAAATTCGGCCTCACCCGCGAGCGCGTCCGCCAGATTGAAAAGCACGCCCTCCGTCGGCTCCGCCACGCCAGCCGCAGCCGCAAACTCCGCGGATACCTGTAAGCATTCAGCCCGGGTCCCCCGCCACGGAACAACCGCGAATGGGCGCGGCCAAAGGTGCCCTGGGCGCCGGCCTGCGCCCATTCGCGCTTGCCCTCGCACATCCTGCCGCTAGCCCGACAGCAATTCTCAACATGGCCTTCCCGCTCCGGCATGGGTCGCCAATCCTGGCCGGAGACCCTCGTGATCGCGCGCTTCGCGAGCCGCGGACAGTTTCTGAACGGGCAGATGATGACTTGCTGTTTCCCATGTTTGAGGGTT
>FWPV01009786.1_pt1 | contig 14312 bp, 16 predicted proteins | sample 2228371 | NCBI WGS metagenome assembly FWPV01 (sample SAMEA103939776, study PRJEB20133) | metagenome
TTGAAGTTGAGATAGTTGATACTGCCGGAAGGCTGCATATTGATGAAGATTTAATGGCTGAACTTTTGCAGGTCAAAGAGGCGCTTCAGCCGTCAGAAACAATTTTCATTGCTGATTCTTTGACCGGACAGGATGCGGTTAACTCAGCGGTAAAGTTTCAGGAAAAAATCGATTTTGATTCAATAATTTTAACCAAACTCGATGCTGATCATCGTGGCGGTGCGGCTCTTTCAATCGTTGCCGTGACCGGAAGACCGATTAAATTTGCCGGCGTGGGAGAAAAAATTCAGAACCTGGAGATTTTTTATCCGGAACGGCTGGCTTCAAGAATCCTGGGCATGGGAGATATGCTAACTCTGATTGAGAAAGCTGAAAAAGAATTTGACCAGCAGGAAAGCGAAAAAATGCTTCAGAAAATTGCTGCTCAGGAAATTACGCTGGACGATTTTGCCCATCAGCTTGAACAGCTCACAAAAATTGGTTCACTGCAGGAGATTTTTTCCCTTATGCCGGATCTGGGATTTAAAAATAATTTGAAAGCTAATGCTGTTGATGAGAAAAAAATAAAACATACGGTGGCAATTATCAGATCCATGACCAGAGAAGAGCGGATAAAACCCAGAATAATTGATGGCCGGCGCAGACTGCGGATAGCCCGCGGTAGCGGCAGGCCGGTTCAGGAAGTTAACCAGCTGCTGAAAAGTTTTCAGCAGCTGCAGCAAAATTTAAAAAAACCTTTTTTCAGGAAATTACTGAAAAGATTGACTTTTTTTTAAAAATAGGTTAAATTTATTAATTACAAAGGAAACAAGGAGTTTTATTGATGGTTGCAATTAGAATGACACGACTCGGAAGTAAAAAACGCCCATTTTACCGTATTATTGCGATTGACAAAGAAAAACCAAGAAATTCAGCGTTTCTTGATTTACTCGGATATTATAATCCGCTTACCAATCCGGTAACATTTAAAATTGATCTTAAAAAATATCAGGATTGGTTAAAAAAGGGAGCTCAACCTTCAGATATTGTAAAGGCACTGGTAAAGAAACTCAATACAGAAAAATAAGGAGGACCAAGTGAAACAACTCGTTGAAACTGTATGTAAATCATTAGTTGACAATCCGGATCAGGTAAAGGTCAATCAAATTGACGGTGAACAGACCACCATTCTTGAACTCAGAGTTCATCCGTCTGATCTGGGCAAAGTGATTGGAAAGCAGGGAAGAACTGCTCGTGCTTTAAGAACAATTCTTGCCGCAGCCGGTATGAAACAGAGGAGACGCTACAGCCTGGAAATTATTGAAAACTACGATAAGTAATTTTTTTGAAATTTCTGGGATCGGTTTTAAGAACCAGAGGAAATAAAGGAGAAGTGGTTTTAAGCCCTTCTCCTTTATTTAACTTTAAAGAGAATTATCAGGGAAAGATATTAGTCTTAAAAACAAAAAAAAATAGTCAAAAGCTCAGGGTTGAGGAAGTTGAGTTGAAAAGCGGTCAGATCTGCGTTAAATTTGAAGGAATTGCAAGAATTGGTGATGCCCTGGGGCTTGTAGGAATGGAAGTCTTTGCTGAAAACGGTGAAGATAATGCCGGAAATTGTTTACTGGATGGATTTGCCGTTTATTCTCCTGCAGAAGAGTTTATCGGTCAGGTTTGCTTTTTGAAAAAAGATTCTTTTAATCCGCTTTTAATAGTAAAAGCAGCGGATCGGGAAATTATGATTCCCTTTCAGAAAGAGATCATTCTTGTCATTGACTACCGGAAGCAGAAAATAATTGCGGATTTACCGCCCGGTCTATGTGAGCTTTAAGATAATGCTCTTCTCGGTGATAACGATTTTTCCCGAAATGATTTGCGGCAATCTGCAATTTGGTTTGCTGGAAAAGGCAATTTTTAGAGGAACGATCAGTGTTGATGTATATAATCTGCGTGATTTTGCTCTGGACAAACATAAAAAAGTTGACGATCGTCCTTTTGGCGGCGGACCGGGAATGGTATTAAAACCGGAGCCGCTTACCAGGGCAGTTGAGTTTATTAAAGAAAAAAATCCCGGTTATGTGATTCTCTTTTCCGCCTCCGGCAAAATTTTGAATCAGCAAAAAGTTCGTGAACTGGCAGGAAAAGAACATTTGATTCTTGTCTGCGGTAGATACGAAGGAGTTGATCAGCGTTTTATCGACGCCTGTGTCGATGAGGAACTGGCTATCGGCGAGTATGTGCTGATGGGTGGTGAACTTGCTGCCGCTGTGATGATTGAGGCTGTCTCGCGGATGATTCCGGGAGTAGTTGGCAATTTTTCTTCGATTATTCAGGATTCTTTCTCTTATCCGGAAGAGCTGGGCTTTCCTCAATATACCCAGCCCCGTGAATTCAGGAAAATGGTAGTTCCGGAGGAACTGCTTTCAGGAGACCATGCCCGTATTGAAGAATGGAGAAGACTTAACCGTAAAAGGAGGAAATAGATGGCACCGATTGTTGAATGTGTTCCGAATTTTTCAGAAGGTCGGGACTTAAAAATTATTGATGAGATTTGTGAACAGATTAAAAGTGTCGAAGGAGTATTACTCCTTGATGTTGATCCGGGAAAAGATACCAACCGGACAGTTGTGACTTTTGCCGGCTCTCCGCAGGGAGTTGCCGAAGCAGCGTTTCAAGCAATTAAGAAAGCGGCGGAGCTGATTGACATGAGCAAGCATAAAGGAGCTCATCCGCGGATGGGAGCAACTGATGTCTGTCCTTTTGTTCCGGTTAGCGATATTTCAATGGAAGAGTGCGTTGAACTGAGTAAAAGAGTTGCCAGAAGAGTTGGTGAAGAGCTTGGAATTCCTGTCTATTTATATGAAGAGTCAGCCAGTAATGAAAAGCGACGCAGTCTTGCCTATCTGAGAGACGGGGAGTACGAAGCGCTTGAACAGAAGCTGAAAAGTGAAGAATTCAAACCTGATTTTGGTCCGGCGCAATTTAATGCCCGCAGCGGGGCAACCGTCATCGGCGCGCGTCAGTTTTTAATTGCCTATAATGTAAACCTGAATACGCGGAATGTGAAAATTGCCAAAGAAATTGCCTTTAAAATCAGAGAAGCCGGACGGACCGTTAAAAATCCTCAGACCGGCGAAAAGGAAACCATTCCCGGCACCCTGAAAGCGGTGCGGGCAATCGGCTGGTATATTCCGGAATATCAGAGAGCTCAGATATCCATAAATCTTTTAAATTATAAAATTACTCCGCTTTACAGAGTTTTTGAAGAAGTAGAAAAATTTGCCTCTGAATTTGGAGTAAGAGTAACCGGCAGTGAACTGGTCGGATTGATTCCGAAAGATGCTCTTCTGGAGACCGGGAAATATTATCTGAACAAGCAGAATGGTTTTAAAGGACTGGCTGAAGAGGATATTCTGTTAATTGCCGTTCAGAGCCTGGGGCTTTCTGAAATTTCCAGATTTGAAATTGAGCACAAAGTTATCGAATACAGGTTTAAAAAGCCTGAGAAACTTTGCGCAATGAACCTGAAAGCTTTTGTCAAGGAACTGGCATCAGATTCGCCTGCACCCGGGGGAGGAAGCGTTTCTGCCCTCTGCGGAGCGTTGTCTGCGGCTCTGGCTTCAATGGTTTCGGCACTCACATTTGGTAAAAAGGGCTATGAAAATTACTGGGAAAAATTGTCTGAACTTGCTGCGAAAGCCCAGCAATTGCAGCAATTCTTTGTTGAAGCTATTGACCTGGACACTGAGGCATTTAATTCAATAATGAATGCCTTTGCTCTGCCAAAAAAAACAGCCGAAGAAACCAGCCTCAGAAATCAGTCAATTCTTGCAGCAACAAAAGAGGCAACATTAATTCCTTTTTCTGTTCTTGAAAAAAGTCTGGAGACAGTTAAGATTATTGAAGATGTCTTGCTGCACGGTAATCAGAATTCGCTTTCTGATGCTGCAGTTGCCGTTTTGATGGCTGAAGCTGCTGCTCAGGGAGCTTATTATAATGTCTATATCAATACAAAAGAGATAGCAGATAATGAATTCAAGGAAAAGATTCGTTCTCAGGCAGATCAGATTTTGGCGGATATTCTTCTTCTGGCAAAAAAATTAAAAGCTGAGGCACATCAGAGATTATCCTAAAAAAATTTTTGAATTTTTATTAAAGTTTTTGCAGACATTTCCGAAATAAGAGATGAAAAGTTTGTAATTGCATTTGTAATCGGGCAAGGATGCCCAGGGCAATATCAAGGAGGATAAAATGCCTGGTCAATCATTTTCAGTTATCAACAATCTGTCGTCAATGGACGCACAGAAAAACCTTTATTTTACAAACATCGGTCTTAACAAATCAATCGCCCGCTTATCTTCAGGATTGCGTATTATTGACGCTTCTGATGATGCTGCCGGTCTGGCGATTGCTTCCAGTTTAAAGGCTGATGTTTATGCTCTTAGCCAAGCAGTCCGAAATGCCAATGATGGTATTTCAATTGTGCAGATTGCTGATGGTGCTTTAAGCAAAATCACCGATCTGCTGCTGCGCGGTGTTACTCTTGCCGAGCAGTCTGCATCAGACACTGTGGGAACCAGAGAAAAACAGACGCTGGATGTTGAATTCCAGCAGATTCTGGGTGAAATCAACCGTGTCGTTTCCGTTGCCAATTTTAAGGGCGAAGCTCTTTTCGGACACAGCGGTGCGGTTGTAAAATCGATTTATGTCGGCGACACTCAGTTCGAATCCTGGATCAGAATCTCTATCGGCGCATCAGCAAGAGGTGCCGGTACCTATGCAATGGGATTGTCAAATGCAAACAGAACAAGTTTTGCCAGAATCGACACCAAAGAGAGAGCAGTTGCTGCATTAGGTCTTATTCAGAAAGCGATTGCATCGGTTTCCAAATGGCGTGGTGCTCTCGGTGCCCAGCAGAACAGACTGGTGAATGCTGTTGCCATTACTCAGGTGCAGAGCCTGAATATCAGGGCAGCTGAGTCAGTGATCTCTGATGCCAATATGGCTGAGGTTGTTGTCGAAATGACAAGATATCAGATATTGGCTCAATCCGGTATCGCCGGCTTAGCGCAAGCCAATGCTTCTTCACAGTTAGTCCTTGGCTTATTGCGTTAAGTCTCCTTGAATAACAAGGAGGTAGGCGATGGTTGAGAGAGTAGAACTTAACCTCCAGCAGATGGAGATTAATAAAGGGAGCGGCTCAAATCCGCTCCCGCCTACCTCTTCAACCGGTTCAGAAATCAGAGAAGATTCCGTTGAAATCAATTTCCGGCAAAATATTGACCAGCAAAATGAACAGGCAGCAAAGATTGTCAGAAGAGATGAGCAAAGCGAAAAGAATATTGAATCGAAAAACGAGGAAGAGTTAAGGAAGTTTGTTGAAAGCTTAAACGAAAAGCTCTATTATCTCAACCGGGAAGTTCATTTCAGGGTAGATGAGAAGATCAAACGCACCTATATAAGCGTGATTGATAAGAAAACAAAAGAGGTAATTAAAGAGTATCCGCCGAAAGAAATTCGCAAATTCATATCCGCGATGCTTGAGCTTGAAAAAAGATTAAATTCCGGAGACAGGGATTTAAAAGAGATTTTTGTCAATTATAAGGTGTAAAATGGCAGCAAACATGATTAACTTTTTTTCTGGCAGTCAGAGTAGCAGTCCGATTGGCGGTCCGCTTGATGTTCAGTCTATTGTTGAACAGATAATCTCGGCAAAAAAGACCAGCATGACATCTGCACTTAACGATTATCAGACACTCTACAATGCAAGAAAGCAGGCTTTTCAGGAGCTGAACCTAAAGGTTTCAGCACTGGAAAGCTCACTCTATAATATCAAAGCTTCCTTTAATAACAAAACGGTTAATTTGAGTAACAGCGATTTTCTAACGGCTACGGCATCATCTTCTGCCCAGACAGGTACTTTCAGAATAATTGTCGGACAGCTGGCACAATCTCAGTCAAGTAGTTCTGCAGTTTTTGACAGTCCTACTGATCTGGTCTTAAATGAAGGAACAACTTTTAAGATTAGCCAGAACGGTGTTGAAAAATCAATCGCCATTAGCGGGCAGAATCGAAGTTTAAATAGCCTGAAAAATGCTATCAATTCTTTGGGAATGGACCTGTCGGCAAGCGTGATTTTTGATGGCAGCAAATACCGGTTGCAGATTACCGGCAAGAAAACGGGAACGGAAAACGCCTTTTCGGTCACGGACGACGGCGTCGGAACCAATATGACAACTTTAATCGAAGCAAAAGATGCCGAGATTTATGTAAACTCTCCGGCAGATGAAAATTATAAGATTAGCCGTTCTTCAAATACCATAAGTGATGTCATTTCAGGAGTCACTCTAAATCTGAAAGCTGCTGATTTGTCAAAATCAACAACTTTAGAAATCAGACAGGACAGTTCAGCAATTAAGGAAAAAGTAAAAGATTTTGTTAACAAGTTTAATGATGCCATTACCTATCTCAATTCCCAGTTCGAATATGATAACCAGAAACAGGCTGCCGGAGCTCTTTCCGGAGACGCTGCGGCCCGTCAGGTTCAGTATCATCTTTTAACAAAAGTTGCTGCCAGAATCGAGGGAATCAGTGATGAGAGCAGTGTCAAGTCAATTGCCAATATCGGATTAACTCTTACCAAAGAGGGAAAATTGCAGCTTGATGAAACAAAATTCGAAGCTGCGGTTACCGAGGATCTGACGGCAGTAAAAAGAGTATTTACCGATCTGGGAACATCTGCTAATCCGAGTATTGCCTTTCTCAATAAAACAGCAAATACCAGAGCTGGAAATTATGCGGTTTTTATCACCCAGGAAGCAAGAAAAGCAGAAATGACAGGAAGCTATGAGGTTCCGGATTTTATTGCCCAGGATGAGACACTTTCGTTTACAGTTGGTGCAAATAACTACAATATTGAACTGAAAGCCGGTCAGTCTTTTGCTGAGGTTATTTCTTCCCTTAACAGTTTCTTTATTGAAAATGGTCTTGATTTAAAAGCTTCAGCTTCCGGAAATTATTTAAAAATAAGTTCCGGAAATTATGGATCAAATCAGATGTTCACAGTAGTTTCCAGTGTCGAAGCTGACGGCAACGGAACCGGAATTGGTACGACGCCTGTTACAGCTCAGGGACAGGATATAGGCGGAACAATAGGCGGATCAGCTGCAACTGGCAGTGGTCAGGTACTGACTTCGCTGGAAGGAGATAGCCGCGGGCTGTCGATTTTTATAGAAAGCTCAACTCTCGGTGATATTGGATCAATTTATCTTACATTTTCTCCGTTGGAGAGCCTTCGTCAGACTCTGTTTGATATCTCTCTGCCTTATCAGGGATTGATTGCCAAAAATATTGATGCTCTTGATCAGCAGCTGGAAAACATTGATTTAAAAATAGCTGATATCAATTCTCAGTTAGCCAAGGAAGCCGACCTGTTAATCTCCCAGTTTACTAAGGCAAATGAAGCTCTTGTGCAGCTTCAATATCTGCAGTCAAGTTTGAACAACAGCGCGGCTATCTGGAAAGGATAAGCGGAGCAATAAAAATGACCCAGAATATTCAATATTTGAAAAACAGGATCGAGGCAATGAGCAAAGAAGAACTTGTGCTGGTTGTTTATGAGGAGATGTTAAAAACTTTAAGGCTAATCGAGGAGTCTTTAAAGAAAAATGACCTGGCAGCAAAATCTGCTCAGATCAGCCATGCGCTGGAAATTATTTCTGTGCTTATTTCATTTTTGAATTATGAGGCTGGTGATCTTGCCTTTCAGTTACGCTCGCTCTATGTTTATGCCATGCAGACATTAACTAAAGTCAATGTCCATAACAGCTGGAATGATTTTTATTCCGTAAATAAACTCTTTCTTGCACTGACCAGCAGCTGGAAAGAGATGCTGAAAAGCAGAAACCAGAATGGTGAGTGTGATAAAGATGTAAGTCAGCAGCCCTCAAAAATAATGGAAATGTATGGATGATTTGCTTTATCAGCTGGAAGAGCTTAAACTTGAATGTAAAAAATTAAGTTCTCTGATTTCTGAAGGAAAAATTGAAGAGGTGAGTGGCAGAATTTCTCTGTTGCTGGAAAAAGAGAGAGCGATCAGCCAGATCGTTGCGGCAGAGAAGCAGAGCGATAAATATGATCAGCAGAGAGTGGCAGATCTTTTTGACCAGATTAATACCCTGCTGATAAAAGTACGGGATGATTTAAAAAAGTGGAGTGAAGAGTGCTTTAACAGATGGCAGGAATTAAGAAAAACAATTGATATTTTAAACTCCTATCAACAGCAGAAAAAAACATCCTATTACATTGATAACAAAGGCTGATAATCTTTAAATTATTTGTTTGATCAATTTATTGAGCCTGCCAATTTGTTGGAGTAGATTTCTGAAATAGTGACAGTAGAGAGCAATCAGCGAACTCAGTTCTTCGCTCATATCAGAAGCCGGTTTAGTTTTAATCTCTTCTTCCTTTTTTAATAAATGGAGGATGGGAGTGGATTGCCAGCGCTCGAGGAGTATCCCGTCAGAGATATCCTGATAAAGTTCGTCTTTCAGGGCTTTCAGCCTGTAATAATCCTGATATAACCTGTCAATTTTAATGCCGGAGGTTGTTTCCGGGATAGAAACCAAAACGGATTCAATTTTTTTTGCATATTGTTCAAAAAATTCTGTTTTCAGCTTAAAAAAATTTCTTATTCTTTGAATATCTTTTTTAGTAATTGAAGGTTGCTTCCTGATTCTTGTTGAAAGTGCCGGAATTTTTTTTCTTTCTGAGAGAAATTTTTTAATAAAGGCAGCCATGGTTATCTGCGGTATCTCTTTTAGGATGCCGCCTTCCGAAGCGTTGAAAAAATTGATTTCAGAAAATTTTGTCAGATAATTAAGAAAATAATTTTTGTATAAGAAGAGCCGATCTGAAGTAAAAGTCTCTGCCTGGAAGATATCTTTTACTGCAAACACTTTACGATTCCCGGTGATCGTTAACCGTTCAAATTCCTGAAGGTTGATCTTGCCGGTCGTGGAGAGTAAGAAATTCTCTTCCCACCAGCTGTTGCGGCAGTGATTGCGTTCATCGGAGTAGGCAAAATCAAGCCCGCAAAATACTATCGGATTTGTTCCCAAATAAATGGCAAAAGATAAGGCAAAACTGATTACCGATCCCCATGCCGGAAGCTCACCGAATTCAATGAAATTTTTTTCAATTATCTCTTCCAGGTCTCTGCCGATTGTGGCGGTGATGATTTGTTTTTGAAAATCCTTAAAAATCTGGTTACAAACTCCCAGTTCGGCAACTATATAGTTTTCAACTCTGTTTTCCGTTCCCAGAAAATGGAGCCAGTTTTTGTAGGAAGGATCTGCGGCGACTGTGAAATGAGGCTGGATACCGTGTGCCAGAAGCGGTTTTAAGGCAGTATCAACTGCAATGAGCAGGGCTCGGTCAGTAATCTTCTTTAAATAGAGAATATTTCTGTCAAGAGAGGGTCCGGCAGCCACGATTATTGCCGGGAAGTTTTTGTAACTTTTGAATAAAGATTTAACCGGAATTGTTTTAGCGCTTAATTTAATGTTTTTGAGTATATTTCCGACCACCATTTCGCCTTCGGCCATTAATGTCTGCAGATTGTAGAGAATCGTTTTGATTTCATCTTCGATTTTTTGTCGCAGATTCTGAAAAGAATGAGCGAGCAGTCTTGTCTCGGCAGGGTTTTCGATAAATTCAATATTTTTAAAGAGAGTAAAATCCAGAAATTGATAGAGGACTTCGGAGATAATTGAGATATCGTTGAATGGAACAAGCAGAATCTGTTTTTTAAAAATTTCTTCCCAGTCCAGAGCATAAAAAGATAGTTTGATGATTTCAAAGCTTGGCTCAATAATCAGCAATTTTGCCTTGCGCGGCATAAATTTTATCAGTTGTTCAACAAGATAAAAATTTGCAAGTCCCAATAAGATAAAATGATCGGCATTCAGATTGTGGTTCTGAATTATTTTCACTGCTTCCTGGCGGGGATTGATTTTTGAAGAGAGAGCTATTTCTCTCTCTGCTGTTTTCAGTAACAGGCTGAATCCGTTTTCTGTTTCAGAAATTTTAAAATTACTGACCGTGGTTTTATTAATAATTTCCCTGTAAAGCGGAAACTGCTGCTCAAAAAAAGAGCTGTTCTTTGTAAAAAAATCCATTTATTAATTTAAGCTGCAATAAAATTTGTGTCAAGGTTTTAATCTGAATTCTGAATTGAAAAGCTTAAAAAAATTGGGGCTTTCAATATAATTAATCACTTTTAGACTTGCTTTATCAGTTTTTTTTAATATAATTATTTATTAAAGGAAAAAGAATGACACAATTAATTCAGGCGAAAAGAGGAATTTTTACTTCCGCAATGGAGCAGGTAGCTGAAAGAGAGGATTTGGGTAAAGAAGAATTACTGGAAAAAATTATTTCCGGCAGAGTTGTAATACCAGCCAATAAAAAACATAAAAATTTAAAACCGATTGGTATCGGTGAAGGTTTGGCAGTAAAGATAAATGCCAATATCGGAACATCGCGGGATCAGTCGCAGCTGGAAATTGAATTGCAAAAACTTGCTGCGGCTGAAAAATACGGTGCGGATACGGTAATGGATTTAAGTACCGGCGGTGATTTAAAACTTATCCGCCGGGCACTTTTAGAGCAATCAACTTTGCCTTTTGGAACTGTGCCGATTTATCAGCTTGCCTGGGAGTGTCAGCAGAAAAATGAACGATTTGTTGAACAGCCGGCAGAACGGTTTTTAGAAATTATTGAAGAACAGGCAGAAGATGGTGTGGATTTTATGACCATTCATGCCGGATTAAGATATAGTGCGATTGAAAAGCTGAAGCTCAGTCCGCGTTTGACAGGGGTTGTCTCTCGCGGAGGCGCATTACTCATTGCCTGGATGCTTTATAATAAAAAGGAAAACCCACTCTGGCAAAATTTCGATGCCATTCTTGAAATCCTGCACAAGCATGATGTTACAATTTCCATCGGCGACGGGCTGCGTCCCGGCTGTCTGGCTGACGGCAGTGACCTGGCACAGTTTTCGGAATTGCTGAATATTGCCGAGCTGGTAATCCGTTCCAGAGAGAAGGGGGTTCAGGCAATGGTTGAGGGACCGGGACACCTTCCGCTAAATCAGATCGAGATGAATATAAAACTGCAGAAAGAGGTTTGCCACAACGCTCCTTTTTATGTTCTCGGACCGGTGGTTACTGATATTGCTCCCGGTTATGATCATTTAACTTCAGCAATTGGCGGGGCAATTGCCGCCTACTTCGGAGCCGATTTTCTCTGTTATGTGACTCCTTCGGAACATGTCGGACTGCCAACGGTTGACGATGTTCGTGAAGGAATTATTTATTCAAAAATTGCCGCGCATGTTGCCGATCTTGCCCGTGGTTCAAAAAAAGCCTGGCAGATTGATATGGAAATGGCTAAAGCCCGTGCTGCGCTGAACTGGAAAGAGCAGGAAAAACTGGCGATTGATCCGGAAAAATTTGCCCGACTGAGAAAAAACCGTCCTTCAAAGAGTGATGCCTGTTCAATGTGCAGTGATTTATGTGTCTTTAAAATTTTAGAAGATTTTAACAAACAATGCCAGCAAAGCTGATTTTTTTAGGAGTAAGAGGCAGTTATCCGGTGTCGCTGAAATCTGGAACTGCTTTTGGTGGTAACACTGCTTCTGTTCTGCTTGCAAATAATGATACACTGATTTTTTTGGATGCGGGAACCGGAATTGTTAAAGCGCGCAAATATATCTCTTCAGGGGTTCGGAAGATCTATATTTTTTTAACTCATTTACATCTGGATCATTTGCTGGGGCTACCGTTTTTTCCTCCTTTTTATGATCCGGCAGCAGAAATTGATATCTATGCACCGTTGCTGAACAATGAAAATCTTCAGGAGATTATATTTTCCTTGTTTAATCCGCCGTTTTCACCGATAACCACTGAAGGAATTAAAGCCAGGCTCAGTTTTCACGCTTTACAATCAGAAATGGAAGAGAAACTGCTTTTCTTTTCCGGCGATTGTTCGATTGGCTATATTAAACATAACGATCATCCCCTTTACGGAGTGCTGATTTATAGCTTATTGCTTAAGGGAAAAAAGATTGTTTATGCAACTGATGTTGAGAGCCCGGCCGGTTTCAACAGGGAAATTATTGATTTTGCCAGCGGGGCTCATATTTTGATTCACGATTCGCAATACTTTAAAAATGATTATTTTGATCGTCATTTTCCAAAAAAAGGTTTCGGGCATAGCACTGTGGAAATGGCCGTGGAGAATGCCCGGCGAATAAATGCTGAAAAACTGTTTCTGTTTCATTTTGATCCGGAATACGATGACCAGATGCTCCGCAATATGTTGCGCATCGCCCGCCGGAGCTTTAGGAAAACTTTTCTGGCTCAGGAAGAAAAAATTATTAAAATATAAGGAGAAAAACATGTCAGGTCATTCTAAATGGCATTCTATTAAGCATAAGAAAGCCGCGGTTGACGCAAAAAGAGGCAAGCTGTTTACCCGTTATATTAAAGAAATTACCATTGCCGCAAGATTGGGGGGAGGTGATCCGGAAAGCAATCCCCGTCTGCGGCACGCAATTGATGGGGCAAAATCCGTTAACATGCCCAGTGATAATATTAAAAAGGCTATAATGCGCGGTACCGGAGAGCTTGAAGGCGTAAACTATGAAGATGTTGTGTATGAAGGCTATGGACCCGGTGGCGTAGCGATTATTGTTGAGGCAGTTACTGACAATAAAAACCGCACTGTTGCTGAAGTGCGTCATGTTTTTAGTAAATATAACGGTAATCTTGGCGAATCCGGATGTGTTTCCTATATGTTTGCTAAAAAAGGTCTGATTATCGTTCCTGCTGCCGGCATTGATGAGGATAAATTGATGGAAACTGCTCTGGAGAACGGAGCAGAGGATTTGAAACGGGAAGGCGAAAATTTTGAAATCATCACTTCTCCGGAAGATTTCGATAAGGTATTGCAGGCAGTAAAAGAGAATAATTATCCTGTTGAATCTGCTGAGATTTCAAGAATTCCTTCAACCTATATTAAACTTGAGGGAAAACAGGCTGAACAGATGCTCAAATTGTATGAGAAACTGGAAGAAATTGATGATGTGCAAAATGTTTATGCCAATTTTGACATATCCGATGCGGATATGGAAAAGTTTCAGACTGAATAATGCTGATTGCTGGGTTTGATCCCGGATCAAAAAATTTCGGAATTGGTTTGATTAAGGGCGAAGCTAATAATATTCATTTTTTAGCAGCAGCAAGCATCAGCTTAAATTCAAAACCGCGCTCGCTGCTGTTTCAGAATCTGTGGCAGGAACTTGCTGATTTTTATCAGACCTATCAATTTGAGATTGCTTCTCTGGAAGAGGGCTTTCTGGGAAAAAGCCCGGCTGCTTTCGGAATTTTAGAGCAGTTGCGGGGACTCTGTATTGGTTTTTTTATTTCCCGAAAAATTCCTTTTTTTCTGTATCAGTCACGCCTGGTTAAAAAAGTTGTTACCGGTTATGGAAACGCTTCCAAAGAACAGGTGGGTAGGTTTTTGCCAAAAATTATCAATGGCATCAACCGTGACCTGTCTGAAGACGAAAGTGATGCCCTGGCGCTGGCTTTAACTCATTATTTTCAGAACAAATGATTGCCTCTCTGCGCGGAAAAGCTTTATTTCTGAAACCGGGATATGTTCTTCTGGAGACAGAATCTGGTATAGGATTTGAAATAATAACTCCTGTTTCTGCTTTTTCTGAAATCCAGCAGCAGAAGGATCATCTCTTTTTATATACGGCATTACGCATTAAAGATGATGCAGTAAATCTCTACGGATTTTTAAAACGCGAAGAGATATTTCTCTTTGAAAAACTGACTTCGGTTAGCGGAGTGGGACCTAAAATTGCCATTTCTCTCATCTCCGCCCTCGGGACTCAAAACCTGATTAATGCCATCAATGAAGGTAATCTGAGCCGGATTAAAGGAATACCCGGGATTGGCATTAAAACTGCCCAGCGCATTATTCTTGAATTAACCGGAAAGTTAAAACTGGAGAGTGATAGTGAAACATTTTCTCAGGTTGAAGATGATCTGGTTTCGGCATTGATTAATTTAGGCTATCAGGCGAAGCTTTCCCGTGAAATAGTAGAAGCTGTCTTAAATGAGAATAAAGATGAAGCTGATTTTTCCAATTTACTGCGCAAGTGTTTAAAAAAGGTTGCCCGATGAACCCGGAAAATCTTTCCAATCCCCAGCCGGTTCTTGAGGACCTGAGTAATCTGGGACGAATAAAAGAAAGAGAAA
>FWPV01011254.1_pt1 | contig 14312 bp, 14 predicted proteins | sample 2228371 | NCBI WGS metagenome assembly FWPV01 (sample SAMEA103939776, study PRJEB20133) | metagenome
CGGGAATGAAGGTTATGGCGACCTTGATCAGCCGCGGCGCGTTGGCTGCGTGGTGGCGGGAAAACGGAAGCCGGTTGTTGCGCAACGCTTACGATCATCAACAGGAGTACGAAGCGGACGCGTTCGGGCTCCGGCTGGCGCGGGCGGCCGGATTCGATCCCGCCGGGGCCGCGCGGCTGCTGGGGCGCCTTCAAGGGCTGCGGCAATGCCCCGGCCTGCTGGGCGAGCATTACGCCTCCCACCCGCCGGAGGCCGCCCGCCATAACTTTCATCGCCACTACGCCGAGGTTCGCCTTTTTTGCTTCGGCGAGCAGATGGTCGATCTGAGTGCCCATCGTGAAGTTGTAAGAGGTCAAGATCACGTCGATCTTGCCGCTCTTCACCGCCGCCGGAATGATATTGTCGAATCCATTGTGCGTGCTGACGCCGGAAAAACGGATCATGCCTTTCTTCTTGGCAATCTCCTGCGCTTCGAGCCTTTCAGCGGTCAACTGCTCCGCCCGGCTCTTGGCATGGATGTACCAGATATCCACATAATCGGTGCCCAGCCGCTTCAGGCTGGTTTCCAAGTCTGCGAGCGCCGATTCCTTGTCCTCGCGGGGGCTCTTCGTCGAGAGGTAAATCTTGTCCCGCTTGCCCTTGATCGCGGCGCCGACCATCCGTTCGCAGTTGCCGCCCTGATAGCCCACTGCCGTATCGAAATAGTTGATGCCGAGATCAATGGCTTTCTCGATGACGCTTTGATCAGACGTCACCATCGTGCCGAAAGCCACCGTGGTGACTTTCATGCCGGTGCGCCCGAGCGTCTTGTATTTAAACTCCCGGGCGGAAGCGGCTGTCGCCATCGGGGCGATGCCCGGCTCCGGGTTTTTAATGGCTGCCATGCCGGCGGCGGGCAACGCCAATCCGGCGGTTAGAAAATTGCGGCGCGAAGATGCGGACATCAGGAGACCTCCCTCGGTTTTGACCTATAATTAGATTCGAAAGTCCATTATAGGCTGGAGGCGTCTCGAATGCCATCTTTGGTTACCCGCAGGAATTTGCTGACCTTCGCGGCTGGGGTCGCCGGCGCCCGGCAGGTGGTCTTAGGCCAAGAAGCCATCGCACCTCCCGGTCCGGTCGAGTTTCCCCCCGTAAATCCTTACAACCAGCGCGCTTTTGTGTCCATTGCGCACGGCGAGGAGCGGCGCAAAATCGTCTATCAGTCGCTTGTGGCCATCGACGATCAGATCCGCCCTGCGCTGAAGACCAAGAAGTACGTCATTATCAAGCCGAACAACGTCTCCACGGTGAATCAGTTAGCCGCTACCCACGCTGACACGCTGCGGGGCATCTTGGATTACCTGGATGGGCGCTTCAAAGGACCGGTGGTCGTTGCAGAGTCGTCCGCCGGCGACACGATGACCGGGTTCGAGAATTTTAAGTACAACCAGGTGGCAGCCGAGTACAAGAAGTTCCAGGTCAAATTGATCGATTTAAACGAAGAGGCGAAGTATCAACTGACCCACCTCATCACCCCCGATCTGCATGTCACCCCGGTGCGGCTGGCGGCGCGCCTCCTCGATCCCGAGGCTTTTATCATTTGCGCGGCGATCATGAAGACCCACAATACGGTCATAGCCACGCTATCCGTGAAGAACATGACCCTCGGCGCCCCGCTGCATCAAGCGCCGAAGGAAACCACGAAGTGGAACGACAAGCGCAAATACCACGGCGGAGTGCGCCAGACGCATTACAACATGTTCCTTACCGCCATGAAAATGAAGCCCTTTTGGGGCGCCACCGTGGTGGATGGCTTCGAGGGCATGGAAGGCAACGGTCCGAGCTCCGGCACCCCGGTCGCTTCGCGAATCGCCATCGCCTCCACCGACTACATCGCCGCCGACCGCGTCGCCGCCGGGTGCATGGGAATCGATCCCACTTGGTTGGGCTATCTCAATTACTGTCACCAATGCGGGCTCGGGCAGTACGACATCAATAAAATTGAAATCCGCGGACCCAAGATCGAGTCGGTGATGAAGAAGTACCGGCTGCATCGCGACATCGAGCGCCAGTTGCAGTGGATGGGTCCGATGACCGACATCCCGCCCAAGTTAGGGTGAGGGAACCGTCAATTCCGCTTAGACTTGGCTTTCAACGCCTCGTACTCTCCCGCGGCTTTCTGTTTGGCCCAATGGAGTAGGCGTTTGAGCGGAGGAATGTAGTCTCCTAAGATGATCAGCCCGGGGATGAGGAATATCCAACCGGGCATGATGGGGAGGATCAACCCAATAATCCCCAAGATGACCAGCCCGGCGCCGGTGGTGATTCGCACCAACGCTCTCATGTTCTGCCTCCCGAAAGGCGCTCCACAGCCACATGGGCTGCGGATGCTGTGGAGGGGGCAAGGCAGAGACGCTTCACAAACGATTGACGCCGGACGAACGGCGGTACCATCCAGATTGTAGCATCCCCAGCGAGAGAGCTTGACGCCACCCTCATTTGAGGGTACAAGCAACCCCCAATGAGGGGGTTTTAACCCATTCATCGTAGAACTACTGGGAATACTCCGCTGGCATCAAAGCGTTCCGTTACGGAAATCGTACTCCCAAGGATTCGGTGAGGCACAATCCAAACGGGATGAGATACATTAGCATGGAGCCGACCGGCGGATCGCCGGAACCCCGCTGGAGTGAGGTTAAGGAGCGTGTTCTCCAACACCCCCTGCGGTGATAGCCCGGGAGAAACCTCGGTATAAGCGATGGTACTTGCATATAGTACGGTACTAATTAGGGGGTCATCCGGGGTTGACCTTAGGGCCTAATTCCTTTAGAGTGAATGGGTAGCCATGCAAGAGAAGCGGAAGTCGAAACGGTTCGAGTTGAAGCTTCCATTCCAACTTTTGCGGGAGGGTGTCGAGCCCGTTCAAGTCGAGGGCCGGACTCATAATCTCAGCTCCGGGGGAGTGTTATTCAGTTCCCCGGCGCAACTCGTTGTAGGAGAACCGATTGAGTATGTCATAACCCTCCCGGCAAAGAAGGGCGAAGGCGCCGTCAGACTCCGCTGCATGGGCAAAGTTGTGCGCACTCAGCCTCAGCTTCCCGGCGATGAAACCCGCCAGCACGCTGTGGCTGCTACGTTGGAGCGTTACGAGTTCCTTCGTTCCTAAGGGCATCCTGGCCCTCTTGAAGGGGCTACCGCCGCTCGCTCCCAGAGTGGATTCGTACTAATTCGGGCGGTGTATCTGCTTCCGCAGGGGCGAAACGATGAGTCTGCGGATCGCGCCAGAAATCGACATAGGAGATCTGGTGGACGCAGGAAACGGTGCAATGCGGAGCGCAGTCCTTGGCGGTCAGGTACTCCCTCCGCATATCCTCGCGGGTATACAGCGCGAGCGGTTTGGCCGGGTAGCCCCGCTGTTGAGAACAATAGTGGACCAAGCCGTCTTCACAGATGTATAGGTAGCGCGCTCCGGCGCGGCAGCGCCAGCGGTTGGGGCGCCCCTCGGCGATAGCGTCTTGGAACTGATTGACCTGCGAGTAGCCCCGTTTCTCTAGTTTCTTCATGGCGGCGTACACCGCCCGCTCCCTCTCACCCAAAGGCCGCAGTTGACCGTCGCCATCGTGGATGATGCCCACCGTGGAGGTGAAACCGAGCTCCAAAGCCCGCTTCCCTACGACTAGCGCGTCTTCCGGATGCTGCACTCCGCCTCCCACCACCGAGTTGATATTGACGTGAAAGAGGGCGTGCGTGGCGAGGAGTTGCAGTTTCTTGTCGAGCACCTTCAGGCTCTTTTTTGAGACCTCATCCGGCATCACATTATCGATACTGATCTGCATATGGTCCAGACCAGCACGGTTGAGCCGCTCGATGCGTTCCACCGTCAGTAGATAGCCGTTGGTGATCAGCCCGGCGATGGCGCCCGAGCTCCGAATGTGGCGGATGATCTCATCCAAGTCGGGATGCAGCAGGGGCTCACCCCCGCTGATGGTGATAACCGCCGTGCCCAGCTCCGCCAGCCGGTCAATTCGCCGGAGCATTTCAGCCGTGGGCACGGGCTTTGAATGGCTGTCGTATTCGTTGCAGTAGGCGCAGCTCAGATTGCAACGCCGGATGGGGATAATATGCGCCATCAGGGCGTGTTCGGTCGAGAGCACCCCCCCGGCGATCATTTTCAATTCGCGCAGCCGCCGGGTGAAGGCGCGCCAGCGGCGCCGCAATAACAAGGCCTTATCAGGCATACAGATACAGACTAATCCTATTGGAGCACAGCCAGCCGCTGTGGGGGACAGAAAGCGCCCGGGCTGCGCCGTTCGGGGTCTGAATGGCGAAATCAGGGTTTTTTCGGTTGCGGCGGGTTCGGATCCGTCACCGGCTCGCCGTACTTGATCAGCGCCTCCGCCTTGAACTGTTTGTAGTCCTCGTACTTGACCGTCATGCGGATGGCTTGGGGACCGGTTTGAAAGTAAAGTACGTCGTTCGCCGTGGTATAGGTCGGGAACCAGTACCTGCCATCAATCTGCTCGCGGTAAGTCTCGAACTTGGGAAACTGATTGTCGGAACCCTTCTTGACCAACCCGACGCCCCGCCCGTAAGTCTTGACAATCTGCAAATCCCGGTCGTCCACCCATATGATCCCTTGGAAATACCGCTGCCCCGGCTCGAGCTTCTTGGGCTTGACCGCGAAAGCGTAGCAAGGGATCTCGTCGAGCGTCTCCTTGCCCAAATACCGGATGTGATACTTCGGGATCTCGTTTGTGGTCAATACGAAGGGCTGGACGTTTCGAAGGTCCTGCTCGTCTTCCGGGGTGAGCAAGATCCGGCGAAGAGAGTTCGGAGGGGCGTGGACCACCCTTTCCGTTCGCTTGCCTTCGGGCGAGAAAATGATGTCCGAGACCATCTCCATCTTTCCGCCCGGGCGTCCGCTTTCATCCAGCTCTTGAATGCGCACGGTCTGACGATAAGTGTAGTTTTCGCGCGCTCGGGCGAACTCAGCCTCCTTGGCGGCGAATTTCTCAATGATGGCTTGAATCTCCGCCTCGGTCAGCTCATCCTTGGCTTCCGCCCCGGCGCACGCCACCGCCGCCAGGAGGCAAATCCAAACTCTCCGCATCGCCAGTCAGACTCCTATGCTTTGGGGACGTTTCCCGCCCCCGGTCTGTTTCCCTAATAGATGTTTCGCGATCGCCAATCTCTGCATGTTACTGGTCCCTTCGTAAATCTGCCCAATCTTCGCGTCGCGGTAAAGCTTTTCCACCGGGCATTCCTTTGTGAAGCCGAGTCCTCCAAATATTTCTATAGAAATAGAGGCTGCCTCCTCCGCAACCTGTGAGCTGTAGAGTTTGGCCATGGCAGCCTCGGCTTGGACCGGCTTGCCGGCGTCTCGCAGGCGGGCAGCGTTGTAGACTAGCAGCCGGGCGGCTTCGACCTTGGCCGCCATGTCCGCCAGGGGAAATTGTACCCCCTGAAACTCTCCGACGAATTTTCCGAACTGTTTTCGTTGCAATGAGTAAGCGACCGCATGATCGAGCGCCGCTTGCGCCAGTCCCACCATCTGCGCTCCGATTCCTATGCGTCCTTCGTTCAGCGTTTCCATGGCGATCCGATAGCCCTGCCCGAGCTCGCCCAGGACTCGGCCAGCGCTAATTCTACAATTATCAAGAATCAGCTCGCAGGTTGAAGACGCCCGAATGCCGAGCTTGTTCTCCTTTTTCCCCACCCGGAAGCCGGGGCTGCCGCGCTCGACCAGGAAGCAGGTAATGCCGCGATAGCCCTCCGCCGGGTTCCGGTTGGCGAAGACCAGAAACAGACCGGCTTCGGCTGCGTTTGTAACCCACAACTTCTGTCCATTCAGTAGGTAACCGCCGTCCGGAAGTTGTTCGGCGCGGCACGCCAAGGCGAAGGCGTCCGAACCCGCGCCCGCTTCGGAGAGCGCAAAAGCGCCCACGGTGTCCGTAGCCAACTTTGGCAAGTAGCGCGCCTGCTGCTCCGGCGTACCCCACCGGCAAAGGGCATTGTTGACCAGAGTGTTCTGCACGTCCACAACTACGGCTGTAGAGGGGTCGGCTTCCGATAACTGTTCGATGGCCAGTATGGTTTGAAAAAAGGATCCTTCCTGCCCGCCGAAGGCTTCCGGGATCTCGATGGCCATCAATCCGAAGGCGAACAGTTTGTGCAAAAGGTCCTGCCGGAACTGGCTCTCTTCATCCATGGCTCGGGCGAGCGGCGCCACCTCTTCGGCGGCGAACCGCCGCACCTCGTCGCGAAACAGCGCCTCCTCAGGGGACAATTCGGTGAGCGGTCGGTAATTCACTTGGGATTCGGCCATTGGCTTCCAGCCCCTCCTCTAGGCATGATGCCGCTTCCGGCTTACCACGGGCAAGCTTACGAATCCGGACTAAATACTTTAACCCGTTCTGCCGATTGAGGATTTGGAACGACGGATGAAGTTGCACAGGGTATACGCCTGCGAGTCCCAGCCGGTTGTGGTCGAGGGTCTCAAGAACGTGCTAGGCGCGAGCGGCGAGTTCGAATTTTGCGGCGCCGCGGCAAACGCCGCTGAGGCACTCGCCGAGGTTCGCTCGTTGAAGCCGGACTTGGCGCTGGTGGATCAAGCTATCGGGTTGCGCTCGGCGTTTCAACTGGCCGTGGAGATGCGGGACGCATCCCCGGACACCTCCGCCATTTTATGGGCCCATGAGATTGGAGAGATGGAGTGCCTGCGGGCTCTTCAAGCGGGCATCCGGGGCATTGTCAAGCGAAACCAGCCGGTGAGCACCTTGCTCGAATGCCTGAGGAGCGTGGCGAGCGGGGCAGTCTGGATGGAAAGCTCGCTTTCGCGCATAGCCGCCGGGTACACGAGCCGCCGCGCCACCCCTCGTTTCACGCCGCGCGAGCGGGAGATCGTCGAGCTCGTCTGCCGCGGGCTCAAAAACCGCCAAATCGCGGAGGCGTTATCCATCACTCCCGGCACGGTCAAAGTCCACTTGATGCACATTTTTGAGAAAGCAGGCGTCCGGGATCGCTTTGAGCTGGCGTTGCAGGGCGCGCGGCTAACCAGAGATCTTGAACAGACTGCCGGCGAGCCAGAGCCGGTAGAGGGGTCCTGATGGCTGCCCACTCCCCGCCGCTCGCCGCGGCGCCTCCTCTTGCTTCGGACCGCCTCCGGCGATGGGCCAAAGCCTGCTTGCCCACTTTCCCCGATGTAATGTTCGTCGCCCTGCTTTTCTGGCTTTTCGCCGCCGGATCCCATGGCTGGACCGGCTTGCTTGCGGACGGCGACGCGGGATGGCACATCCGCACGGGGGAGTACATTCTCGATCACCGCGAGGTCCCCGCCAAAGACCTCTTTTCCTTCTCGAAGCCCGGAGAACCGTGGTTTGCGTGGGAGTGGGGCGCTGACGTAATTTTCGCGCTGCTGTTCCGAGCCGGGGGATTCAAGCTGTACGTTCTGTTCGCCGGGGTGGTGATCTGCCTGGCCATCACCCTGGTGTTGCTCAGAATCCTGAGGGACGGAGGGAACTTATTCCTGGCGCTGGCGGTGACGGCTCTCACCGCGGGGGGCGCCTCGGTGCACTATTTGGCGCGGCCGCACATCTTCACCATTCTGTTCTTGGCTGCGGCGTTGTGGCTTTTGAATAAAGACCGGCAGTCGCCCACCCCTTGGGTGTGGGCCTTGGTTCCCGCGACGGCGATCTGGACCAACTTGCACGGGGGTTTCCTGGCCCTCATCGCGTGTGCGGGATTGCTGGCCGCGGGGGCGGCGATTGAGGGCGGCATGGAGACCAAGAACCTCAGGGGCGCTTGGTTTCGCTGCCGGCGCTACGTCTTCCTGACGGCCGCCTGCGGCGCCGCCACTTTAGCGAACCCGTACGGGATCGAGTTGCACATCCATGTGGCGCGCTATCTGACCTCGGATTGGATCCGCTCCACCATCGGCGAATTTCAGTCTCCGTCGTTCCGCACGGAAAACGTGATGCAGTATGAGGCGCTGCTGATCGCCGGGCTTCTCGCCGCCGGGTCGTTGCTGGCGCGGCGAAAGGTGGGCGAAGCCCTCATGATTCTTTTCTGGGCGCACATGTCGCTTTCGTCGGCGCGCCACATCCCTCTTTACTTACTAGTGGCGGCGCCTTGGGTAGCGGCCGAAGCCAACCGCTATTGGAACCGCTGGACGGCAGGCGCGGGGCGAAAGTCCATCGTTGGCATTCTGCGGCAGGTGGCGGCCGATGTCTCGGCGGGGCAGCGCCGCCTGGGCGTATTTCCGGTGCTGGTCGTCCTGGTTCTGTACGCCGGCGATCAGTCCTCACGGTGGCCGTCGGACTTCCCGGCAGCCCGCTTCCCGGTGAAGGCGGCGGACCATCATCCGGATCTAATCCGGGCCGCCCGGCTGCTCACGACCGATCAATGGGCGGATTATCTCATTTTCCGCTTCTACCCCCATCACAAAGTGTTCGTCGACGGGCGCAGCGACTTTTACGGGCGGGAGATCGGCCAGCAGTATTTGGATATGTGGTCGGCGCGCCACAACTGGCGAGATCTCATTGAGAAGTGGGGCTTTAGCGCCGTTCTTATCCCGGTCGACTGGCCGCTCGCCAGTGTCTTGAAGCAGGAACCCGGCTGGCGCGTGGCGTATGACGATCAGTTTGCGATTCTGTTCGTACGCCAGGATCAGGGGATCGCCGGAGGGCGGCAGGCGGCTGCCCTTAGGGCGCGCTCCGCCCCTAATGAAATCCCGTAGCTTTGCCGAAGGAAAGGCAGGATGCCCGAGATGTCGACTACAACCGCCCGCGCACGGTTAACCGGGAGGCCGCAGTGAGTTGGGAAATCCTGGTGATCATGCCTCTGGTGCTGGTTGCTGTGGCCGAGGACCTATGGCGGAGGCAGATTTCGAATTGGATCCCACTCACGGCGTTTCTCGCCGGCGCCGGCATGCAGGCGTTTCATCACGGCTGGCGAGGCTTGGGGTGGGGACTCCTCGGCGCGGTATGCGGGTTCGCTGTTTTTCTGGTTTTTTACGTCCTGGGCGGAATGGGCGGAGGCGATGTGAAATTGATGGCCGGGGTGGGAGCGGCTCTCGGTCCCGTTCTGCTGATCAAAGCCGCGCTATGGGTGGCGGCTGCGGGCGGGATCTGGGCGCTAGCCGTGCTCGGGTATCGCAGGCTGGCTTGGGCCCGGGGGGACGCCCGGAAGGCGTGGTCTGAGCCGATTCCATATGCCCCGGCGATTGGCGTAGGGGTGGCTTTGGCGTTGGTGGAGAAGTTATGAATGTCCGGAGCGGCCGGCCGGATGAGGCAGTGAAGGAGAAAGCGTTATGGACCGCAGGTTTCTGACCGTACTAGGGATCAGCCTGGTATTTGCGCTGGTGGTGTCCAGCATCTTTTACCAGATGACGGCGCGGGCTGGAAGCAGCAAGCCGAGCACCCAGAAAACGGAGATGAAGGATCTGGTGGTGGCGACGAAGGCGCTGCCCGTCGGGGTGACAGTCAAGCCCGCCGACGTGAACATCGTCAAGATTCCGGCGGCTCACTTCCCCAAAGGCGGATTCTCGAAGGTGGAGGAGGTGGTCGACCGCCCGGTCATCAGCAATATCCTTCCGGAGGAGCCCATCTTGGACGGGCGGCTGGCCGCCCGCGGGAGCGGGTTGGGCATCGCCCCGGTGATTCCGGTAGGAATGCGCGCCGTGGCGGTGCGGGTGAACGACGTGGTGGGAGTTTCAGGGTTCGTGCTGCCGGGGATGCGCGTGGATGTGCTGGTCACCGGGCGCCCGCCCTCGGGCGAAGACACCATCACCACCACGGTGCTCCAGAACATTCTAGTCCTTTCGGCGGGGCACAACGTGCAGGCGGACGCCAAGGGGCAGGCGATCAACGCCCCCACGGTAACTCTGCTGGTCACCCCGGAGCAGGCTGAGACGCTGACGCTGGCCAACAACGAAGGGCGAATTCAGCTCGTGTTGCGCAACGCAGCCGATCAAGGCATCGAGACCACGCGGGGCCGCAGGGTTGCAGAGCTTTACGGCGTGAAGCCGAAGCCGAAGGCTTCCGAGGGTGACGAAGCGCCGCGGCCGAAGGCGCGCCCCGCCGCTCCGGCGCCGCCGCCTCCTCCCCCGCCGGTGGTCGCCGCCGTAAAGCCTGCGCCCCCGCCGCCGGACGAGGTCGTAGTGATCCGGGGCAATACCAAAACGGTTGAGGTTGTGAGCAGCAAGGGGACCAACCAATGAAAACCAGGAAAGCATGGCTGATCTCTCTGCCAGTTGTGGCGGCGGCTTGCGCCGCCAGCGCCATGGCGGAGACCACGACCGAGGATCTGAAGATCACCGTGGGCAAGAGCGTCGTGCTCGACTACCCGGCCGACGTGCGGCAGATATCGACCAGCGACCCGGCGATCGTCGACGCGGTGGCAGTGACCACGCGGGAAATCCTGCTGCACGGCAAGTCGCATGGCGCGGCCACGGTTGTCGTTTGGGCCAAGAACGGCCACCGGACCTTTTACAACATCACGGTGGAGCACAACCTCGAGCCGGTACGACGGCTGCTGAAGGAGACGTTTCCGAACGAAGACATCCGGGTGCAGTCGGCGCGCGACTCGGTGACGCTCGTCGGCACGGTATCAAGCAAAGAGGTGGCGGAGCGGGCGGCGGCGGTGGTGGCGCCGCTGGCCAAAAGCGTCGTCAATAATCTTCAGCTTCCGCAGGCGCCCGTCGACCGGCAGATCATTTTGCGGGTCAAGTTTGCCGAGTTGAACCGTTCGGCGGGCAGGGCTTTCGGGGTGAACATACTGTCCACCGGCGCCGGCAATAATTTGGGCCGCACGACCACCGGGCAGTTTAACTCCGGGACGTTCCCGAGCTTGCAGCCCGGCGGTGGCGGCGCGGACACAACGATCACCTTGAGCGATGCGTTGAACGTATTCATGTTCCGCCCGGATTTAAATCTGGCCGCATTCATTAAGAACCTGCAAAACCAGGACCTGTTGCAGATCTTGGCTGAGCCGAACTTGGTCACCACGAACGGCAAAGAAGCCAGCTTTCTCGTGGGCGGCGAATTCCCGGTGCCGGTGATTCAAGGCGGGTCGAACGCCGGCGCCGTGACGGTTCAATTCCGGGAATTCGGCATCCGGCTGACCTTTCTGCCCAACCTGACCCCGAACGGGACGATCAAGATGTTCGTTCGCCCCGAGGTGTCCACGATTGATCTGGCCAACTCGGTGTCGGTTTCCGGGTTCACCATCCCGGCGCTCGCCACGCGCCGTCTGGAGACGAATGTCGAGCTAGGTCCCGGGCAGAGCTTCGCGATCGGCGGGCTCGTGGATGACCGGGTAAGCGACAGCATCCAACGGATTCCCGGGCTGGCGAACGTGCCGGTTCTGGGGGCGCTGTTCAAGAGCCGTCAGGAAAGGAAGCAGAAGACGGAGCTGGTTGTGCTTGTGACGCCTGAAATCGCCGAGCCGCTGCGTCCGGGAGATCCTAAGCCGGAGCTGCAAATGCCGAAGATGATGTTGGACCCCTCGGCGTTCGACAAGCCGGTGCAAGACGCGAAGAACAAGCAGGCGGCTGCGGCGAAGCCCGCGCCCGCGCGCAAGGCCAAGCAGTAAGAGGTAGCGCTCGAAACGATGGGACCGCGGATGCCGCATTGGGACGCACCTTTGAACGCGCTGCTGATTTCGCCCAACCGCGAAATCGCGCAGGCGTTTGCTTCCCTGGGCGCGCAATCGCAGGCTTTCCAGGTGCTGGCTGAGATCAAGTCTTACCCCCCGCTTCAAACGCTCGACCTCCGCTTGCGGCAGTTGAAGCCGGACGTGATCGCCCTGGACGTAGCGACGGACTTCGGAGCGGCGGGTGAAATCATCCGCGCGGCGGCGAATGTACGCCCTCCGGTTCAAGTGGTCGGGCTGCACACGCACAACGATCCTCAAGCCATTCTGTCGGCGCTCCGGACAGGGGCGGCTGAATTCCTTTATCTGCCATTCGAAGCCGGCACGATGCAGGAGGCGGCGGGGCGCATCCGCCGCTTGCGCGCTCCCGACCCTGCCGCGGAGCCGGAACTCGGCAGAGTGGTTTGTTTCGCCAGCGCCAAGCCCGGCTCGGGCGCTTCGACGCTCGCCACGCAGACCGCTTTCGCGCTGCGGAATCGGGACGGCAAGCGGATTTTGCTCGTGGACGGCGATTTGATGGGCGGCACCATCGGGTTTTGCCTGAAGCTGAACCACACGCACTCGCTGCTCGACGCCTTGGAGCGAGAGGAGCCCCTGAATCCGGCGGTATGGGCGGAGCTCACGGTGAACCATGGGGGCGTGGACGTGCTGCCGGCGCCCGAGGTGCCCCGCAATCAGACGCCCGATCCGATGCGGCTGCACGAGGTTTTGGCTTACGCCCGCCTGATGTACGACTGGGTCATTCTGGATCTGCCCACGGTCTTTCAGCGGATGAGCCTGCTCGGCATCACGGAAGCCGACGAATCTTTCGTCGTGTCGACGACGGAGCTGGCGAGCCTGCACTTGACCCGCAAAGCCGTAAATCTGCTGTTGCAGCTCGGCATCGGCAAGGAGCAATTCAAGATTCTGCTGAACCGGACCAGCCGGAAGGACGGCTTGGCCGGGTCCGACATCGAAAAGATTTTCAACAGCCCGATTTTCGCCAGGTTTCCGAATGACTATTTTTCGCTTCACCGGGTGGTCACTTTGGGCCAGCCATTGGGAAGCGACTCGGAACTCGGGAAGGCGATCCAAGGGCTGGCGACCAAACTGGCGGGCTTGACGCCCGCGGATGGAAAGAAAGGGGGAGCGTTGATGCAACCCGCGCTCTCCGAATCCTAGGTGTGAAGATTAGCCATGATTTTGCCCGTTGATCAGCGCGCGCCGCAACAGATGAGCTGGGAGCAGAGGCTCCTGAAGAATTCCGGGAGGCCGAAGGCCGCTTTACGGCCGGAGTATCAGGAATTCAAATTCACGCTGCACCGCAAGCTGCTCGACAAGATCAATCTGGAGGCGCTGGCCTCAATCGACAATCAGCGCATCCGCAGCGAGGTGCGGCAGGCGCTCATCGCGCTTATCGATTCCGAGCCGACGCTTCTCAGCTCGCTCGAAAAGCAGCAGATTTGCGATGAAGTCCTGGACGAGGTGTTCGGGCTTGGGCCCCTTGAACCGTTGCTTCAGGACCCGACCATCTCCGACATTCTGGTGAACGGCCACAAGCAGGTGTACGTGGAGCGGAAGGGTTTGCTCGAGCTGACTTCGGTGACCTTCCGCGACGACGCGCACCTTTTGCGGATCATCGACAAGATCGTCTCGCAGGTCGGGCGCCGGGTGGACGAATCGACGCCCATGGTGGACGCGCGGCTGGCCGACGGCTCGCGCGTGAACGCCATCATTCCGCCCTTGGCGCTCGACGGGCCGCTGCTGTCGATCCGGCGTTTCAGCCAGGACAAGCTGATGCCGCCCGACCTGGTGGAGCGCAAGGCGCTCACGGCGGGCATGATGGAATTGCTCGAAGCGGCGGTGAAGGCGCGCCTGAACATCATCATTTCGGGCGGCACCGGCGCCGGCAAGACGACGCTTCTCAACGCGCTGTCGTACTTCATCAATCCCAAGGAACGCATCGTGACGATCGAGGACGCGGCTGAATTGCAGTTGAAGCAGCCGCACGTGGCGCGCCTCGAGACCCGCCCGCCGAACCTGGAAGGGCAGGGCGCCGTCCGGCAGCGCGAGTTGTTGATCAACAGCCTGCGTATGCGTCCGGACCGCATCATCGTCGGCGAGGTGCGCGGAGCGGAAGCGCTCGACATGTTGCAGGCCATGAATACCGGCCACGACGGCTCGCTCACCACGATTCACGCCAACTCGCCGCGGGACGCCGTGTCGAGGCTGGAAGTCATGGTATCGATGGCCAACGCAAACATGCAGTTGATTTCGATCCGGCAGCAGATCGCGAGCGCGGTGCACTTGCTGGTGCAGGCGGCGCGCCTGAGCGACGGGTCGCGCCGCGTAACCAGCATCACCGAAGTGACCGGGATGGAAGGCGAGATCGTCACTTTGCAGGACATTTTTGTGTTCGAAAAGCGCGGCTTGTCGCCCGAAAACAAGGTCATCGGGCGGTTTGCGGCCACCGGCATCCGGCCGAAGTTCTGGGAGAAGCTGCTTGCGGCCGGGATCCGCCTGCGGTCCGACCTTTTCGACGAAGTCGTGGAGGTTTGAGATGGCCCTTTATGTGGTGATCGCCGTCGTCATTTGGCTGGTCAGCCTGGTCATCTGGCTGGCGGTGTCGCGGGCGTTCAAGACGGCGGACGCCGACAAAGTCAAGAGCCGCTTGCTCGATACGCCCGCCGGAAAGAAAGGCA